>Ga0116168_1001912_pt1 | contig 14447 bp, 11 predicted proteins | sample AD_UKC129_MetaG_FD_89795 | JGI IMG/M metagenome (GOLD analysis project Ga0116168, IMG submission 89795) | Active sludge microbial communities of municipal wastewater-treating anaerobic digesters from Canada - AD_UKC129_MetaG | ecosystem: Engineered > Bioreactor > Anaerobic > Digestate | place...
CCCACCGGCTTAGAGCCTATCCCCAAAAAGTCCCCCTCTCCCTCAGGGAGAGGGTTAGGGTGAGGGCAAGCGATCGTCGCAATCGATTGAGCAAACCGGCAGCGATTCGAGCCACCCTCACCCCTGACCCCTCTCCCGCTGAACGGGCGAGGGAAAATTATGGGATGGGTTCTTGATCGCCCTCGCGGGAGCCGGACGACTCATAGGCGCACGCTCGGCTGAACTGTCAACGAATTTGCTGCGTAAAATCAAGAACAGGAGAGAGGGGACTCATGGCGATAAAATTGCTCGCGAGCATCTTTCTCGCATCGTTGCGTTTGTCTTCCTATTGAGCTTTGTTCTATGAAGATCGTTGCAGCGAAGAAGATCCTTAAGGCCAACGACCAATTGGCGGAAGAAAACCGGCATCGCTTCCATGCCGCAGGGGTGTTTGTGATCAATGTTTTGGGCTCGCCTGGGGGTGGAAAAACGACGCTGATCGAGGCCCTCCATGGGCGGCTTCCCATCAAACGTGGCCTGGCGGTGATCGAGGGCGATCTCGCAGGCACTATTGACGCCGACCGGTTGGCAGCGCGGGGCATTGCAGCCGTTCAAATTGCCACCGAAGGGATTTGCCACCTGGATGCCAACATGGTCTCGGCGGCGAGCCGAGAACTGGAATTGGAGAAGTACGATTGGCTTTTCATCGAGAACGTTGGCAATCTCGTTTGTCCGGCCGGATTTGACCTCGGCGAGGACCTGCGGTTGGTCTTGCTGAGCGTTCCGGAAGGAGATGACAAGGTCATCAAGTATCCCACCGTGTTTCAGTCTTCGCAGGCGGTGATCATCACCAAGGCTGACTTGTTGCCCCATTTTGAATTTCAAGTCGAACGCGTTCGGCAGGACTTACGAAAATTGAACCCCAACGCACCTGTGTTTTGCACCTCGGCCAAGACGGGAGAGGGCATCGAGGAAATCGCCACGTGGCTGGCTAACGCAGCGACGGGGCGATAGGCCGCGGTTCTTGCGATCGGACGGGACATTAGGCCACGTGTTGTGGGATGATCTCGCGCGATATCGGAAGAAAATCTGTTCTCCTCCCGCGCTATTGCTGCGCTTGGGAGAAATGGAAAGCGATGTTACAATGCAACGTGGTCCGAGCCGTGGTTCATAAGACCTTTTCCAGGCACGGGATATGATTGATAGCTAAACATGGCCAGGCGTCGAGGAAAAGCGGAAGACGAAGGTCAGCCCAAGCGGCGGACACCGGTTGGCTTGCGGATCATCGGTGGCCGACTTCGCGGAAGGCGTCTTCTCTACGATGGTTCCTGGTCGATTCGCCCAATGCGCGATCGGGTGAGGGAGGCAATTTTCAACATCTTGCGGGATGCCGTGGTCGATGCCCACGTCATCGACATCTTTGCCGGGACCGGGGCCATGGGATTGGAGGCCCTGAGTCGCGGGGCCAAATTCGTGCAGTTTATCGAGCGCGATCCAACGGCGTGCCGCGTGCTGCTGCAGAACATCGAACGGCTTCAGTTACAGGAGCAGACAGAAGTTATTGTCAGCGATGCCTTCATTTGGTGGAAACACTGCGGCCCATTGGAGAATGTGCCTCATGTCGTTTTCTGTTGTCCACCGTACGAGCTATATCAGACTCGTGGGCACGAAATGCTTCAGCTCATAACGGGGCTAGTTCGGTCCCTCCCCAACGATAGCGTTCTCGTTGTGGAATCTGGTGAAGATGTTGATGTTCACCAGTTTCCTTATCCTGACAAATGGGATGTGCGGCTCTATCGCCCTAGCCGGATTGGCTTTTTTTGGAAGACTTCATCGAGCGACGAAGCCGCCTGATCGTCGCGTCGAAGACCGAACGATGTTGCACCGCCCCCGTGCTATTTCCGTGCTAGGTTGCAAAGATTGTCCGGCAGTCCCTGAACAAAATCGCGGATGGCATCGCGAACCTGACGATAGACTTGGAGGATCGCTTCCTCATCTTGCAGATGCCGGGTTAAACGGGGTGGATCAGGAAAGCCCACATGAACCACCTGAGCCTTGCCAGGAAAGACGGGGCAGGCCTCGTGGGCGTCATCGCACACAGTGATCACGTAATCGAAGGGGATGGACATGACCTCGGCAAGGGGCTTACTGGTGTGGCCGGAGATGTCGACCCCGGCTTCCGCCATCACGGCCACTGCCCGTGGATTAAGCCCTTGGGGCTGGATACCCGCCGAATGCGCCTCGATTTGATCACCTTTAAGGTGGCGTGCCCAGCCTTCGGCCATCTGGCTTCGGCACGAGTTTCCGGTGCATAGAAAGAGGATCTTTAACCTATCGGCCATGGCTAGTGCTTTTCTAGCTCGAAGTGACCAATCTCCCCGACGGGCCTTTCTTTTCGCTCGTCGGTGGGGAGCCTTCATCAAGACAATTCTACGACTGAGGGAAGAGTTTGAACGGCTCAGGGGTGAATCCCACGATGATGAAGGCGAGCATCAGCCAGCCCAAGATGATCCGGAGCGCCCCGAGTGGTGCACGATCGTTTGCGGTCGGGGGATGTTCCGGGCCGAGCAGTCCCAACAAGAATATCATGATCAACCAACCCCAATAACCAGCGATAACCACTGCTACGATCGCCCCGAGCAATAAAAACATTCCCACGGTGTTGGCCTTTCGACCAAGTAGGGCGTAAAGGATATGGCCACCATCCAACTGACCAATGGGAATAAGGTTGAGCGCCGTAATAAGCAAGCCGACCCAACCGGCAAAGGCCATCGGCCCAAGCATGACGGTATAACCCTCGGGCAGTGGTCCGTGAATAAGACGAGTTAACCAAGTGAAAAGGAGCGGCTCGCCCAACTCCATGACACCGGGAATCCTGGCAGCCGAGACGACCTGGGACTGTTGGAGACCGACGACGGTGAAGACAATTGTGGGAACCAGGCCAGCTAATGGACCGGTGGCGCCAATGTCAAAAAGGGCTCGGCGGTCGAGACGGCGTGTATCCATGGCGATCACGGCCCCGAACGTTCCCACGGGAGAAAATGGCATCGGGAGGAAAAAGGGTAATGTGGCCGGCGCACGGTAGCGGAGCGCTTGCAAAAAATGACCCATTTCGTGGGATAAGAGGATGGCCATAACGCAAACCGAGTATTTCAGGCCGTCCCACGGGTTTCCTAACCCGCCGGCTGCCACGAACGTGCTAATGATCGTCAGGATCAACAAAACAAGCGGGACAACAAAGCGTGCTCTTGAACGAGGCGGTGGCCCGGCAAGCTCGGCCATCACCACTTCCGGTGGGGCGGTGCTGGGCCGCATCGGCTGATCCCGTTCGGAATCGAATTCATAGCCGACATGCTCTGCCTGGAACGATCCGCCGTCGTAGGGCCATTGAGGTGGTCGTTGGACGGGGTCACGCCCCATCGGATAAAAATCGCTCATACCTATGCCCACCAATCAAGTGTAAGGAATTGAGTTTACAAGACTGTGCAAGTCTCACACACAGGAGCCCATCCCAAAAAGTCCCCCTCTCCCGGAGGGAGAGGGTTGGAGTGAGGGCAAGCGAACGTCGGAATCGATTGAAAAAAACAGCAGCGATTCGAGCCACGCTCACCCCCGACCCCTCTCCCGCCGAATGGGCAAGGGAAGATTACGGGATAGGCTTTAGCTGCCCATCTTATCCTAAGTGTACAGGATTTCTAGGTTTTGAGTATGGCTTCTACGAAGACAGTTACCGCAAGAAAGCCCTGTGGTCGTCTAAAGACGTTTCAAACGCATGTTTGAGAGCGCCTGGAATTATCCGACTGTGGCGACGGACACTTCCCGTTCTGCGACTTTGAGATTGAGCGGTATGATCGGTCGGGCGAACTCGCCGTTGTGGATGAAGGTTCGGTTACCCCCCGCCCGTTTGGCCTCTAGCAGGGCTTCGTCCAATCGCTCGCAAAAGGAGGTAAGGACATCATCTGTTCGAGATTCTGTCACTCCGCAGCTTACGGTGAGGGAGAATGTCTGGCCAGCGTAGCGGAACTTGGTGACCTCCACCGATTGACGCACTTCCTCAATGGTATGGATGAAGCGTTTCGACTGGCAATCGGTTCGGACAACGAGGAACTGATCGCCGCGGTATCGTGCCAAAAAGGCCCCCTGGGGGACAACCTCGGCAAGAAGCTGGGCGACGGCTTTTAGGAGCTCGTCACCGAGTGAGTACCCATGTTCCTGGTTGATTTGCCGAAATTGATCGAGGTCGAGAATCGCAGCCCACAGTGGCTTGCGTTTGTGGGGCTCACCTCCCCAGTGTTTTTCGAAGAAGACTTCAACCCCTGTCCGATTGAACAATCCGGTCAGGGCATCGCGTTGAATCTTTTCATCGACCTCCTTATGCGGCTGAAAGTTGATAAGCCCCTGGGCGAAGGCCGCTTCCAGTTCGTCGCGCGTCCGCTGGAGCCGCGCGATCAACCGCCCGAATTCGGCAAGGGCTTGCTGGAGCGTGGCTTGGAGGTGACCACGATAATCGAGCATGGTCAGCCGTTGTACGGTTTGCTCGGCGGCGAGGGCATGCTCCTCTAGACAGGCTAAAGTTTCCTCGGGGATTGGCCCTCCGTGTTCGGTTGAGACTAGCTTGGGCACGATCTGGCCATACTCATCAAAAAATGATGCCATGATGGGAGGCACCCGGGCCAGGATTGTGTTAAGCTCCTCGCCTTTGGTTGGGGGTTGCGAACGCATCCACTCGAAGATATCGATCAACTCGTGGACCTTCTTGGAGCATAACTCAAGAAGGCGACTCAGGCCTGGGATTTCGCCCTCTTCCGAGGAGGGGGCCTCGACGGCGGCTTCCGCGTCTGTCTCGCTCGGAACGTCGTCTTCCTGCGGGCCGGACTGCGGTGGGCTTTCCTCGGATGCCGGCTCGACAGGGCCCTGATCTTCGGATTCGGGCATCCTAGTTTTGTCGCTGGCTATCTCGGCAGAATTGACGTTTACCGGGGACTCGGAGGAATCGGATTCTTGAGTACTACCCAAACGATCAACCACAAAAGCCTCCGTGGTGCTATTCGCCGCCGCAGACTCCGCATAGGTGGCAGAATCCGACGCTGTTATGTCAGGTGAAATAGAGTCGTTAGGTGGGGCGTCCCGGTCCGCGGCTTCATCGTCGGAATTGGTGGATTGCTGGGACACCGTAGTGCTCGGCGGTGAGGGTATGATGCCTGAGAATAGCTCCAGATTGTTGGAAAGGTCATCACTCTGGTGCCCGGCGATCCCTCGCTTCATCCATACAGCGACCGCGATCCCCAGGATCAGATTGATTGTGGCGACGGTGATAAAGACCACCCACACCAACATGAGGCGCTGCCATTTTCAATATTCAATAATCCTCGGGAATCTCCATTACCAACAAGTCGGAAAAGCCCTTTCTATGGGCCACAAGTCGGAAAAGCCCCCGACAAGGGCTATATGTCGGCAGAAACGTTAATCAAGCATGTTGAGAATTCTCCCTGAGGCGTGAATCCGTTTCGGGGTGTTTTGGGCTAGGTCGCCTCTTGATAATGAGGACGGCCGGCACCTTGTTTGGTGTAACAGCGTTCTGCTCGATCGCCCGTTGCACGTGCTGTACCAGGATCTTGGCCGGTAGGTGAAGATTCGATGTCAGCAAGGGGAGGATTTGGGTCTCCCACAATGGACGCTGGTCCACCCCAACAGCGGATCGGACTCCTGCGGTCGTTGCCACGAGGATGGCGTTCTCGGGGAATTTCCAACGCACAGGTAGATAGGTTGATTCGGGATCAACGCCCAAATTGGCGCCCCCGGGTGGCAGGACGCGATGTTGTTTTTCGGTGATTAACATGGCGTAGGCGGTCCCTGCTGCGGCTAGCCATAACGTACCTGTCTTCGGATCAACGATGCCGCAGACCATGATGGCCGACTGATCACCGGCGGAACTGGTCCAGAGCGTCAAATTGAGTTGTTCCAGGAGTTTCTTGGTTTCCCGCTGATATTGGGCGTGTGCCCGCCAAGCGGCCTTTACCGCTGCCATGGTCAGGGCCGTGGAGACCGAATCTTCTGCAGCCTCGCCAAGGGCAAAATGGATGCGGCCGTCTTTGGGACAACACCAGTCGAAAAAGGCGCCGCCCATTCGCTCGGTATCCATCCACCCGGCCAGCTCCCAGCCGTCCACGAGGGGTGATACACTGGGAAGCTGGCTGCGAATAAGCCGCTGCGCACGTTCGACTTGTCTTTGGAGTTGTGCCGTTTGCAAGGCGGCTTGGAGGGCGGCCTCGCGTTCCAGTTCGGCAGCGACCCGACCTGCTGCGACTTCCAGGAGGTCGATGTCGCGGTCCGAGAACGTCCGCTGCTGATTGCTGAACACCCAAAGTGTGCCAAGGATCGTTGTGGGCGTGGAAATGGGCAAACAGACGGAAGTCGCGAACTCTTCCGGGGGGTTCCAGTGATCAACTGGTTGCGAGCGGTCAACAATGACCGCGTGACCGAGCATGGCCTCCAGGTCTGCCATAGCCGACTTTAAGTTCCGCGGAGGTGCCAGCAGCTTGGTCTTCGGCAAACCCCAGATGGCCCGCAGCTTGAGATGACTGGTCGTTTCATCCAGGATGTAGATGGCCGCGGCCTGAGCATCGACTGCGCGCGTGGCCGAGTGGAGGATTTCGTCCAACCGTTGTGCGAGGTGCTGTTCTTCCTCTTTATGGGGGATGACTGGAATCCCGGCTGCCAGTTCCGCCTCTCGTTGCCAAAGGGCGATTCGGGTTGCCAGCAATTCACCAAGCACCTCGGCCATACCGCGGGCCATGCGGTAAATGGGGTGATCCGGGTTGAGTCCCTTGGGGGCCCTTGTCGTAGGATCGATCCGCAGATGACCCAAGGGCGACCGTACCCCAACCGGGCCAGAAGCGTCAACAGTTGGGGGCATCACGGGGATGTCGTCCGGGCTGCTCGGTTGAGCCCCCGGTAAAAAGCGGAGGAGGCAGCCGGTCGTCTGGAGAAATGACCGGCAGAGCGCCCGCCAACCCGGGAGTGTGGCGAGGTCACAATCAGGTGGGATCGGGACCTCTTCTCGGTAAACTCGTAAAGGCCTCGGCGTGATCGGCTCCACGTTTCGTCTCGCTTTCAAACGCTCAACCAGCTCTTGCCATCCTTGGCGAGTTTCCATGGCTTGTCCTCTCGTTGAAACCGTTCCGCGAAGGATACTCAGACGAATTTTAGAATTTTTTCTTGTCTTCGCAGGCAACGCATCTCTCGCAGAGCGCGCATATGACTTCACATGCCGGAAAGCCGCCATACCGCGGCATCTATATGACTTCTCGCATGCTCTGCAAACATTGAAGATTGTGTAGATTGTCCTCTTTGACATCGACATTGAGATGTGCGGACTTAAAAACTGGGATTGATGTGCAGCTTATGATGACTAGGAAAAATGCGGCGGCTCGTTGTCTTGTAGGTGATGAGGGTACCACACCGATCTACTAACCTGCGTAGCTAGACGAAGATAAGGCAAATGGAGGGGCGGGATAGACAACAGAGGTTGGTCTGAGGCTTTCTCATCCACCGGGCGGGCATGCTGCTGCGAGGCTGGAACGCCGAATGTTTCCCAATTTGCCGGATATGACGTCTGGGAAGAATTTGTCGATTATTTCTGTTTTTCCGGCCTCCTTTAGCCGATGACCCATTTGCAGCGTCTCTACACTTTCTCAACCTTGGGTCCCTCTCTGGAGTCTTTGCACCGAGAAACGGAGGGAAACGCGTGAACCGCCAAGTTCGTTTCGAAATCGTCGTCTGGGTGTCCATTGCGGTTTTGTCCGTGTGTGTGAGCGGTCATTTGCAAGCCGGGCAGCCTAGCCCCAACGCGGGGGCGAATTGGGGCTTGGAAGCATCTTCGCTCGACACGTCGGACCAATGGCCGGCGGGGACCTGGGATCGGGCTGCCTCCCACGGTGACCCGGTGCCGGTCCAGGGTACGGCGCCTTGTTGCGAGATTTGTGGTGCCGGATACGATTGCCCAAGACTTTGGACCTGGTACAACGGCGCCAAGATCCTAAATCGGGGACGTGCCCGATCGGCGTTGCTCACGGTTAACCCGGCAGGAGAGGGTCTCCTTAACGTGGATAACGCCAATTTTGATGTGGCCGGCGGGTACGAGACCCGCGTCCAGTATTTCCTAAAAAACGACCCAGAGAACCGCGATCAGTTCATCGAGTTCGTCTATTGGGGACTGAACGAATGGAAGGATCAGCAATCGGTTAACGGCCAGCGGCTCACCTATCAGTCGAGCCTCTTCGGCGGGACCAGCTTCGAGGCCGGTAGTTTGTTCACGTTTTATGACTTTGTGGACTTCAATTACGCTGATCTCCACCGGATTCGTTACGAGTCCGAAATCAACAACTTTGAGTTGAATTGGTGGTTCAAACCCCGGCCGCGGCCTGATCGGTTGGCCCTGTTACCCAATGGAAAATGGCAGCGTCAATGTCAGCCGGGCGTGTACTTCAATTATGCCTTTGGTTTCCGCGGCCTATCGCTGGATGAGGGATTCATCTTCGATAGTCGAGGTGTCGTTGACGCGCAGGGTGGCCCCGAAACCCTTTACGGCCGTCAGACGATCCGTTCTAAGAATGATACCTTTGGTCTGCAATTGGCCGGCGAGCTATTGTTCCGGCGTCATCGATTCGAATGGGGTGCCCGAGTCAAGGCGGCGCCCATGTTCAATTGGGCAGAGCAAACTACCGACATCGCCCTTGCCCACAACCCTGGCCATGTTGTTCGCTACGCCAAAGACGATGACGTGTGTTTTATGGGCGAGGTAAGCATTGTGGCAAATTATCGAATCTTTCCTCGGATGCGGGCATTTGCCAGTTGGGATATGATGTGGTTGGATGGTGTGGCTTTGGCGCCCGAGCAACTCGATTTCGGCCTGAAAAGCCCTGGCGTGATCAACGACAACGGGACGGTTTACTTCCAGGGTGTCTCGCTGGGGTTTGACGTGGTGTGGTAGTCAAAAGTCAGGAGACCGTGGTAAATTTGCTCGGGTGGGGTAGGTTGAGATCCCCATCACGCTATGTCGGCTTGCCTTTGGCAGCATGTGCGCACAAGGCCACAACGAGCCACCGGTTCCGGTCTTGTACGTAATGACCGCCAGCGCGGATGGTTGAGAACAGTCGGGACGGCCTCATGGAAACGCGCGGTCAAATTGGGCGGTTAAGGACCATGGGGCACGGTAATGTCCTCGTCCTTTTACTCTTAACCGCAGTCTTCAGAGCAGTCGTTCTGCTTTGGCCGGGGGCTTTCACCACCGATCCCGATTCTTATCAGCGGGTGGCACAGAACCTCGCGAGCCGCGGGATTTTTGCCCTTAATGGAGAGCCCACCGCGTATCGGCCGCCTCTGTATCCTGTCGTCCTTTCGGGAATCATGTGTGCCGTGGGGCCGTACTGGCGAATAGGTCTCGGTATTATCCACTGGCTATTCGGGATTGGTACCGTCCTTTGTGTGATCTATCTTGTTCGCCGCCGATCTTGCCGGGTTTGCGCTCTGGCAGTGTTATTTGTGATAGCTGATCCCATTCTGTTGCACCATAGCCGTCTGATTATGACGGAAACACAGAGTGTCTTCCTGGTTGCGGTGACGTTAGCGTTATTTCATGCCGGCACGTCTCGCGCAGAGAGAATCTGGTGGTTTTTCGGCGGTGTCTTCCTGGGACTTTGCTCTCTGACGCGTCCCACCTTTCTTCCCTGGCCCATATTAGCGGTATTACTTTGGCTTCTGGGCTCAGTGCAACTGAGTCGCGACACTTCTGACATGACAAGACCCAGTGTGTCCGATGTCGATAGCTTACCACCGAAAGCTCATGGCCGCCGGCTGGCCGGGGTAGGCAGAATCGGCTTGGCGGCTATTGGCTTTGCCGTGGCTATTGTTCCTTGGGGTGTGCGGAACTGGCTGATCCTTGGACGACCGATTATCGGAACAACACATGGCGGTTACACGTTTTATTTGGCGAACAATCCTTGGTATTACAAGTACCTTCGTCAACCCGGAGTGAAACCGGTGTGGGACGCCACTGAGTTTAACGCCCAATGGGTAAAAACCCTTGAAGCGAAGCAGTTACACGACGAGTTGGCGGCCGATCGCCTGGCCTACGAGCTTGCCTTTGAGACGATCCGCCATCAACTGACGATGTTTCTCAGGGCCTGCTATGATCGCTTCTGTCAACTGTGGCGGCTCATTCCCAATCGCTTGGACCAGGATGAACCGCTCGTCTTGTGGGGACTGCGGCACGGCGTGGGGCTATTTTATCTTGTGGAATACGTTCTTGTGGGATTGGGAATCCTCGGGTGGCTAAAGAGGCGTGATCTTCAGACCCCAGATCGTGTCCTGGCCGTTCTGGTGTGCGCTCTTGTGCTGACCGTTGTGGGCATTCATCTTTTCTACTGGACCAATATGCGGATGCGGGCGCCGTTAATCCCCATGCTTGCTCTTTTGGCAGGGGAAGGGTATCACTACCTCACGTCTCGCCGATTGGAAACCGAACAAACCTAACGGTCTCGCTTATTAGGGCGATTACGGGGAAGTCGTCGATATCTGGGAAGGAAGGGACTTCTGCGATCTCCTTTGGAGGGCAGCCTCGGCTTGTTCGATGTACGGCTTTGCCCAGCCCTTGTCACCGTAGAGGACGATTATCGCGCGGCGGATGGCGTCGGCCTTCTCTGGATCGGTAGCTTCGAGCTGATTGGCCTCTTCAAGCCGCCCGGCGATCAGATCGCGCTGGTTGGTGATCGCCGGCGCCAGTTGTTTTTTCAGTTGTTCCAAACGTCGGCGGGCCAGTTCAAGGCATTCGGCCGTATGGCCTACAGGGCGACGCGATTTGCCTTGAGGTGTTTCGCGCGACTTGTCGGCGGGGAGCTTTTCTGTGGGTGCATAATCGTAAAGGGCAAGGAGGGCCTCGAGCTTTTCAATTCCAAGTTCGGGGTCGAGTTGCGCGTAACGGAGGGCTTGAAGGTAGTCTCGTTCGATAGGAATCGATGAATGAGCCGAGGCCTTTTGGCGACTCTGCAATTCAAACCGCCGCTCCAGACGGAGAAGGTCGATCTCTTGTTGATACTCACGGATAGATGGCGCTCGGGCGTCCTCCGGATACCGGGTTAGGAAGGCCTCGATATCGGGCGCAGCGCTGAGGAGGGCCTCACTATCGGTGCCATCACCCACCTTAGCCATCACCCGATTGTAAAGCTGGTCAGCGGTCGGTGGTTGCAGAAAATACCAAATGGTTATTGCCAGCACGACAAGAGCAGCCAGCAGGATTCCCGTTTGGAGGGAGAAGATTGGTTGACGCTCACTGGGGGAAGGCTCAATTTTATCGAGCTCTTCGGGGGGAACTTCGACAAATTTTCGGGTGGTTTGGGTTGCAGAACTGGTTACCGGCGGGGACGGCTGTTCTGTTCGTCCCTTTTGTTCCTTGGGTTCAGCCGTGGCAGTGGAACCTAAACCATCTTCTGGATGGTCTGGTACTGGCGATTCTTTTTCCAAGTACCGAAAGACATCGGTCTCACGCGTCGGCTTCCACATCGAGGGCGTTCCCACGGGAAAGGCAGCTGCCTGATTTTCCGGGGATTCACTCGGTGAACCTGCCGCCGTGATCGTTTCTCCCAGCGAGGGCCTCGGTGGCTCGGGCGACGAAGGAAGGGCAGCCGTCGGTGCCTCACCATCGACGGGCACACTGCGGCGATCTCCTTGCTCGACACCGAAATCGATGAGGTGGCCGGGAGTTGCGTGCAAGACATCTTCGGAGCCAGCCACTTTGTGCTTGGTCAGGGCGTGCAGCATGGCCTGCAATCGCCGACCCGCCAAAAGGGCGTTGGCAATCCTCTTGTCGGGGTCTTTGGCAAGCAGTTCGCGAATGATGCGGTCCAATTCTTCAGGACAATCGGGCACAAAGCTCCGCACTGGGGCCGGCTGCGATGTCCGATGGAGATGGAGGATCTCGGCAAACGAGGTAACCTTGAACGGCGGGCGCCCAACAAGCAAGGCGTAAAGAACGGCGCCCAAACTGTAGAGGTCTGCCCTCGGGCCGATCGGCAAGGATTCTGCTTGTTCTGGGGCCATATACTCGATTGTGCCAAGGATGCTTCCTACGCCGGTGTGGCTGGGTGCACCGAAAAGCCGAGCGATCCCGAAATCGGAGAGTTTGATGGTCCCGTTTTCCGCCCGCAACAGATTGGCTGGTTTCAGATCCCGGTGGATGATCCCGCGATCGTGGGCGTGTCTCAAAGCACGGCAAATTTGGACACCGATTTCGGCGACTTCCTGCCAATGAAACTTCCGCCCGGCACGCAGTTCCTGGTCAAGGCTTGGCCCGTGCACGAGCTCCATGACATAAAAGAGAATTCCTTGTTCTTCACCAAAGCCAATGAGGCGGACGATGTTGGGATGATTCAACTTCCGCAACGTCTCGATTTCCAATTCGAAACGGGCACGAAAATCCGGTTCTTCGATGAGGGATTCGGATAAAGTCTTGACCGCCGCAGGTTCGTTGGTGACGACGTGTACGGCCTCATAGACAGTTCCCATTCCCCCGCGGCCGAGGCGCCGGACAATCCGATAGGGCCCGAGTTGTTGAGGCTCGTTCATGGCAGGTTCACTTCACCCTGCAAGCATATTTCCAAGGCAATAAGATCGAGAGCCCCTCCGTATTTAGTGTAACGGCTTCTCCAGAAAAGGCCAGAAAAAAGAAAGGGACGCATGCATCTGCGTCCCTAAGCTCTCGAAAAACCCGATTTTGACCTTACAAGCCTATCCCAAAGTTCGCTCTCCCTCTGGCAGGAAGTTGGGGTATGGGCAAGCGACCGTCGGAGTCGATTGAGAAAGCGGCAGCGATTGGTGCCGCCCTCACCCCCGGCCCCTCTCCCGCCGAACGGGAGAGGGGAGGTTCTGGGATAGGCTCCTAACTCACCGCACAAGGCGGCAAAGGCTCACGCAATCACTCGAGGACCTTGATCCTCACATTGCGGAAGTAGATCGGTGAATCGCCGTGTTTGCCTTGAAGACCGATGTGGCCCTTCTGGGGCAGCTCGGCCTTGGGGCGGCTTAACCAGGCTGGAATCTCGCTTCCATCGGGATTTGTCTTCGCGGAGGTCCACTTCCGCATGTCCATTTCCGTCACCAACTCGCCGTTGAGGACGACCTGAATCATAGGCCCACGGCAAGTGGTTGTCATCCGGTTCCATTCGCCCGGCTTTTTCACCACGGATTTCTTGGGGGCGAGATGGCCAAAGATAGCTCCGCAATGCCAGGTCGCGGGGGCCTTGGCCCACTTTTCGGCAAAATCGTCGGCGATCTGAATCTCGACCGAATTGGGAATCCAATTCTTGATATCGCTGCAATACACAATTACGCCGCTGTTCGTCCCCTCGCTGTTTTTGAACTCAAGATCGAGGATGAAATTCGCGTATTGATCCTTGGTCCAAATGCACTGGTCCTCAGTGGCCGTCAGCACACCATCTTGAAAAGCCCAAACGCCGGCAGGAAAGATGGCATTAGAGAGATCGCGGGCAAAAAGCTCCGGCCATTGGGATGAGTCTGGGTGTTTCGACTCATTTGCCGACTCCTGGGCCAGCACCTCTGCGCCGATTGACACGATCAGTACCAAAGATAACCGCCAACACCAAGCCAGCATGTTGCGAAACATAGAAAGGCCCTCCTGTGGAATTGGAATCGTTACAAAAAACGAGCGGGAACCTAGTCACGCGGTACCCGTTTGACTAAACTAAGCGCATTATGACTTTGGTAATAGTTCCCGCAAATCACCCACGTTGGTTTAAGATACCGCATGACCTGGGTGCGCACAAGTAACACAATGTGGAGCTTTCATAAGCGCGAGAATGCGTCCATTTATAGGAATGCCAAAGAGATTTGATCCCTCGTACACTGAGAAAAGTCTTGACGATGCCTTTGTTATTTTATCATGAGTGGTAAGAATAAATGGAAATGGGCGAACTGAAGCGCGGTCGTCAAGACGGGAGGTAGCTACTCGTGGAACACCTACTCGATTATTCGTGGAAACAGTTCAGAGATTGGTTTGTGAGCAAGGGACAACCAGGTTATCGGGTTGCTCAAGTTCTCCACTGGGTTTACGAATCGCCCAAGATTTCCTTTGACGAGATGTCGGACGTTCCGAAGGTTGTCCGGCGAGAGCTGAAAAAGTCGTTCAAGATTTTCAGTATGCAGGTAGCGAGCCATCGCAAAGGCTCCGATGGCACCGAGAAGTTGCTCTTGCGAACCCAGGACGGTGAATTCGTTGAATGCGTTTTGCTCCGCGACGACAAAGGAAACCGCACGGTGTGCATCAGCACGCAGATTGGTTGCGGTGTCGGGTGCGCGTTCTGCGCCAGTGGCCTGGATGGTGTCGTCCGGAACTTGACGTCGGGGGAAATTCTCGAGCAGATTTTGCAACTCAAGTGTTTGCTCCAGCCGGAAGA
>Ga0116168_1001915_pt1 | contig 14424 bp, 14 predicted proteins | sample AD_UKC129_MetaG_FD_89795 | JGI IMG/M metagenome (GOLD analysis project Ga0116168, IMG submission 89795) | Active sludge microbial communities of municipal wastewater-treating anaerobic digesters from Canada - AD_UKC129_MetaG | ecosystem: Engineered > Bioreactor > Anaerobic > Digestate | place...
CACGCCGGCGTTGTCCGACGCGGACTGCCCGCCCGAGTTGCGGCGCGCGTGGAGGCGGGTTCAGACGGCGATCACGGAGACGGCGGACAGCATCACCTTTCAGCAACTGGTGGACGAGAGTTCCGAGAAGGAAAAGATGTACTACATCTGAGCCAGCAACGGGGCCAGCGCCGCGGGATCTTCCACCGGCGCCTGGCAGGCTGTGCCGGTGCAAACATACGCCGTGGCCCGTTTGCCGGCCGGCAACGTCGCGGCGAACGCCTCAACCGGTCCCTTGTTCCCCAACACCACCTGATTCGGCTGATAGGCGGAGTGAGCGACGCGCAACAGGGCGCGCACCGCGTCCGAACCCGGATCGCCCGCGATCACGACGCGGCGCGGTTCCTGAAGGGAAAAGTCCAGCGCGTGCAGCATGAACGACACGGTTTGCGGCATCTGTTGCAGCCGCGTTGAGAACAGTCGGAGACTCTTATGGGCGGCCTCGGTGAATTCCCTGCGCCCTGCGATGACACCCAGCCTGAGCAGGGAGTAAATCGCGACGGCGTTCCCGGACGGTTCCGCGCCATCATAGGCTTCCTTGACGCGAAGGATGAGGTCCTCGGCCCGGCTCAGGCTCTGCCAGAACCCGCCGTTCTCCTGGTCGTAAAACCGTTCGACCATCGAATCCGCGACGGCCAGGGCAAATTCGAGGTGCGCTGTTTCGAGGGTGGCCTCGTACAGCGTGATCAGGCCGAACAACTGAAACGCATACGCCTCGAGCAATTCCACATTGTCCCGTTCGCCGTCGCGCCATCGATGGTACAGCGTTCGCTTTTTGTCGTCCCAGAGCTTCGACCGGATGAACGCGGCGTTTCGCGCGGCGGCGGTTCGGTAGCGCTCGTCGTCAAGGGCGGCCGAGGCGCGGGCGAAGGCGCTCAGCATCAGCCCGTTCCAGGAGGCCAGCACCTTGTCGTCGAGATGCGGGCGCACGCGCGTCGAGCGCCGCTCGAACATCTTCCGCTTGGCCGACTCCAGCAGCGCGCGGTCGGCCGGGAAGAGGTCCGGTTGCACCACACTGAGCACGTTCTGGCCGGGCAACGGCTGCGGATGGCTGTGATCAATGAAATTGCCGGCCTCGGTGATTCCAAAATAGCGCACCGCAACGTTGAATTCCTCGGGCGCAAGCAGCTCCGACAGTTCTTTGCGCGTCCAGCAATAGAACTTGCCCTCGTGCCCTTCGCTGTCGGCGTCTTCGGCCGAATAGAATCCGCCGTCCGGGTGGGTCATGTCGCGCAGGACGTAGTCAAGCGTGCTTCGGGCGACGTTGGCGTAACGCTCCTCGCCGCTGACCTGCCATGCGTCCAGGTAGAGGTGGGTGAGCAGCGCGTTGTCGTACAGCATCTTTTCGAAATGCGGTACCAGCCATTCGGCGTCCACCGAGTAGCGCGCGAACCCGCCGCCCAACTGATCGTGGATGCCTCCGCGCGCCATGGCGTCGCACGTGTGGAGAACCATGCGGACCGCTTCCGGGTCGTTGAATCGCTGCGCGTAGCGCAACAGAAATTGCGGCTGGCTGGGTTGAGGAAACTTCGGCGCGCCGCCAAACCCGCCGTGACGCGGGTCGTAGAATTCCTTGAACAAGGACCCGGCATTGCGGATGGCTTCCGTGCTCAGGAGAATGCCCGAGGGCGTTTCCGACGAGCCGGACACCTGCTCGAGCTGGCGGTGCATCTGCCACGCAGAAGCGGTCAGTTCGTCCCGCCGCGTTTCCCAGAGGCGATGGATATGCTGAAGGATGTGGAGGAATCCGGGGCGGCCATGGCGGTTGTCGGGCGGAAAGTAGGTGCCGCCGTAGAACGGCTTGAGGTCCGGCGTCAGAAACACGGTCATCGGCCAGCCGCCGGCGCCCGTGGTGGCCTGTACGAAAGTCATGTAGATCCGGTCCACGTCCGGGCGTTCCTCGCGATCGACCTTGATGCTGACGAAGTGCTCATTGAGAAACGCGGCGACCTTCCGGTCCTCGAACGACTCGCGCTCCATCACATGGCACCAGTGGCAGGTGGAGTAGCCGATGCTGAGGAAGATGGGCTTGTTCTCGCGCCGCGCCTTTTCAAAGGCTTCCTCGCCCCAGGGCATCCAATCGACGGGGTTATGCGCGTGCTGCAGAAGGTACGGAGATTTCTCGCGGGCAAGCCGGTTGGTGAATTCGAATTGAACGCCGCTCGTGGTCATGTCCCTCTCCGTTTGCGGCCTGCCTCTTCAGCCGTGTCAGCGCTGTTTCCGGGGTTCATGGCCGAACCATAGACTGCCGGGCGGTGCTCGGCAACTCCCCGGGGAATTTTACTTCGTCTCACCGCGGCCGCCGGTATAGTTTGCGGCGATGCTGCCGGACAAACCGTGGAAAGTGGATGCCCTCGCGCGCCTGTTTGGAGGCGTGCTGCTTTCCCTCTTCTTTGTCAATTCAGCCGCCGCCTCTCTCGCTCACTATTTGCGGGAGCCGCAGGATGTTCAGGCGCCCGCGTACTTCGCGGCGTTCATCGCGTCCGCGGCATTCTTTCTCGCCGGAATGTTCCTGGTTCAGAAGGAATGGAACATTGAACGCATCCTGTTTCAGGCCGGACTTCTGTTCCTCACGGTCTATGGCAGTTTCATCCTGCTCTGGCTGGCCATCCGAGTGCAGGGCGGATTGCCCGAGAACGTGTCGGACCAGTCCACATGGCGTGTCGTGATCGCGGTGCTGAGTTTCCAGGGAGTGGCGCTCGTGCTCGTCCATCCCTTTGTCCGGAAACATGGAATGACCTGGAACGAGGCCTTTGGACTGAACCTGGCGCCCGGAAAAGTGCTCCTCATCGGAGCCGCCATCGGGATTTCCATCACGCCGCTGGCCTGGGGGCTTCAATCGTTTCAGAGCCTGCTGCTCGACCGGCTCAACGTACCGGCGCCCGAGCAGGAAGCCGTGGAGATCATCCGGGCGTCCAGCGCCGTCGTGAATCGCGTGGTGCTCGCCATTGGCACCATCCTCATCGTTCCTGCTGCCGAAGAAGTGCTGTTTCGCGGAATCCTGTATCCCTGGATCAAACGCATCGGGTATCCGCGCGCGGCGATCTGGATCAGCGCGATCCTGTTCGGCGTGATCCACGCCAATCTCAAGACCTTCATTCCGCTCACCGTGTTGGCCCTGGTGATGACCCTGCTCTATGAGCGCACGGGCAACCTGCTTGCCCCGATCGCGACCCATGCCACATTCAACGCAGTCAATTTCATCTATCTGATCGTGATCGACATCTTCGCTGGAACGCCATTGCCCGAATGAACGAGTTCGAACTGATTGCACGTCTTACCCGATCGCTCCCGACCAATGACACCGTTGTTACCGGCGCCGGCGACGACTGCGCCGTGCTCGATCTCGGCGTGCCGGATCGCCTGTTCCTGTTCAAAACCGATGCCGTGGTGGAGGGCGTCCATTTCCGAAGGGAAGTGGATCCCGCCCACATCGGACACAAGGCGCTCGGACGATGCCTGAGCGACATTGCCGCCATGGCTGGCACGCCGACGGCCGCGCTGGTCACCCTCGCCCTTCCGGACGGGTTCAGACCTGACGACGTCGAAGCGATCTACAGCGGCATGAACGCCCTCGCCCGACGGCACGGTGTGGCTGTGGTCGGAGGCGAAACGACGTCGAATCCCGAGCGACTGCTGATCTCCGTGGCGTTGCTGGGCCATGTGCCGCGCGGGAAAGGCGTGCTCCGCTCGGGCGCCGAGGTCGGCGACGCCATCTTCGTCACGGGTGAACTGGGCGGGTCCGGCACCGGGTGGCATTTGCAGTTTGAACCCCGGCTGGCGGAAGCGCGCTGGCTGGCGCAGCACTTCTCCATTCACGCCATGCTGGACGTGAGCGACGGGCTTGCGGGAGACCTTCGCCACATCCTGAAGGCCAGCCGCGTCGGCGCCGAATTGCTGTCGAGCGCCATCCCCATCAGCCGCGCCGCGCGATTATCCGCCCGCGCCGATGCGTCGGGCCGGACGCCGTTGCTGGCGGCGCTGACGGACGGCGAGGATTTCGAGTTGTTGTTCACCGTTGCGAGCCGCGACGCGGTGCCGCTCATCGACGCGTGGAAGAAAGCGTTCCCGAAACTGCGGTTGAGTTGCATCGGAAAGATCACCGCGAACGAGGGCGTGACACTGCGCGAGAAGAACAACGTTCGGCCGCTGATCGCGCGCGGCTACGAGCATTTCGCAAAGACCAGCAATCCGGATGTCGTCGATTCAGGCAACAACTAGCAGGGGCGCGAAGTCGGGCCCGACCTGGGCGGAGCGGCTGTCGTCGCGCCGGGCGGCGTTCTGGGCCGCCGCGCTCCTTGTGTTGTCGATGGGCCTGCTCTGCGAAGAGTCCGTCCGTCGCGCGGCGAGGCTCGAGCCGGCGGCAATTGGCATTCAACCGGGCAGGTGGCTCGTGCAACTGTCGTCCGTCGAAGGCGCGGCGCACTTCCTGTACATGTGGGATGTTCCCGCATGGACGGCGGACGGAGTTTACACGGGGGAACGCGTTCCGGTGGGCGGACGGCACGCGCGAGGGCTCAAGCTGGCCGGCTTCGGATTCGACCTTCAATTGGAATCGGGGTGGGGACGGCGGTCGCCGCGGCCCCGTGTGCGCATCGCGATCCCGTACTGGTTTGTGTCGGTGCTGTCGGGTGCGTGGCTGTTCGCCCAGTGGTGCTGGCACCTCGGATCGCGTCCGGACTCCGATCCACGCGCCGTTCGCGGACTGCTGGCCTATCGCGGGGCGTTTCCGTGGTTTCTTACCTGTTCCCTTTGGTTCGGAGCGGCTGCGTTGCTCTGGCATTACGCAGCGCCGGCGGAGGGCTCGAATGGATTCCGGGCGTTGCTGACGTATCCGCTGTTTCCGCTGGCCGGAGTGTTCGATCCGGAACACCAGTTGCGCGACCAGCGCGCCTTGCCTCTGTACGCGTTTGCGTTCTGGGCGTTGCTGTTCGTTGCCGGTCTCGCGTTCAGCCGCCGCCGCACTACGCCGGCGCTGCCCGGATTCATCCTGCTGTTGATCGGCTGCGGGTTCTCCGTCGCCGCGGTTCTCGTCGCCTGATGCAGCAGATCACCCACAACCCCGCGGAGACGGAAGCGATCGGTGAAACGCTCGGCCGGATGGCGCAGCACGGTTCGGTGTTCGCGTTGTCCGGGGACCTGGGCGCGGGCAAGACGCAATTGGTCAAGGGAATGGCGCGCGGCCTGGGCATTACTGCCCGCGTGCATTCGCCGACGTTCACGCTCGTGAACGTGTACACCGGCGGGCGGCTCACGTTGTACCATCTCGATCTCTATCGGTTGAACGGTCCCGAGGAAATCCTCGCCGCCGGACTGGAGGAATATTTGCAGCCGGACGGCGTTGCGGTCATCGAATGGGCGGAACGCTGGTTCGGCGAGGCCAGCGGCGGGTTGACGGCACCGGCGCCGCTGACCTGGGTTCGGATCGACACCTTGAGCGACTCGGACCGGCGAATCACGTTGGAACACGCATGAAGACGCTGGCTCTCGAACTCTCCTCCGCTCAGCGCAGCGTCGCCGTCGTGCTCAACAACGCCGTGCATGAGGTGGTGGAAACCGGTCCGCGTTCCGTTGACGCGCCGGGAATGATCGAAGAGGCATTGCGCGCGGCGCAGATCGGGCGCGAGCAGGTGGAATGCGTCGCGGTGGGAGTCGGTCCGGGCTCCTACACCGGCATCCGCTCTGCGATCGCACTCGCGCAGGGCTGGCATCTCGCGCGCGGAACACCGTTGGCCGCCGTGAGCAGCGTGGAAGGCATCGCCGCGCGGCTTTACCATGAGGGTCGCCGCGGCCGCTTTCATATCGTTGTCGATGCCCAGCGCGGGGAATGGTATGTCGCCACGTACGGTCTCGGCGACGACGGCGTTCGCGAGGAGCTGCCGTTGAAGATTGCGGCTGTGGGCGAGGTGCTGGAGCGTTGCGGTTCCGGAGAACTGATCGTGGGTCCGGAAGCGCGCCGTGCCTTTCCCGATGCCGTGGAGGTTGCGCCGTGCGCGCGCGAGGTCGGGCGGCTGGCCGTGCTGCGGCGGCAGTTCATTGCGCCGGACAAGCTGGTGCCGATCTACCTGCGGGAAACCAGCTTCGTCAAGGCAAAGCGCGGTTGAGATCCTTTTCCCCTCGCCCCGCGCCGTTTGCGGGAGAGGGACACCTGCCCCGGTGGGGCGAGCAGCTTGCACAGGTCAGTGATGTCAACGCGCGGGACAATCGCGCCGGCAAGCGGCGTTGTGTTCTCAAAAGCAAGGAGTGACGCGATGCGAACACGGTGATGCATCGATTGCGCGAGGTAATCGTTAACCGTTCGTTCGCATTTCTGTGAGGCGCTCCGCGCCGGCGTCCGGCAGGTCCTGTGGCATGTGGCTTGCTAAATCCTCCGCAGCACGCGGAGGAAACACATGACGTTACACGTTTCACCCGTACATTGTCGCTCTGTTCATACCCAGGCCGCTTTTACCCTGGCCGAAGTTGTTATCTCCATCGGCATCTTCGCTATCGTTATCCAGGGCGTCATCTTCGGCTACATCAGCACGACGCGGCGGGCGGAGTGGAGCGCCCGCTCGTTGGCGGCTCAGTCCCTCGCGTCCCAGGGGGTGGAACAGGCGCGCGCCGCCAAATGGGATCCACAGGCCTGGCCGGCCATTGATGAGCTTCCGCCCACGAACTACGTGGAAGTGGACGTCCTCGACATCCCCGTGCAGGGCGAGCCGATCTTGGCGACGAACTACATCAGCATTGTCGAGGTTTCGACGAATCCCGTCGTGCGGGAGGTCCGGGCCGATTGCGTGTGGGCATTCGTGAACGGCTCGCTCTACACGAACACTGTTGTGACTCTGCGCGCTCCCGACCAATGAACACGAACATCCGGTTTTCCACTGTCCGCCGGCGCCGGGCGTTCACGTTGCCCGAAATCATTATCGTGCTGGCGATTTTTTCCATGTTGTCCATCGCGCTGGTGTCGTCGCAACTGTTCGGCCTGCGCCTGCACAAGGTGACCCAGACCAAGCTTTCCGCCACCGCGGACGGGCGGAAGGCGCTCAACCGCGTGCGCGAAGACATCCGCGAGGGCAAGATCGTCCTGGTCGGCAACGGCGGCGCGTCGGCATTCCGTCCCGTCACCAACGGCGCGCCGCAGATCGGCAATGCCCTGCAGATTCACCCCACGACGAACCTGAACGTGTTCACGCGCTACTACCTCGACTTCGACGAGGGAAATCTGATGAGCGTGACCAGCGACGACCCCGAACCGCAGGTGATCGCGCGCTATATAACCAACCAGTTTGTGTTCCAGGCGGAGGATTTTCAGGGGAACGTCCTGACCAACGACGAGAACAACCGGGTCGTGCGGATGATCCTGGAGTTCTATCAGTGGGAATACCCCGTTGCCGACATCGGCCCGGGCGGGATGTACGACTATTACCGTTTGCAGACGCGGGTGACGCGGCGGCTGATTGAGTAGGAGGACGTTGCTATGAAGATTGCATTGAGGCCTTTGCATCGCGAGGGCGGGTATGTGCTGCTGCTGACGCTCTGCTTTCTGGCCATCATGCTCGCCATTCTGGCGAGCGCTTCCCGCCTGACCTATACGCAAGTGGGAATCACCTACCGCAACAACCTCCACAACAGCGCGGTCGCGGCCGCCGAAGCGGCGACGGAGATGGTGATCGCCCGGATGAACCGGGATTTCCTCCACCAAAGCGTGAATCCGGACCTCGACGTGTACCGCAGTCTCACGCCCGAAAGCCTCCAGAGCGAGTGGCCGTTGCAGTTCGAATTCGGCGACGGCGACGGCGCCCCGGGCGTCACCGGTGTGGAGAGCCTCGGTCCCGCCGTCGTCACCAATCTCAATTCGCAGTTCGCCGGTTTGTACGGGCTCGTCACGCCCTATCGCGTGACCTCGACCGCGCGGACCCGCGACGGCCTCCACACGGTGGCCGCAACCGTCGTCCAGGACATTCAACTGGCCTCCATTCCCGTGTTTCAGTTCGCCATCTTCTACACGCTCGACCTTGAGATCAACCCGGGCCCGAAGATGGTCGTCACCGGCAAAGTCCACAGCAACGGCGACATCTATACCGCGCCGGTCAGCGGGCTCGAATACAAGGATACCGTCACCGCCGTCGGAAGGATCCACCACGACCGGCATCCCGACGATCCGCAATACGGCGCCGGCAAGGTGGAGCCGGATTACGGCGCGCAGCACATGGAGAAGGTCAGCGCGCTGACCCTGCCCGTCGGCACGGACAACGACCCGGACACAGTGCGCGAGATTCTGAAGACGCCTCCGGTTTCGGAGGATCCCAATTCGCTGATGGCGCGGCAACGCTACTTCAACAAGGCCGATCTCATCGTCAAGACGACGGATTCGGGCGTGGAACTTTACACAGGCGCGTGGAACCTGTTCGGCAAAATACCGCCCAACGTCACGAACGGATCCGGGCCAGGCTATTCGTTCCTCAAGACGGATGTGACATTCCGCGATCTCCGCGAAAACAAGTGGACCACCACCACGCAGATCGACGTCGCCGCCTTCAACGAATGGCTGCGGGATCCGGATGGCGGCGCGGGCATCAACAGCATGGCCTCATACCTCATGGGCCATGGCATCAACTCCATCTACGTCGATGATCAGCGCGACAGCCCCAGCCGGCTGACCTGCGTTCGCGTGGTGAACGGCGAGAGCCTTCCGCCGGACGGACTGACCGTGGCCACGGACCGGCCGCTGTACGTGAAAGGGCATTTCAACCTGAACGACGGCGACACCACGCCGGGGCAGACCGACACGTCCAAGACCAAACCGGCGTCTCTCGTCGGCGACGCCATTACCATCCTGTCGAGCGCCTACAACGACAACTACGCCGGCAGCGATTTCAAGAACAACCGGGTCGCCGTGGACACGACGGTGAACGCGGCGTTTCTGGGCGGAATTGTAAAAACGCAGCGCAAGGGCAATGCGAAGTACTACAGCGGCGGCGCGGAGAACTTCCCGCGATTCCTCGAAAACTGGTCGGGCAGGACGTTCACCTACAACGGTTCGATGGTGGTGATGTTTGAAAGCAAGTATGCGACGAACTTCTGGAAGGAACCGAGCGACCGGAACTATTATCAGGCGCCCAATCGGGCCTGGGCATTCGATCTGAACTTCCTGGACCAGTCCAAATTGCCGCCCGGCACGCCGCAGGTCCGCAAACTGGTTCGCGGCCAGTGGGCCCTCGCCGCGCCGCCGGGACAGTGAACAGCTTCAGCCGGTCGGGTCGAAGAACGTTCAACTTGTCGGGGGCTGTCCCGTCCGCGTGCTTGCGGAACTCGTAGACTCGCACTTCGTCCCCGTGCTGCGGCTGGTTCTGCAGGGCGGGACACAGCCACGCTCCGGACCGCGGGTCTGCGTGCGTTCGCAAGCCTCCGCGTCAATCGTAAATCGATCAGGCCGCTATTTCCTGCGGGCTTTTGCCTCCGTTCACCAGGAACAACACCGCCATGCGCACCGCCAACCCGTTGGTCACCTGGTCCAGCACCAGCGATCGCTCGCAGTCCGCGATATCGCTGTCGATCTCGACCCCGCGGTTGATCGGCCCCGGATGCATGATCAACGCGTCCGGCTTCGTCTTCGCCAGGCGCGCGTGGTTCAATCCGAACACCGCCGTGTATTCGTGAATGCTCGGGAACATGGTCTTGCGCTGGCGCTCGTGCTGAATCCGTAACAGGTTGATGATGTCCGCGTCCGCAAGCGCTTCGTCCACATTGTGCGTCACACGACAGCCCATCTGCTCGAACACTCGCGGCACCAGCGTCGAAGGCCCACACAAGGTCACCCGCGCGCCCAGCTTCGTCAGCGCCCAGATGTTCGATCGCGCCACGCGGCTGTAAAGGATGTCGCCAAGAATCGTCACGTTCAGGCCCTCGATGCGGCCCTTGTGCTCGCGGATGGTGAACGCGTCGAGCAACGCCTGCGTGGGATGCTCGTGCGCGCCGTCCCCGGCGTTGATCACGCTGGCGTTGAGCACACGCGACAGGAACTCCGCCGCGCCCGACGCGCTGTGCCGAATGACGATGAAATCTGCATTGAGCGCCTCGAGGTTGCGCGCGGTGTCCTTCAGTGTCTCGCCTTTCTTTAACGACGACGCTTCGGCGGTGAAATTGATGATGTCGGCCGAGAGCCGCTGCTCGGCGAGTTCGAAGCTGATGCGCGTACGGGTGGAGGGTTCGACGAAGAGATTGACGACGGTCTTGCCGCGCAGGGCGGGCACTTTTTTGATCACGCGCTCACCGACGGCCTTGAACGCGCGGGCGGTGTCGAGAACGGTGATGATTTCCTCGGGTGAAAGGGATTCGATGTCGAGCAGGTGTTTTCGGTTCCAGGTCATGCGGGGGCGCGACCTTCAGGTCGCTTCAGTGTGCGACGTTGTGCGTTGTCGGGTAAACACTGGAGTTGTTGTTGGACGAAGGTACGGTGAAGCGGCGTGAACGCCGCGCTCCTGACTGCGCGCTTGTTCATTCGATCCATATCTGTGGCCCGCTCAGTCCCGTTCTCCGGGTTCGTTCTTCTCCAGCACCACCAGGTCTTCCGCGCCGGGTTCGTCCAGCCGGACGCGGACTGTTTCGGAAAGCGACGTTGGCACGTTTTTGCCGACGAAATCGGCCTTGATGGGCAGTTCGCGGTGGCCGCGATCCACGAGCACGGCCAGTTGAATCCGCTGGGGCCGCCCGAAATCGTTGAGCGCGTCCATTGCTGCGCGGATGGTCCGGCCGTTGAACAGCACGTCGTCCACGAGAACGACGGTCTTGCCGGTGACATCGAACGGGATTTCGGTGGGATGCATGTTCGGCGCCACCCGCTGGGCGAGGTCGTCGCGGTGCATGCCCACGTCCAGCGTGCCGCAAGGGACGGGGTGGTTCCAGATGGCGGCCAACTGCCGGCTGAGCCGTCGGGCGATGGGCACGCCGCCGCGCTGGATGCCGATCAGGACAACGTCGGCGCTGTTCTCGTTGCGCTCGGCGATCTCGTGCGCGATGCGCGTGAGAGCGCGTTGGATGGCCGCAGAGCTCAGGATGACGCTGCTCACGGCCATACGAGGGCGGCGAGGCTCAGGCGAGCCTCATCCTTGTTTTCAGAGGGAACTCTCATCGGGTCCTTGGCCGCCTCGCCGGACGACCTTAAAGGAACTAAAACTTGCCAATTAATTGCCGCCGCCGGCCATCTGCCGGGCTCGACGCCACTTCGACCGGTGTTTGATGATCCAATCTGTCAGCGCGCGCTCGAATCCGATATCGCGGCCTTCTTTCTCGGATTCAATCCACTTGTGCTTGAGGATCTCTTCCCGTTCCGCCTGGAACTCGCGGTAAAGGGAGGAGTTCTTAAGCAAGTCGGTTGGCAGGACTGGCTCTTTGGTTTGGTCAGACATATCTAAGATGCCTATGCGGAAGTGGAGTCTATGGGGCAACCTCCTGACTGACAATTCATTTTTGTTCCCGCGACCCCCGTTGCGACGTTGGACCCGCATCGCTCGAGCTCCATCCTGGTTTCACGCCCAATGCGATACGTGCCGGCTGTTCCTTCATCACCACCGGCGGTCTCACGTTCGCTGTCCGCCGGCGGCCGGAACTCCGGCCTCTCCACCTTTCGCGGCTCAGACATCTTGCCGGTAATGTAGGAGCGGAACTGGCTTTTGCAACTCAGGCCAGGGTGATCAGGCCGGCGCGAGGCTCGCCTGAACCGCCTTTGCAACATTCATAAATGCCTGTGCCGGAGGAGATTCCGGAGATGCTACGACGATGGGGACACCCCGGTCCCCTGCCTCTCGGATCTCCGTAAAGATCGGGACCTCGCCGAGGAACGGTATGTTCTGGCGAAGCGCTTCGGCCTGCCCGCCGCCGTGCCCGAAGATCTCGATGCGTTCCCCGCCCGGCGCGGTGAAGTAACTCATGTTTTCCACGATTCCGAGGATCGGCACGTTTACCTTTTCGAACATCGCGATGCCCTTGCGCACGACGCCCAGCGACGCTTCCTGCGGTGTGGTCACGATGACACCGCCGTCGAGCGGGACGGTCTGGCAGAGCGACAATTGCGCGTCGCCGGTTCCCGGCGGCAGATCCACCAGCAGGTAATCCAGGTCGCCCCATTCCACCGCCGAGATGAATTGCTGGATCGTTTTCATGATCATTGGTCCGCGCCAGATCACCGGTTGATCGCCTTCGATCAGGAACCCGATGCTCATCAGCTTCACCCCGTGCCCTACCGGCGGCACCATCTTTTCGTCGTCGCTCAACGTGGGCCGCTCGTGCACGCCCATCATGAGCGGAATGGTCGGGCCGTAGATGTCGCAGTCGAGCAAGCCCACGCTCGCGCCCAGGTGTTGGAGCGCGCAGGCGAGGTTGACCGAGGTGGTGGACTTGCCCACGCCGCCCTTGCCGCTGGCGACGGCGATGACGCGTTGGATTCCGGGCACGCGCCGTTGTTGCGACCACGGATTGTGTCCGCCGATCTGTGCGCCAGCCTGGAACCGCACGTCCACGTGAACGGCGGAGACGCCGGGCAACGCTTTGAGGGCCGCCTCGGCGTCGGACTTGATCTGCTGCGCGGCATCGGCGTTGCTCCCGGTCAGTTCGATAGAGACGCTGACGGCGCCATGCTGCGTGTCGATGGATTTGACGAGGCCAAAAGAGACGATATCGCGGGAGTAACCCGGGTATTTGACGTTGGAAAGCGCGTTTCTGATCTCGGTTTCTGTCGGCATAAACAGACTGCAACGTTGGCTCAGGAGACGCTTGAAGGCAAGTCGCCAGCCGGCCGGCTGGGAGTTCCAGGTTCCGTTTCTCCACATTTGGTGGGGCGAGCGGCTTGCCACGCCAGATCGTTGGTTGGACGTTGAGATGCGCTTCTCTCACTGCAACAGGCGCGGGCGAGGGAAAGGATTTGGAACCTCGAATTCGCTTTTGTTCTTGTCAGCAGTGCAGCGCTTTCCTCATTAGAAAGCATGCCAGGCGTCAGGATGAGGTTCGAGTCCGGTTCCGAACTCGGAACGGGCAGGCGGATTTTTCTGACGCTGTTCTTCCTCGCGTTCTTCAGCATTGGGTGCCTCTTCACCTGGCTCGTCGTCGGGGGTGCCATCGAGACCGTGAAGACATGGTCCTGGGAGGAGACCGAATGCCGCATTCTCAACAGCGGCGTTCGTGAGCCTGACCAGAGCAACGACTTCGAGTTTCATGTTGAATACACGTACACCGTGCAGGGCCGCACGTTCACTTCCACGCGGTACGAGTTGAAGCCGACGCGTTCATCAGACTACGGAGAGATGTTGCGGCTTGAACAACGTTATCCGACCGGCACGCGCGCGGTGTGTTATGTCAATCCGGCCGATCCCGGTCAGGCCGTGCTTCATCGGGGCAGTTTTTGGATTCTGTTGATACCACTTTTCCCGCTCCTCTTCGTCGCCATCGGCGCCGGCGGGATCTATTTCATATGGCGGGGCAAACGGAAGACATTGGCAAACCAGGCCCTCTCCACGCGCCCCCGGCAGAACGCCGGTGTTCTCATTGGATTCTTTCTCGTCTTCCTGCTGGCGGGCCTGGGGTTCTTCTACGTGATGTTCCTGCGGCCTGTGTTCAAGATCGTCTCCGCCAGAAACTGGACAAAGGTTCCATGCACGGTGGTGTCGAGCGAAGTAGGCAGCCACCATGACAGCGACGGAACCACCTACAGTGTGAGTATTCTCTATCGGTACGAGATCGACGGACGTGAGTACAAGGCCAATCGCTACGATTTCATGGGTGGTTCATCCAGCGGCCGCGCCGGAAAGGAGGAGATCGTCCGGCGACACCCGCCCGGTCACCGGACTTTTTGCTATGTGAACCCCTCGGATCCCACGGATGCGGTGCTGAAGCCCGGCTTCACTCCCACGATGTGGTTTGGATTGTTCCCGCTGGTGTTTGTTGCTGTCGGCGCCGGTGGAACCGTTTATGCGCTGCGCGAGAGGCGAAAAGGGGCGGCAATGAGAACCGCGACGGTGCCGGGCCTGCCGATGGCGTTGGGCCCGCCCGAATCATCCGGCACGGGAGGCGTTGTGCTGAAACCGGAGACAGGTTCAATGACGCGATTTCTGATCCTGGTCGGCGTTGCGCTGTTCTGGAACGGAATCGTCTCGGTGTTCCTGACGCAAGTGGTGCAGAGCTGGCGCCGCGGCGATCCCGAATGGTTCCTGACGCTGTTCATGGTTCCGTTCGTCGTGGTGGGGCTGGGGTTCATCGGAGGATGCGGTTACAGCTTTCTGGCGCTGTCAAAACTCTTTAGAAATGTCCCCGTTTCGACTCAGGAGAAAATGTCCCCTTCATGTTTGCAGTTGTGCCTTTGCGTTGGTCTTTGAGAAGGGGGATGCAGGGAGGCCGGAGCGAAGC
>Ga0116168_1001935_pt1 | contig 14309 bp, 8 predicted proteins | sample AD_UKC129_MetaG_FD_89795 | JGI IMG/M metagenome (GOLD analysis project Ga0116168, IMG submission 89795) | Active sludge microbial communities of municipal wastewater-treating anaerobic digesters from Canada - AD_UKC129_MetaG | ecosystem: Engineered > Bioreactor > Anaerobic > Digestate | place...
CGACGTTCGCTTGCCCTCACCCCAACCCTCTCCCGGAGGGAGAGGGGGACCTTTTGGGATAGGCTCTGACGACTTTGTGGGCTAGGCGAAGAGGAGGGACGGCGTCCCCGCCGTCCGGTGATTTGGTCATTGAGGCCGGTGGCCCTGCCATTACGGGTGTTTTTTGGGAAGATCCTCCGTTCCCTCTGAAGGGTCACAATGACGTCTTGCCCAAGTGACACCCATATGGAGTGTTTGGGCAAGGCGCGACGTCCTTTTCACAGAAGAACGTCTGCCGCCGATTCTTTTCCTGGGTGACGTGATAGAGCAGCCCCCCCAATGACCAAACTTACGAACCTCGCCATGGCGAGACACTGCCAAGTCCAAGCCGTTGGGTAAAAATCGGGTTATGCCTGCGGAATCGGGGCATCACTTCATGCGCGCACAGCGAGTGGCCCACTTTTTCCAAAGGTCCGGCGATTCGAGGAATTTGATAAACACCCCACCGATGACAGGCCGGGCTCGGAATCCCCGTAGCTTCGCATCGTGGGTCCAGTACCAATCGGTCAGCGGGACGCGGTCGGGCGTGTGATCAATGAAACGGTAGAGCGGGTTCATGAGGGCGTCAAAGTCTTCTCGAGAATCCGCCAATGTGGCCGTCCAAACCGTCCAGTCCGTCTTCGTAAAGAGGGCACGGTTATCAAGGGGCAGCCCATAAGGCTGGAGTTGCTTCTTGTAGAACGCGATTTCCTTTTGGCGGACCACAGATGGGAAGATGTTGAGGCCGAATAGTTTGTCCCAAACGAGGTTGTATTTCTGGCTCCATGTCCCCGGCTTGTCGAAGGCCAGTCGATAGTGGTCACCATCGTCAGCGGCCGCGATCCATTTTTGGGCGAACTCCTCGGCAAGCTTGCGATACTTGTTTGCCTCCTCGATTTTTCCACTCATGTGACACATTTCCGCGTAACATGCCAGAGCAATGGTGGCTTTTATAGAAAGATTGCAATTGTGGGCAAGGGGGCCGGTGAAATCATCCGTGCAGAGCTGATTTTCAGGATCGAAACCTTTCTCCTCCAGATAATGTGCCCATTGTTCCCACAATTTTGTATATCGGTCGGCGAAGGCCGTGTTGCCGTCGAGGCGGGAAATGGCGTAGGCGAGAATGAGCAAGTTCGCCGATTCTTCGACCGGCATTTGGTGTTCCTCGCTGGTCTCTCCGCCACCGTAAACCTGACCATTGGCCAGGGGATAGGTTCCCAAATCGTGTGGCGCAAAAGGGAACTTCCATCGCGGGCTAGCGGCGTAATCGAGGACGGGGACGACCGTGGCTTTCAGCAACTCGTTGTTAAAAAGCATGAAGATGGGTGCTGCGGGATAAATCACATCCACGGTCCCGATGCAGCCATTGCTGAAGCATTCCTTGGAGAAGTACATCGGTTCGCCGTGTGGCCCCAGGGTCAGTTTGTGCGCACCCAGGGTATGCCGGTAGGAAATCGCAATCAGATTGGCATAGCCCACGCCACCGAGGCTTCGAGCGTCCGCGAGAAGTTCCTCATCAAAGGCCTGGCATCGAGCCATGAGGTCTGGTAGCTCTTCCTCGGCCGCGGCCAGGGCTTCCGAAATGTCTGCGTATCGCTGACGCCAATAGGGTCGCAAGCGTTGCCCCAGGTACTCGATGGAAACAATATCGTCGTAAGCCAGCAAGATGTGCCATTTGAGTGATTCGTCGCGACTTACCTTGGCCGAGTGCATACATACCAACACAGGCCATCGGTCCTGGACTGCCCGAGGTTTGTTTCCGTCGTCACGGCGCGGGATTCGCCCGGTGTTACAAAAATGATTACGGGCGGTCTCGTGATCGGCTACAACCGTGTTCGTTTGGGGATGGCGCACGGCGGCGACATAGGCGTAGCCCCAATCGATCCTTAGATTGTCGCCCTTTTTCCCGAGGATCGGTTGCTCCGTTGTACCGATGCGCATCCAATCCAGGTGCTCGGTCTGGCCGCGGTGCCAGGTCACAAGCTGATTCGGCTCGTTGACGGCCAACTCGCCTGTGGCGTCAAAATAGAGATCCACGATCCGTGGTTTGCCATCGAGTGAGCGAACATCCCAAATAAGATAGGTGACAGGCCGGGAAAGGAGTGCCATATCGTGCGGCAGAACGGGTGTCAAAAAGGTTAGACGGACTTCGACCTCTTGGGTTCGCCACAAATAAATCGTGCGGGTTGGCGTGACCTCTAGCGAAGTTTGTTCCAAAGGAGGAATATCCGCCGGTGCCATACCCATAAGGCGATACGGCCTCCCGTCAATGCGGATGAGGCTGCACAAGGCGTGGATTCTTCCCGTCCAGTGGCGTGGCCAGTCCGCCGCGAGCTGGTCGGTAAATGACCAAATGCTAAAGTATGGGTCGTGTACAACCAGCGGCACTGCCGGTGGCCGACCTGCCGGACCATCGTTAGCCCACACCCCCGTCTGCCGTCCGCTAATGAGGCTAATGAACAGCAGAACAGTGGTAGAAGCAATTAGCCTTGTCATACTGGACATGTTGCACCTCACTGCTTCGTCCAAAAGTACCCGAGAGCCGCGAACCACCATTATGGACTTTGAAATGATTCCTGACCACCCGCGCGGAGTTTGGTGCCCCCACTTGGTATGGCAAGATACGTAAAGCTAGGCTCGCTTTGGCAAGAAAAACAATTCCAGGCCACAAGTTGACAAGCCCCCGCGGGCTTGCTATGCTGACAATCGAAAATGATTGTGCGAATGTCCACAATCGCACAGATATCCCCGCCTTGGCTTACCCTCCGCGCTCGGGGAGTTCAAAATGCATCGCACGATCCCACCGGTATCCGGATATTGGCGGTTAACGTCATGCCAAGGGATCGATTCTCGGTCGCAAGGGGCTGCTCGTTTGCCATGGGCGGCCATCACGTTGCGGGCTATTAACCTCGAGCAATTCAGCACGAAGACTCCCGTCGGCTTACGGCTTTCTCGGAAAGGTGACTCTTATGAATAAAACTGTAACGAGTGTCTTGTGCGCGGTTATTTTGTGGGGCGGCTTGGGATTTGCGGCGGACCCAATCAGCCTATATGAAAGTCCCACACCAGCCCAGCCCAACGGGGAGCTGGACCGAATCGTCTTCGCCAAGTTGCAAACGCTGGGCGTCCAACCGATATTATGCTCGGATGCCGTCTTCATTCGGCGCGCGTTCCTGGATATGACGGGGACCATTCCTACGGCCCAGGAGGTCCGCGAGTTTTTGGATGATCAGACTCCCGACAAGCGTGCCCGGCTAGTTGACCGGCTGATGGAGCGGAAGGAGTTTCTCGACTACTGGTCTATGAAGTGGGGCGACGCGCTGCGAATAAAAGCGGAGATTCCGGTGAACTTGTGGCCAAACGGGGCAAGGGCCTTTCATCGCTATATATGGGCGTCGCTGGCATCGAACAAACCTTACGACCAATTTGTGCGGGAGATGCTCACGGCCAGCGGCAGCAATTTCCGAGATGGAGCGGTGAACTTTTATCGTGCGGTGCAGGACCGCAGCCCCACGGGAATTGCCTCAACGGTGGCACTAACGCTTATGGGGGTACGGACGGACCATTGGCCCAAGGAACGGTTAGAAGGTATGGCCGTCTTCTTCTCCCAGATCGCCTATAAGCCCACCAGCGAGTGGAAGGAGCAGGTCGTCTTCTGGGATCCCTGGGGCCTTCGCTTGGTGCCGACAAATTTTGTTCCCGGACGAGAGGCGCCGGGGACAGCTCCGCGGAAATCGGAAGACCCTATCGTGACCCCGACCCCGGCGGATATCAGTCAGGAGCCGCTCGTGGGTGTCTTTCCCGATGGTACTAAGGTCACAATCCCGGCAGACCGGGACCCGCGGGAGGTGTTTGCCGATTGGCTCATTCGGCCAGAGAATCCCTGGTTTACTCGCTGCATTGTCAACCGCATTTGGGTGTGGATCATGGGCCGCGGGATTATTCACGAGCCGGATGACATCCGTGACGATAACCCGCCCAGCAATCCGGAGCTTTTGTCCTATCTGGAAAAGGAGTTGATCCAAAGTGGGTACAACCTGAGGCACCTTTACAAGGTGATTCTCACGTCCAGCACGTATCAATTGACGTCGATCCCTCGCAAACCGTCGCCGGAGGTCGAGGCGAATTTTGGGTACTATGTACCGCGAAGACTCGATGCGGAAATCCTGATCGACGCCCTGAACAAGATCACGGGAGCAACCGATCTTTACACGAGCGCCATCCCTGAGCCTTATACATACATTCCGCGAGATCTCACGGCGGTGTCGTTGGCCGACGGAAGTGTCATCAGTCCTTTTCTGACCCTATTCGGACGGTCAGCTCGTTCCACGGGGGCCTTCAATGAGCGCTCCAATAAGCCAACGCCGTCCCAATGGTTGTATATGCTGAATTCGAGCCAGGTTTATAACAAGATTGCTACCAGCCAGAAGTTAGGAGAGTTGTTCCGTTCTGGCCGCCCGGTGCCGGAACTGATCGAGGAGGTTTACCTGACTGTGTTGTCGCGACGTCCGTCAGAAGAGGAAATGACCATTGCACGAGAATATATTGAAAAATCGCGATCGAGAGGCGAAGCTGCGATGGATGTTGTCTGGGCATTAATTAACACCGAAGAATTCCTATATCGACATTGACGATACAGAGGGAGGACCAAGCCATGAACAAGAACAATCATTACAATGAGCCGAAGGTCTCTCGGCGGGAGATACTGCAGCAAGGGATCTATGGTGCCGGGGGGGTACTCCTCGGAAAGTCATTACTCTCGCAAGTGCGGGCACAAGAGGCGGCACCGGCCCCGTCGACTCCTCCGAAAATCGAACCAAAGGCCAAGTCGGTCATTCAGATCTTCCTTTGGGGAGGTATGTCCCATAATGACACGTGGGACCCCAAACCGAAGTCCGGCAGGGATTACCTGGGCGAGTTTACAGAGGTCATTGACACCAACGTCCCGGGCATTCAATTGAGTTCTCTCTTTCCCAAGTTGGCACGTCAGGCGGATAAGTTTTCACTTATCCGGAGCATGACGCATGGCAACAATGGGCACGAAACGGCTGCATACATCATGCAGACGGGCCATTTGCCAGGCGAGCGGTTGGCCTATCCCAGCATCGGGGCGGTTTTTGCTTACTTCAAGGGAAAGGAATACAAGGGAATCATTCCGCCCTACGTGGTCCTGACACGGTCACCGGGACGCTTTTCGGAGGAGGGTTTCCTGGGGCCGAACTTCAAGTCTTTTGCCACCGGGGGCGATCCCAATGCAACCCGGTTTGAAGTTGAAGGCGTCGTGGCACGCGGTATCACAGATGATCGCCAAAAGGCGCGCCGCGATCTACTCGAAAAATTGAACACGTTCGGTCGATTAGTCGTTGACCATCCGGAGATCGCGTTGGCCGAAGAGAATAAGAAAGCGGCCTATGAGCTGATTTTAGGACCAGGTCGAGATGTGTTTGATCTGAGCAAAGAGGATCCCAAGCTGCGCGACGCCTACGGACGTCATACCTTCGGCCAAAGCTGTCTTGTGGCCCGGCGATTGGTCGAGGCAGGCGTTCCGTACATTGTCATCAACTATCCCGGTGGGTGGGACACGCACAGCAATCACTTCACAACCATGCGGCGGCAGTGCCCACAGCTCGATGAAGGCTTGGCCATGCTGCTCCAAGACCTGCACGACCGAGGCCTACTGGAGACAACCTTGGTCTGGTGTACGGGCGAGTTTGGGCGGACGCCCAAGGTCGATTGGCAACCACCATGGAACGGCGGACGAAATCATTACGGAAAGGTATTTACTGTGTTGGTTGCCGGCGGCGGCTTCAAGGGCGGTCGAGTCGTTGGAGCCTCCAACGAATTAGCGGAAGAGGTCGCCGAACGGCCCGTCTATCCGGTCGATCTTTTGGGGAGCATTTACGCCTTGGCGGGAATCGATTACACGGCCAAGCTCCCGCACCCCGAAGGTTTAGAGGCCCGTGTCCTGCCCGAGCCGGGTGACCGTGTCAAATCGAATGGGCTGCTTACCGAGATCATCTAAGCCCATCGCCCACCGAGCTTCAGTGGTGACGAAGCCGGACGGGGTCTACCCCGCGAGGGTCGATGGCTTGGAGCCTCGAAATACACAAGCGGCGGCGTTTCGTAACTCCAGTGACATGCGATGGAGAAGGGAACCCACTTTATGAAAAGATATAGTGTTCTTGTTATCATTGTGGCGATGGCCAGCCTGGCGTTCGGCACCGCAGCTTTTGGTCAGGCATATATTGGATTCGTTTACCCCGCTGGGGCCCAGCAGGGGACGACCACGCAAATTCGCTTGGGCGGACAGCGGATCGACATCCCAGTGGGGGCCATCGTTACGGGTACCGGTGTCGAAGCCAAGCTCGTCGAGTACCGCTGGTACCTCGATAATCAGCAAGTGGCCGTGATGCGGGAACAGCTTCAACAACTCCAGCGCGTGGCCAAGGAAAAAGAGAAAAATAATGAACCTCTCGACGACGCAACCCGCCAGTTGATGGAACGCATCCAGGATCGCATCAATGACTGGCAGAATTTCCCAGCCAATCGAGCGATCGTCAACTTAGCAATCGTGGAAGTGACTGTTGCCCCGGATGCCGAACCTGGGCCACGAGAAATTCGGCTGGTGACAACGCAAGGGGTAACGAATCCCCTTCCTTTTTATGTGGGTCAATTTCCGGAGTACGTCCGTAAACCCATCAAGGCCTGTCAGTTTCCAGTACTGGGCAATGAACAGGCCGCCGAGCGGCGTCGTCCGCCCGAGGAAAAAGAAGTCAGGGTTACCATTCCCTGCGTCGTCAATGGACAGGTGGCACCGGGTTTTGTGAATGCTTACCGGTTTGAAGCCCGTAAAGGTCAGCGGCTCCTCATCAAAGCTTACACACGGGATCTAATTCCTTACATGGCGGATGCCGTTCCCGGCTGGTTCCAGTCGATGCTCACGCTTTATGACGCACAGGGCCAGGAAGTTGCGTTCAGCGATGGCTTTCGGTTTCATCCCGATCCTGTCATCTATTACGAAGTACCGCAGGACGGCGAGTACGTCTTGACCATTTCGGATGCCCTTTTCCGCGGACGAGAAGATTTTGTTTATCGCATCTCAATTGCGGAGTCCCCATTTATCACGAGCGTTTTCCCCTTAGGTCGGAAGTTGGGCGAATCCATCACCCCCGAGGTAAAAGGTTGGAATATGGAAGGGGCGGAATTAAGGCTACCTCCCGCAGATGCGGGATCTGGCGTTTACTTTGTGACGGCGGTCAAGAACGGCCTTGTCTCCAATCGCTGGCCGTTTGCCGTGGATACCCTCCCCGAGATTATGGAAAAAGAGCCCAACAACAAGCCCGCGGAGGCCGAGAAAGTTTCGCTCCCTGTGATTATCAATGGGCGAATCGATCAGCCGGGAGATTTGGATGTCTTCTGTGTTGAGGGGAAAGCGGGGCAAACATTAGTGGCCGAGGTCACGGCTCGGCGGCTCGATTCCCCGTTAGATTCCGTTCTCCGAATCACGGATGCCAGCGGTAAGCCGATCGCGCTGAATGACGATTATGAGGATCCTGGAATGGGGCAAATGACGTATCACGCGGATTCCTATATTATGATCCCGCTACCTGCTGATGGCGCCTACTATGTCTATCTTGGTGACACCACGCGGAAAGGTGGCCCAGAATATGCGTATCGCCTCCGACTGAGCGAGCCGCGTCCCGATTTCGCGTTGCGCGTTGTTCCCTCTGCCGTGGCCGTGCGTAGTGCAAGTGCCAACACCGTCAGGGTTTATGCCATTCGCAAAGACGGCTTTGCCGGGGACATTCAAGTGTCTCTCAAAGATCCACCGGAAGGATTTGCCAATGCGCCCGTCGTTTTAAGGGCCAATCAGGAGATGGTCGGACTTACCATAAAGACGTCTTTGAAAGATTCAGATGGGGCGATTCCACTACGGGTTGAGGGGCGGGCCAAAGTCGGCGATCAGGAAATCGTCCATGAGGCCGTCGCCGCAGAGGATCGCATGCAGGCCTTCTTGTGGCGGCACTTGTTGCCTGTGGCGGATTTGAGGGTCCGGGTGTATGACCCCAATTACCAGCCGCAACCCGCACGAACTCCGCCAGAAGTGCCTCCGGAAATGGTGGAGGCTGCCCGCAAGGCGGCTCAAGAAGCAGGCCGGGCACCCTTCAGTAAGGCCCAGGTCGCCGGTCGCGTGAGGATGCTCAATCTCCTTTACCAAAATGGGTTCCTCACCGATGATTTCTACCTCGTGAAAATGGCAGAATGTGCCGCCGCGCAGGATTGATATCGAGCGGAGCTGACAAAGCAATTCCTCGCTGAGGCCGAATTCGCACAAAAGAAGCGGCCTTCGGATGAAGAAACCACCCTCGAGGGCGCATACCCTCACGGGTGGAGTTTTGTCAGGAATCGAACCCGGACGGGTTTTCTTCCGGCCAAAGGGAGTCTTGCGAGTCGAAAAACCGCAGCTCGGCGATCCTTTCGGTAGTGGTGAGACACCGGCCCCGAGCCGCTGGATTACCAGGTCAACGGGTCAGGATGGCGAAGACCGGAAAGTGATCCGAGGGGGTTCGTCCCTGGCGGGCCGTCCGATCGATGCCAGCCTCAAGGACTTTCCAATCCCGCGAACACCCAATCCAATCGATGCGTGCCCCCTTAGTATTTTCGGCCCGAAAGCCCGAAAATGTACCTTCTTCTTCGCCCCGCTCAGGATGAGCCGCCCGAAAGCTATCGACAATCGGAGAGGGTTGACCCTCGGTGTCTCCGAATAGCAATTGATAGGGCCGACTTCCTTCCGCGGCATTGAAATCACCGGTCACAATGAGGGAGCAATCTTCGCCCATCGTGAGCAGCTTTTTGCGGAGGAGCCGGGCCGACTCTTGCCGAGCCTGTTCACCCCGGTGATCAAAGTGTGTGTTGAACCAAAGAATGGGCCGGAGGTTAGGCGCTTTACGGTCCCGCAGTTTGACCCAGGTGACCATCCGGGGCAAGGCGCTATCCCAACTCTTGCTCCCTGGAACATCCGGTGTTGTGCTGAGCCAGAAGTGACCAGATTCGAGCACATCAAAACGATCTTTTCGCCAATAGATCGCCATGATTTCTCCCTGATCTTTGCCATCTTCCCGACCAACACCCAGGACGCCATAACCGGGAAGCTTTTCCGCGAGATAGTCACGTTGAAAGGCCAGGGTCTCTTGGGTTCCCAGCAAATCGGGCTGGAAGGCCAGGATGGTTTCCACCAGGAATTCTTTTCGGCGATCCCAGTGGTTTTCCCCATCAGGAGCCGTGCCATAACGGATGTTAAAACTCATGACCCGGACGGGGGGAGCCTCGGCAACAACGGGTACTCCACTTAAGGCCAAGAGACCCAGGCCCAACAAAACCGGTACCAAGACGTGACTCAGATGGTTTCTCATTCGCTGGACTCCCACACAAGGACATTTTTCCAAAGAGATGTCGTTTTCCACCGAGCTGCGCTGAATTATACTGCCGTAAAGGCGTCGCAACGAGTAGCACAAAGTCGATAGGGCCGAAGGCACGCATAGTCGAGTTCGGCGACGTGAACCGAGTGTGATTGATTCCGTCAGGCCGTAAGATAGCCGCACGGGGGTGGCATTCCGATTGTTTGTTACGAGTCGTCCCATTGGCGGGAATACATTCCTGAGTCAATCGGTTTCAGTGGACCCGAGTTTCAAGACGAAACTATTGGGTGCGTGGTTTCTTTTTGTACCTGCCTCGCGAAGATGTCCCTTCTTGCGGGTTAGCTTTTGGTGGTGAGAACGCAACTTTCATGATACGGAAAAGGCATGACACGTTGTTTGCTCTTAATCAATGAGCCGGGTAGTGGGCCATGGAACATGGCGATGGACGAGTTCTGCGCGACCCATGCGGAAAGAGAAGACGTCCCCATTTTGCGGCTCTACCGGTGGAGAGAACCAACCCTCTCGTTGGGATATTTTCAACGCTATCAAGACTATCAACGGCATCGCCTAAACGGGCTTTGCCCTGTCGTTCGCCGTCCCAGCGGTGGAGGGGCCATCCTCCACGATTTGGAATGGACCTACAGTTTGGCTTTTCCCACCAGCCGTGTGACAGACCGCGATCGGCTTTCGTTCTATCGTGCGGTTCACCAGACGATTTTGACCTGGCTCGACTCGCTGGGACTAAAGGGCGAAATCATTCAGGAGCAACCACCCCCGTGTAAGTCGAATAACACCGATTGTGCGTTCCTGTGTTTTCAGCGTCGGGCAGTTGGTGATGTTGTGGTTCCCCTTTCCCCGGAGATGCACACACTAGTATCGGCTGGGGCCACAGGGGAACCAGTGCCCACGGACGTCAAAATAGTGGGTAGTGCCCAGCGGCGCTACAAGAACACCGTCCTTCAGCACGGCAGCATCTTATTGGGCCGATCAGTGCTTACCCCGGAATTGCCCGGCGTGATGGAAATTCTGGCCAGCAAGGGGATCCAACTGACCCATGACGAAATAAGTTACCATTTTGTTTCACACTGGCCCCAAACAGTGGCTCGTGCGCTGGGATGGCGATTGCAACCTTGGACGCTTTCATTGACCGATTCGCCCAAATTTGCTGAACTCGAAGCAAAATACCTATCCCGCGCTTGGACGTGCAAATCACAAGCGTAAGCACATCGGGAATCAACGGGGAAATCTCTTGACCGACCGCTCACTCCAAGGAAATTCGGTCTTCTCCCTGGGAAGCGATCGTCTTGATCTGTTCGCCATCAATGACAATTTGATACGACACGCCTGCCCGAGCCTGAATGACGGCCTCATTTCCCTCGATCTTGACGGGAAAAGGCGCAACGACCCGATGGTTGTCACCAATAGCGACGGCCAATCGGTGCGGTCGCCCCTTGATGGCCGAACGAAGAAGGGCAAGGGCACAGGGGTTGATAAAAGGCCCCTGTCTTCGCTGATAGCGAAGGTGGAATGAATCCGGCAATAGACCGGCATAGTCTCCCTCCTCCCTGGGGACTTGCATTTGTTCGCCAGCGATCAAGATGCCCTCGGCAAGATGACGCCAATCCAGGGTATTGTCGTAAGGGGCGAGCTCCGTAAGCGCGTAAGCATAGACCAGACCGCACCATTGTACGGGGAGACCGATCCAATTCGGCGCCCGCCAATTTGTAGCCCCATAAACGGGAATCGTGGCATAAAGCATGATAGGATGTTCTGCCCAAAGATAAACAAACGGAATTCCACTCAAGGCCCAGCGTCGGGCTTCATCAAGGTAATCTTGACGCTTCGTCAGCTCATATCCCCGAACGTAGGCTGAAACAAGGTGCGCCGAAGCCAAAATGTCGGGCGTATGCAAAGAGAGTTCCCACGTCTGTGCCCCACGAGGGACACGAAAACGCTTCATATAGTCCAGCGTCTTGAGACCGGCCTCAAGGGCCTGCTTGTCTCCGGTAAGTTTGGCATACTCCAGCAACACGGCGGCGGGACGTGCACAGTAGCCGCTCGCGGTGTCCTCATAATGTCCTTTTAAGTATTTTCCAGAATACCGAAAGGAACCATCAGGCTGTTGTTGCGCCATGAGCCCCCTGGCCTGGTTCCGCATGTGCGCGAGCCACTCGGCGGCACGGCCCGTCAAGAACCATGCACTGTCGTCCGAGAGGTGACCACCGCCGGGAACAAGATGGGGTACATCAGGCAATGTCCCCGATAGCCGCCATATCGTAGAAACCATATCGACATGAAAGCGACGAGCCCAGTTCGGTTCTACGCAGTGTCCCCAGCCCTGCTCGTTACGAATAGGACCATCAGTCAACGCCCACAGGCACAATTGAAATTGCTCCGATTCGCTCCGGGGCGGTTCAGGCAAAGGCGGTAATCCCCACCGCTTGGTTGCCCAAAGAATCATGTCCTCAACCATCCCTTGCGCGATGCGCAGACGGGCCTCAATGTGATGCCCTCGAAGCGACATGCGATGCTCTTGGGTGCCATCAAAGACATTAGGAGTGGCATAAATGGGCTGCAATCCCATGTCATTCCATGTGAGTCCCACCGACGCCCGATCGGTGACAAAAGCCATTAGGGGCATGGTCACATTTAGCCGATCAGGGGCATATCGGATGTGCTCTTCTGTTTCGATATCCAACGTGGAAGAACTCTTTTCACCCTTTCCCAGATACTCCAGGCCGGCAAAGACGCCTTGCTCCAAGAGACCAAATGCCCGCACCACCGGGCCTTCGATCTCCGAGTTTTCATCTGTGGCCTCCAGATTTAGGATGAGTTCGTCCTTGTCCACAACAATCGTTCCTTGAACCCCTTTCCCTTGAACTTGGACACCATTGGGGATGGGGGTGGCCTGTAGCGGGGGAATTGTCGCAATCAGGCCGGCGCCGTTGGGATCAGCCGGGGCCACAATGGGTGCCAGGGCTGCTAGTACCGTCTCCCCGCGACGGACTCGCAAAACATTGTCTTTAGCCGCCAGCTCCACAAGCACGGCGGTGTCCCCACCTGTGGCGATGGCCATCCATTCGGCCGGGGCAGAATCGGAATACACCACGACTGAATGCCGCAGGTCGGTGGTGAAATCGGGAAGCTGCAGATCCAGGGTTACCAATTCCACTGGCCGTTGTCCGTCAAACTTACGGATGATGTCGATGGCCTGACCGGCCGGGATAACAAGCGAGTGCTGCTCCATCCGTACAGTGACAGGAGCATTGCTTGCATTCTGTATATGGAACTGCACACCCTCGTCTGTCCTTTCGATGAATTCGATATTGATGGGACATGTTTGTAACTCTGTCAACTGAATGCTTTCGATCTCATAGATCCCCGGTGCCGTGCCCGGATCAATTCGCAATCCGCGGAGGCCACCGGGTGTGTCGATTCGAACCGTGTAGCTGTGCCACTCTCCATCGGCAATGAGGAAAAAATGCCGGGATTTATCCTCTCCCCAAGTTAGTGACTTTTGACTAGTCCAGTAGATGGCCCCACCGCCACGCACCGTGGTTCGTAAACGAAGGGAGACCTCATAGGCCTCGCCCGGAAGATTCATCGCCTTAACGATGTACGGGTCATGCCCGGTGCTCTCAACCACCAGTCGCCCATTTTCCACCGCAATTCGACATTGGCTGACGGGCTCAAAGCCTTGCGTTCCTTCTCCAAAGCCCAGCGTTAGGGACTGCTTTCGTGTTACGGCCTTCGGAAAGATCCCCGACGCTTCCGCCAATACATCGCGGGCGCATCCCAATAGGGAAAGAAATGCGAGCGCATGAACCACCAACCGCATGGCAATCTCCCAGTAGGCTTGAACGATGTAAACCCTGATGTGCACGAAGCATTTATTTTGGCCCACACGTTAACATTATGAAACAAGGGGGGGACATAGGGGCTTAGACAGTTTGAAAATACTAACACGGTCCCTGGGCTCGCCGGACGCGAATTCTCATTGCCAGCCTCGTCGCAAGTTATTCATCAGCAATAAGATATGACTAGAACGCTTATTTTGGGTTGTCTTTTTTGGTTTTGGCATAAAACATGCGTCAGGGGATAACACCAGACGTCTTCCCATCGATGGGAATGGGCAAGCTTGTCAGGTCGGCCTGCGGTGGGTCGGCCAAGGAGTGTCTTGTGTCGGTTCCTCGAGTCTCTAGCATAAGGAGCGACAGAGTGAAACGTGTATTGTCTCGTGTTTGGCGGGAGGATGAAGGTGTTTTGACCTTCGAATGGATCCTCCTCATCACCGTCCTGGTGATCGGTGTTGTCGGCGGTCTCAGCGCGGTTCGCGATGCGGTCATCACCGAGCTGGGCGACGTGGTCGAAGCGATGATCTCGCTCGATCAGTCCTACTACATCGCCCATCCGTGGGATGTCCAAGTTCCTGACTGCATCGTGGATGGCGCCAGCGACTCGTCTTACACCGACTCTGCTGGAATGGATCAGGGTCGTCTAAAGACTGGCGACATTGATCAGGACCAGCGAGCGATTGTTGGCTGCGGCTACCATGTGGAAGATCCAAGCCTGTGATCTGCCCACGTAACATCGTCTGACAGCATTTCCAGACATCGGTCTCGGAAGTGCGCGGCTCCGCGGAATCATCTTCCGCGGAGCCTTTTTTATATGGGATATGGTGATGGATGACCAAGCGTAACCACGCAATCGCACTTCGAAAAAATCAAAGTTCCCCAGTACCAGCTCGTTCAAAATGGCATGAAATCTGCACATCAAGCAAAGACAAACATCGCGGGGCAAAAGTTACTCGTCGATTTAAACACAACTCTTGTGGAAAAAGGTGAGGACCGTCTATGAAAGCCGTCTTCCAAA
>Ga0116168_1001936_pt1 | contig 14293 bp, 8 predicted proteins | sample AD_UKC129_MetaG_FD_89795 | JGI IMG/M metagenome (GOLD analysis project Ga0116168, IMG submission 89795) | Active sludge microbial communities of municipal wastewater-treating anaerobic digesters from Canada - AD_UKC129_MetaG | ecosystem: Engineered > Bioreactor > Anaerobic > Digestate | place...
CTCCCGCCGAACGGGTGAACGGAGATTATGGGATAGGCATTTGGGGGGTTGGCTCCCAGTCTGGGGCTGATCGCTAGTGGGCTTCGGTCGTTTGCCAGTAGTGGGCTTCGGTGATCTTTTCGGCGTGACCCACCGAGGGGACCAACACGTGGAAGGGAAAGCATTCCGTTAGGTCCGTGGCCACGCTTGCCCGCAGATTGTGGAAGGACCGGACGCCGGGCAGGCACGGGGGCCTGCCCCTACGATTTTCATGCGGTGCGTGTAGGGGCAACCCCCATGGTTGCCCTGGATTGTGCCCCCCTGGTTGCCCCTTTTATGCGCAGTCCCCACGGTTCGCGTTAGGGCGGGCACCCGTCGTTTGGATTCGACGGCGCCCCGGGCGCAATTCACGTTCTAGGGCAGGCACAGGGGACTGGGACACGCAAAAGGCATAGGGCAGGCACGGGGGCCTGCCCCTACGATTTTCATGCGGTGCGTGTAGGGGCAACCCCCTGTGGTTGCCCTCCTGTTGAACAACCACCTGGGCATCGGCTACGCACGGGGGCCTACGCTGGGCGTGGGGACCTTGGGCAGGCACAAGGGCCTGCCATGCGAGTTTGGTGGCGGCTTTGACGTCGGGTCGGGCGATCGCGTACTGTCGGAGAAATTGCTCCAGGTTCGGGATATGGTTTTTTCCGTGGTGATGTCAGGCCCAGCCGAAGCAGCCGGCTGTACATTTCCGTGGGCAAGTCCCGAAGCGACCGCGTCATTGCGCCGTCCGGGGCCACCCTAGTTTCCAAGAGGTCTGCTCCATAGCGCAGCAATCGGGTGCCAAGAAGCTCGTCCTCACGCACATTGTCCCGGGCGAAGTGGATGAGGCTACAACAATTACATCGGTCCGTGAAAACTACGCTGGGGAAGTTGTTGCAGTGCACGATCATGTGGAAATGGCACCGGGCAAACCATGAGCGGCGCGATCGCGAACAAGGACCTTCCCTGTTGGTTTTCAATACTCCTCTGGTGCTTGATAGCGCCCGAATGATGACATATCTTGGCATTCGCCCCCACCGATCAGGGCCGCGGCGAATACTCAGCCACGTCGGAAGTGATAAGGAAAGGGTTGGCCCATGCGCGAGTTAACACGTGGTGTGTGCTTCGGCACGTTCCTGGCTCTTGGCAGTGCCATCTTCGCTCTGGGAGATGAACCGCTCTTGGTTTTGGAGGATGTCCCTTCCGGTGGAATGGTGTGCGTTAACGTTGACCTGGGACCTGTCTTAAAACGGTGTGGGTTGTCTCGCGTGGCTTGGCAGAACCTCAGGGTGTTTACGGAAGACAATGTGCTGGTCCCCGCCCAATTCATACCCGAGCCGTTCACCAGGTCAAACACATCGGCCACCGGTGCGGAATTTTCCGGTGCGGGCATACTTATCCTTCGACTGCCGGAACCACCACCCACAAGGCTTGTCCTCCGCTCTGAGCAGACAGCAGATAGCGACTCAGACTCGGCCCAGGCATTCGACGAGAAAGTGTCGATGCCTTATCTTTCGGTCGAGCATAATGCCGCGTATGGTGGGTTCTTTCAAAAAGTGTGGATTGGTCAATCTGCGTTAGAATTTCCCGTGCGATTTGCTGATCGCGTCCATCACACAAAGGAGGGAAGCTTTTCGGCAGCGGGTTATTCTTCCGCCCAGGTCAAACTGCTGAGCCGCGGTCCTCTCGGCGTCCATGTCCGCACTCAAACGCGGTATGTGCGTGGGGAGCAATCTCCAACCTCGCAGCCTCAAGCCTGTTACGATTGGTTCTATTTCTACGATCTTCCCGTGATCTGGGTACGTGTCGTTGCAACCCAGGCGGAGGGCTTTCGCTGGAACGAACACCACTTCTTGGAGATTCAGTTTTCCGAAAACACGGCGAACCGGTGGATGGGCGGTGAACCTCTTCAAGAAGGTACGCTCACGCGGACCGCGAAGTCGCATCCGCTGACCCATATTGGCATGGTTCGGAATGAGCAGGTAGGATTGGGCATCTTTTGCGGTGGGAGCGTGTTGGTCTATGACTCGCCCGGCGGGGACGGGCATTACATTCAAGCCCATGGCGATAGGGCGTGGCAACCGTGGGAGACCGCCAAAATCACCAAGGAGGCTTATATCTTTGTGGGGGAGCAAGGGGACTTTGATGGGCGGATTCGCGAGGTACCAGGCCTTGTCCCCAAGCAGGTGGATGCCATCGTAACAACTCGTGAGATTCATGACCGCCTTGCCGCGGCGCGGGCAAAACTTTCGCCTCTCCTCTTGGCGGCGACGAGTTATTGCGAGCGAACCGGACACTGGGAAGATGCCCTGCGCGCTGCGGAAGGTACGATGCCCGAGTTTTTGACGGGCATCGCGGCCGGCAATCTTTCGCTGGTTATGGAAAAACTTCCGAACGGTCTCAAAGGCCCGGTGGCTTATGATGTTCGTCAGGATCGGTTGTTCGTCAGAGAAGACCTGCCCTTGTTTAGCATTCGGGCGAGACATGCTGTCAGCAAGGAAGAGCTCGTGTTGTCGGCCGACGCTGGCTGGAATAAGGTTACCTGTCAACTAGGGGACGGGCATTCTTCGTTGAAGGTCCGCTGGCAGGACTTCAGTGATGCGCGCCTCAAAGGGATCGCCGTCGAGGTCGAGGCGATTGCTGAAGAATCGCGCCAGGCTATCCGCTGGCGGCTAAAAGTCGAAAACGAGAGCACCGAGTGGAGCATTTGGTCCGTGGTGTTCCCCCAGGTTGCCATTGCCGAGCCAGGGCGCGATGCCTGGGTGGTTTATCCTAAAGGCGTGGGCATCGCTGAACAGGGGGCGTGGGAGCGGGCACTCCAGTTTCGCGGTCGCTATCCCAGTGGCTGGGTGACCATGCAGTTCGTGGGGGCTTATGCGGCTGATAACAGCACAGGCCTTTACCTGGCGGTCCACGATCCCTGGGGAAGCACAAAGGAAATTCAACTCCAGAGCCGGCCGGAGGACCATATTGTTACCTGGGCAGTGGAGCACCCCGCGGAGAACATGGGCCAAGCGGGCAACCACTTCGAGTTACCCGGCGAGGCGGTATTTCAGGCTTTTGCCGGTGATTGGTTTGACATGGCCTTGATTTACCGCGACTGGGTGCGGCGCGAAGCACGCTGGTACCCCAAACTGGGTGCCGATGGTCGGGAAGACACAGCCCTTTGGATGCGAGAACTTTGCCTATGGGCGCTTGGTGGAGGGGCCCCGGCGGACTGCGTGGAACGCGTGAAGCGATTCGCCGAGTATTTTGGCGTGCCGTGCGGTTTTCACTGGTACAATTGGCATCAAATCCCATTTGATAATGACTATCCCCATTACTTTCCCACGAAGGAGGGCTTTGCCGAGGCCGTGGCGGAACTTCAAAAGAGCGGGGTGCACGTGATGCCTTACATCAATGGTCGCCTCTGGGATACACGTGACCGGGGGCTCGAAGATTTTGAGTTCTCTTCGCGTGCAAAACCGGCAGTTTCCAAAAATGAAGTTGGTGAGCCTTATCGGGAACAATACAGCAGCAAAGAGAGCGATGGCAGTCCGGTGTCCTTGGGTGTGATGTGTCCTTCCACGTCCCTTTGGCAAGAGACCGTCCAGGGAATTGTCGCCCGACTGTTCTCCGAATGCGGCGTCCATGCTGTGTACATAGACCAAATTGCCGCGGCCTCGCCAACACTCTGCTTCGATGCAAGCCACGGTCATCCCCTGGGGGGCGGTCATTGGTGGACGACTTCCTACTGGCAATTGCTCGAGGGCATTCGCAAGGCGATGCCGTCCGAACGGATGATTACCACCGAGTGTAATGCCGAGCCGTACATCCGTTGGTTTGACGGCTACCTCAGTTGGCACTGGCAATATCCGAACCAGGTTCCACTGTTTCCTGCCGTGTATGGAGGCACCATCCAAATGTTTGGGCGATACTACGGTGGAACGGGGAGTGGCCTGCGGCCGACGGAACCCGCCGGACGAAATCGCGACATTGCCCTCCGCATGCGGGCGTCGCAACAGCTTGTCTTTGGGGAACAGCTCGGTTGGATTAACCCCGCGGTGGTGGACGAGCCGCAGAATGCCTCGTTCCTTAAGAAGCTCGTTTTGCTCCGCTCGCAAGCGGTGCGGTTCTTTTATGCCGGGGAGATGGTTCGGCCACCTCGCGTTGCCGGGAACATTCCTCAGCTTCGCGCTGATTGGCAATGGCAAGGCTCTATGTGGGTGACCACGGACGCAGTGTTCACAGGTGCATGGGCAATTCCTCGGGAAAGAAAGGCGATCGCCTTCATGGTGAATGCCGCGGAGGAGGAATTGACGGTCCGCGTGGAAGCCGATACGCGCCAGTGGGGATTGAATGCTTCTAAAATTCGCACGACCTGTGTGCTTCCCGAAGGTCGGCAGCAAACGGAAGTGGGGCCCAGCACATGGGCTGTGGAAATGACCCTGCCCCCTTGCTCTGCCCAGGCATGGGAGTTTGAAGCCATCGAGTAGAATTATCTGATTCAACCGGTTTGGACGCAAATGGATTGGTGGCGGCGTTGGGTTTTTTCACTCAAGCTGCTAGGCTCGATGTACTTCCGGGAGCCGTCTAGTTAGCCTATTATGAGTCTCAGGCTTTTGGTGCCTCATTCTGAATTGCGGATGTGGGAGGTAGCTATGCGAGCGGCTCTGTTACTTCTAGGTATTTTGGCGGTTGGTGTAGTCGAGTTGTCGGCAGTGGCGGCCGATCGTCCAAATGTCCTTATCATCATGGCAGATGACTGCACCTACAATGACTTGCCCGTTTACGGGGGCGAAAACGCTTATACACCCAACATTGATCGCCTGGCGAAGGAAGGGCTCGTATTTGACCGAGCGTATCTGGCGATGGCCATCTGTCAACCGTGTCGGTCGGAGCTTTACACGGGCCTGTTTCCCATACGGAACGGTTGTGCCTGGAATCATGCGGCCTCCCGCCCTGGTATCCAGAGTTTACCCCATTACCTTGGTCGTTTGGGTTATCGGGTGGGACTTGCCGGTAAGGTACACGTAACACCTAAGGAGGTATTTCCTTTTGAGAATGTTCCCGGTTTTTGTCCCAATTGTACGGCGGATCCCACACCGCCCCACGATTTGGCCGGTATCCGCGAATTTATGACCCGAAAAAAGGATCAGCCATTTTGCCTGGTGGTCGCCTTGGTTGAGCCGCACGTGCCCTGGGTGATGGGGGATCGGTCGCGGTATCCCGTCAAGAAGCTACGGCTTCCACCCCATATTGCCGACACCCCGAAGACGCGGGAAGACTTCGCCTCCTACTTGGCCGAAATTACCTACATGGATGGGCAGGTGGGTGAAATCCTGGGAGTCCTTGATGAGGCCGGGCTCCGCGAGCACACACTGGTTTTGTTCACATCGGAGCAAGGGGCGCAGTTCCCTGGCTGCAAGTGGACCAACTGGGACCTAGGTGTCCACACGGCCTTGATTGCACGCTGGCCGGGGCGTGTTCCGGCGGGGAAACGGACCCCAGCCATCGTCCAATATGCCGACGTGGTCCCGACATTGATTGAACTGGCAGGGGGCCAGCCCAAAGAGATGGGTGACTTTGACGGCACAAGCTTTGTGGAGGTCCTCCTTGGCCGTAAAGATAGCCACCGAACATATGCCTATTTCGTGCACAATAACTTCCCGGAAGGCCCTCCCTATCCAATCCGTTCTGTGAGTGACGGCCGCTGGCATTATATTCGAAACTTGACACCACAGGAGATGTACATCGAGAAACACCTCATGGGCATGCTGGGCGGGAGTGTCCCCCACAACGCTTATTGGCCGACTTGGATCGCCCACTCTTGGAATCGGCCGGACGTCTATCGGTTGGTCAAGCGGTACTGTGTCCGTCCCGCCGAGGAGCTTTACGACACCTCGGCAGACTCATACGAAATGACCAATCTCGCCGATCGCCCGGAAGTAGCTGAGATTAAAAAGCGGTTGTCTGAGGAGCTCGACCGATGGCTGGCCGAGCAAAAAGACCCCGGTATCTCGGTGGACACGCCCGAGGCCTACCAGGCCATGAAAGACGGTAAACCCCAGTTCTGATCACGTTTTGATGTAGAGCCTATCCCATAATCTCCCCTCACGCGTTTGGTGGGAGAGGAGTCGGGGGTGAGCATGGGTCGAATCGCTACCGGTTTTCTCAATCGATTCTGACGTTCGCTTGGCCTCACCCCAACCATTTCCCGGAGGGAGAGGGGGGCTTTTGGGGATAGGCTCTTACATAGAAAAGCGGGGTCTAGCTCACATTTACAGTTTCCAGCAGCTAACGTGAGTGGTCGGCGGGTGATGTGACGGCAGCGTTACCACAGTTTGTGCACAAAGTGGACCCAAGAAAACAGCAATACATATATCGTGAGGCTGGCGGCGTAACCTGCTGGTGTGTAATGCCTCGATTGTTACGTCGAACCGCCGGCGTAGGCAGCCGGGGCAGCCCGCGGACCTATTCAGAATCTGTTTGATTGCGGCGAAAATCGCGGCAGACTTAGCACCAAAGCCAAGTTAAAATAGGTGATATGAGTACCGCCAGCACTATTGCGCGATATTACGATTCTTTGATGGAAGAGGCCCCGCCCCTTTTGGAGTGGGACGACTGGCCGATTCGCGACGACTGGTCGGTCTTGATCGTCTTCTTGCTCGCCTTGGCCGGGGTATCTCTTGCCGTGTTCTGGGTCACTGAACGGTTTCTGTGGACGGCCATTGTCGATATACTTCTGATCGCCTCGTTTGCGAGAGCCCTTCTTAAGGCGACTTATCGCATGGGGCCCTATGGCGTGGAGAGGATTGTTTTTGGGCGTTTGCAACGGGTTCCGTGGCGGGCCATCCGGGCCATTCAAATCGAAGACCACGGCGTTTTCCTGTTCGATACGCACAATCCCTGTCCAGCCGATGCCCTGCGGGCGGTGTTCGTTCCTTTTGGGCCACATCGGGATGCCGTGTTGGCCCGTCTGGAGTACTATCTAGCGCAAGGGACCAGGGGAACGGAATCGCTCAGTCAAGCAGCGATCTTGTAACGCTTCGCTTCCGCTCGCTTGACTCCGACGTGACCCAATGGCTCTTTCGCCCGACGAGTCCTTGAAGCAATTCCTGAAATCACCCGACCGGAATCACGGCCTACTGACGGCCGAACAACCCATCTCGGGGTCATCTTTGTGGTGACGCGAGGCCGTGGGATCATCCGGTTCCTTAACGGGGTAGCATGGAAATTTGTTCGCGGCGTCTTCCTTTTACGTATCGTCCTTTCAACCGCCCATTTCTCAATTCCCGGTGTCGCCCGGGGGCTACCCGACCGAGGGATATCTTTAACGCTATAATAACAGCCAAGTTGACACGCACATTTTTGCACAATTGGCATGGCAGGAAACTCGGCGGAGCGACTCACGAGAGGAGATGCGAGATGGGTCGTAAACTCGTTTTTGGGACGTTGGTGTGTTTAGTGATCATTATGGCGGACCTACCGATGCGATGCGCGCCGTCGGGGTTCGGCGAGCTTTTCGCGAGCGACCTCAGACAAGCTTGGGAATCGCCGGCCCCTCACGAGGTGCAGCTTGGTGGTGAAATCGGGCGGAGAATTCGCTGCACCATCGAGGAAAATCTGCTGAAACTCGATCTGGACCGGGATTTTTTACAGGCGTTCCGAGTTCGTAACAAGAAGGATGGATATGTCGGCCTGGGAAAGCTGCTCGATAGCATTGTGCGATTAGCCGCTCATACAAAAGATGCCCGTCTGATCGAGATGAAGGATCGCATCGTTGGTGAGTTGTGCCAATTGCAGGAGCCGGATGGTTACCTTGGGATTATGGAACCCCAGTCCCGCATGTGGAAGTTGTGGGACATCCACGAAATGTCGTACCTTGTGTATGCCCTCGCCTCGAACCATCGTTTTTTCAAGGAGCAACGATCTTTGGAATGTGGGAAACGTTTGGCAGATTACATCATCCGAAATTGGGAAGCTCATCCGGAGGCGAAACCCGGCGGTGGTTCAATAACGGTCTATATGGCTGTTACTGGATTGGAAAACGCCTTTTTACTGTTGGCGGAGGAAACGGGCGAAACGCGTTACCGCGATTTTGTGGTCAATTTCCGGCAGCTTCCTGAATGGGATGCGCGGATTGTGGTTGGGCGCCATGGTGACATCGAGGGGCACATTTACGCCTACCTTTGCCGCAGTATTGCCCAACTTCGACTCAGTTCTGTTTATCCCGAGGAGCGGCTTTGGCGGGCAAGTCGCCAGGCTTTGGATTTCCTCCTGCACAAAGAAGGACTTGTTATTACCGGTGAATGCGGAGACCATGAGTGCTGGCACGATACGCAGGCCGGTACGATCAACTTGGGGGAGACCTGTGCAACGGCGTATTTGATCCGCTGGCTAGACGAGCTGTTGCGTCGGGAAAAGAAAAGCCTTTATGGCGACTTAATGGAGCGGGCCATTTACAACGGTCTTTTTGCCGCTCAGTCGCCCGATGGCCGGTCAATTCGCTACTATACACCTTTTGATGGTCCTCGGAAGTATTTCCCGTCGGATACGTATTGCTGTCCCAACAATTACCGGCGGATTATCGCGGAATTGCCGAATTTTGTGGCCTATGCGACTCCGGAGGGGATTGCGGTTAATCTCTACACAGAGGGACGAGTGACGCTTCATCTTCCGAGTGGGCAGCGGGTCGCCGTCATCCAGAGGACAGACTATCCCTCCGATGGTCGCGTTACCATCGCGCTGGATCTGGGGGCGGAAGAGAGTTTCGAAACAAGACTCCGCATTCCAAAGTTCTGTGATCATGCCAGGATCGACCTCCCAGGAGGCGAATCGCTCGAAGCTAAAGGTGGAGACTGGGCGGTTCTCAAACGAGTCTGGAAGCCGGGAGATGTGGTCACCCTAAATCTGCCGATGGGGCTTCGGTTTGTCAAAGGGCGACGTGCCCAAGTGGGCCGTGTCGCGATCATGTATGGTCCCCTGGTGTTTTGCCTCAATCGAAAGGACCACCCTGACTTGAAAGACGTAGATTTGCGGCTACTGACAATTGTTCCCGAAAGTTTGACTGGTCCTTTTCGTGATGACTCAGTAAGACCTGGCGGATTGGCGTGTGAGGTCAAAGCGTGGTCCCCCGGAGCGTGGTACCCCCAGGCGCAACCGGCTTACACTCTGCGACTAACCGAGTTTCCCGATCCCTCCGGGGAGGCAATCTACTTCCATGTGCCAAACCCATACGACGTCAAATTCGTGGACGATGAATTGATCACGCCGGTTGATGTCGAGGATATTTCGTCCGTAGCCCAGCGTTGAAAAATGATCTTGGCAACTGTGTGTTTCATGTGTCTCGCAGAGCCTTTGTCCGTCTCGGAGCCACCGACGAAATCTATACCTGGCGAAGGGGCACAACAAACAAAAAACGCCGACTCACACGAGTCGGCGCCAGTGCCCATCGGTTCTAAGACGGGGGTGACCACGCTAGGTCAAACGCTCCTTTGACGATCATAAGGCGATCACAATTGCGCGAAAACCTTCGTCAAAAACAAGCGTTTGCCTTTCCCTTATGGATCGCAGCATGGGGCTGCCCGCCGCAGGGCAACGCGGTGATGCAAACCGCACGGCCGAACGGGAACCGTGATGGTCGTGGGAACCATCTTGCGAACGCAAACGGGGACTTCCTTTTCCACGCAACGGGGAACCATGACCGTGCATTTCTTCACAACAGGCTCACAAACCTTTTTGCACACGGTGACAGGAACTTTTTCGACCACCGTACGAGGAACACATACGCTATAGGTCACCTGCTTGACGGATTCCTGTCGCTCCCAAACGCAGCGTTTGACTTCCCTGGTTCTCTTTTCGGGTACCCATGTGCATTTGGTGTATTCGCAGGGTTCCTCCACCCACTGGGGCTTCATGCAGGTAACCTGGATTTCCTTGACAACAGGATTTGGTACCCACACTTTGCAGACACAAACGGGCTTGGGTGCGGCACAGGCCGGCTGACACGCGTTGGCTGGCGGGCAACATGCCGCAGACTGGACCACCCTGACCCGTCGGTGGCAATGTCGGCAAATGCCGCAGACCGGCTCGCAAGGCCGCTCTTCCCAGTGGCCCTCGTCCACGCAGACTTTGCGGGTTTCCGTCACGGGTACCATCTTGCAGACCTTGCGAACTCCCTGGACCTTTTCGATCTTGGGCACCATCACGATGTACTCACAGACCTCGGTCTTCCAGACCGGCTGGTAGGTGACGCATTTCACTTCCTTCGTGCGTGCCTCGAGGACCCATTGTGTCCTGGTCCGCTCGACCATCTTGGTTTCGGGGACCCATTTCACCACGTTCACCGTGATTTCCCGCTCTTCCGGAACCCGTTCGATACATCGAACCTTACGCATTTCGACCACCCATTGCGGGACCATGATCGTCTTTTGGACGCAGGTCACCGCGGGTTGGCAAGCCGGCTGACAGGCCGGTGCACACGCGGGTTGACACGCCGATTGACCCCAGATTGAGCCTATCGGCAAAATGCAGAACGCGAGAAACGCCAGCATCCCAACGCCGTACCGAGCCATGACTCACTCCTCCTCAAAGCTAGGGTTACAGTGTGGGTAACATCACCCGATCGGAACCCTCCCGATCTACCCTGATTGTGTGTCACCCGCCGCCTTCGACCTTCCCCGAGCCAAAGCTTGCGAAACAATGCCGCACAGGGGAATATTGCTTAGCCGTCGCCCCCTCGTCAAATACCTCACCCCAATCGATACATCCCATTCCGTCGATAAATTTTTCCTCCTTTGTCCAGCTTGATGTTATCGGAGGGTCAAGGGCGGGTCAAGCCCCCGCAACGCATTACGGGCCCCGGTTTTTCCCCAGCACGGCCTTCACTTGAAGTCCGCCATTCTATTCGCCATGCTGGTTCGCGCGAGTCGTTTTTTGTCTTTACAGTCGCAGCCAAAAGAGGTGCCCTGAGAGAACGGACACCAAAGGTTTTTTTGGTCCCTCCGCTGAGCAGGCCAACTCGGGCATATACCCCAATGGACGGGGGCCTGGTTTTTCCGGTATTCGCCCTAATTCGGGGCTGGCCAAGAAAGTTGTTGACAACGGGGGTGCCGCAGATTATAAATTTTGTCAGGTTTGCCAATTTGAGGAGCTTTGTCGACTTTGCGGATTTTAAGGATTTGCGCGACTTGAGAAGTTTTTTGGGCAAGTCGCCACTCTCGCTTTTCGAACGGAACACAATCGCGGTTGACGTTGAGTTTTGACCAAGTCTGCGTTTCAGGGGGGTTTTTAGCAGCGGCCTAATTTCTTTTGTGGAGTGAGCAACCATGCGAGTTAGCAGCCTCTTCGGTTTTCGGCAAGGCGGTGTTTCACGAGGTCAACAAAGGAAGGCCAAACGCTCTCGCAGAACGCGAAGGCAGTTGCTTTTGGAGCCCTTGGAACAGCGCCATCTGTTGAGTGTGGTTACCATTACGGCCAACGACGACCCGGGCGGAAATGGTGCCAATAACGGAATCGCCGATTTATTCCGGCTGGTCCGCAACGCTGACGATCTCGAAGTTTACGTCAACGGGAACTTTGTCACTTCAGCTCCTTTGGCCGGGCTGACGGCAGTGCAAGTCGGTGGTTCCTCGGACGCAGACGAACTACAGATCGACCTCTCCGGTGGAGCGTTTTCGACGACGATCCAGTTTGATGGAGAGGCCCTCGGACTTAATGTTGCCCCCCAAGATTCGCTCACGCTTTTGGGTGACCCTGGTGCCCCTATCGGCAGAGTGACTTACGCCGCGGGGCCATTATTCGGCGGTGGTGCGGACGACGGGTTCATCATTCTTGACCCGGATGATAACAACGGACCCGGCGGAGGTTGGAACGTTGGCTTTGCGACTTGGAACGGCGACGAGTTGATGATTCAATTTGCCAATCTCTCGCCAGTGTACGACGTTGTGCCAGCCGCCCAGGTTGATGTCTTCGCGACCCATGCCGCCGAGACGATTTCAATTCTTGATGGCATTCTGGTCAGTGGTTATCAAACCGCTAAGGTTTCTGCATCGACGTTCGAAGACTACTTCTTTGCCAACAAGACCCGTGTGACGGTAAACAGCCTCAACGGCGGAGACACGTTTATTCTTAACTACAACGTCACCGTGCCCGGCCTTCAATTGCTGGACCTTTACGGAAATGAATTGACCGGTGGAACGCTCAACCCGGATGATGCCCAGGCCGAGACATTCCAAATCCTGGCGACTGGCCCGGGCACCGTTGCGAATCGCATGTATGGTCAGCGCGGTGCAGAATACTACACGAATAGTCTCACCAGCTATCTCGATCCCATCCAAAGTAATGTGCAAATGCACGGTGGAGAGGGTATTTCAATCATCGATCTTTCCGATGTTAACGACCCAACTGGTGATAACATCTTCATCTGGGGCAACAAGATTGTGGGAGCGGCGACGGGCACTATTGAGCTGTACTTTGCCACGATCGAAGACATCCGGTTTGAGGCGACATCCGGCGACGATGTCATCACGGTGCTTTCCACGTTTGCCGATTTTCAGTACCGAATCTCCGGTGGGCCTGGTAACGACACATTTAACGTCGGTTCTTACGACACAGATCCCTCGCCTGGTGTCTCCTTGGCTTGGGGACCGTACGGAACGGGACTGAACACGATCGGACAAATTAAGGGTCAGCTGACAATTATCCCGGGACCCGCGTGGGACGCTGGCGATGATACGCTGTACGTGGACGATTCAGGAGGGTTGGCAGGCTACGGTGCCGCCATGATAAGCGATGCGGCGGGCGGTGCCGTCTTGGGTCGGACCACGACCCTCCTCAATTTCGATGCTGCGGCGCCAATTAAGTACGAATACACGCCCGGCGGGTCAGAGTTGGAAAATCTTTTCATCCACACCTCGCAGGCCGCGGACAATTTGGTGGTCAATGCCACAACGGCGCGAAATACGGAGATCGACCTTGGGCCGGGCAGCGACTTCGCCGTGATTGCCGGTGACTATGTTGCCGGCGCGAACGTCTTCAAGGGTGGATCGGGCGCCGATACTCTATGGCTGCACGTGCTCGCTGATCTGGGGGGCTGGGCGGTGTTGCCGCTGACCCAACTCCAGATCGAAGGAAACGATCCCGGCGGGACAGTAGGCGGCGGGGATGTCGTCTCGGTGCGCGAACTGGGTGTAGGAGTTCCACGCGCACTGGATTTCGCGTATTCGGGCAGCGGTGATGTTCTTTTGACGGGGCTTGCCATGCCCGTCGATATCCGCACTGCGGAGGTGGTGGAGTACCTCGGAGGTTCAGGCAATGACGACACGCTGAGCGTCACGGGCACGGCGGCTGACGATTTGATCACGGTGGCACCGCTAAGCGGCGATGCGGCGCGGGTCTTTCTGGGCGGCGATCCGTGGGATGGTCCAGCAGCCGACGGTGATTTCTTTGATCAATTCCCCGGTGTGGCGGGCGGCGGGGCCGGACCGGACCTCCACATTGCCGGAGCGGCGAATCTGTACGTCGATGCCGCGGGCGGATCCTCCAATCGCCTCTACATTTATGCTCCCAGCGAGGATGATCTCACCGATGGTGCGTCGGTCATCGTCCCAGGGTTGGGTTCTGGAAACGCCTACGATGAGATTTCCGTGACGGACTCCTCGGTTACGATCAACAACAATTCTTTGGGGGCGTTATTGCCAATCACGTTCGATTCTGCAGCTTTGGTGCAGGCCATTCCGACTGATCGCGGCTTGGTCGTGAATGCCGGATTCGAAGCCACGCCGGACGCTGCCGGCCTTGCGGATCAAATCTATGCCATGCCCTCCAGTCTCTTCGCCATAATGGTCAACGGTGGCGACCCCGTGCCCGCCTTTGCACCCAACGGAGATCGACTGGACATTGGGGGGTGGGGCGACGTGGACATTTGGGCAGATAAAAACGGGACGGTGAGCGTGGCCATTAGCGGCGTGGGAACCTTCCCTGTCGATTTCAGCTCGATCGAGAATCTCGCCTTTTGGGTTTGGGGAGCGGTCAACATTTACGGCGACAACAACGATCCCGGCGTGGACCAAAACGACCTCTTTGAGATTGTGGGTACCGGCTACCACTCGTTTGCGCTCTCTATTAACGGGAATGCGCCAATTCAGTTTTTCGGTGTAACCGATCTCAATATCTTCGGCGACGACGCGACAGGCACGCCGAGTGTCGGTCCGAACGATGTGGATACCCTCGTCATCACACCGTTTGCCGACAATTCGCCGCAAGGCTGGGGCATTAACATTAGTTTTGATGAGGGGAATCC
>Ga0116168_1001937_pt1 | contig 14286 bp, 10 predicted proteins | sample AD_UKC129_MetaG_FD_89795 | JGI IMG/M metagenome (GOLD analysis project Ga0116168, IMG submission 89795) | Active sludge microbial communities of municipal wastewater-treating anaerobic digesters from Canada - AD_UKC129_MetaG | ecosystem: Engineered > Bioreactor > Anaerobic > Digestate | place...
CTCAACTTTTGGGTCACCTCCATGAGCGCCCAGGCTTCGGACATGAGCGGCTGGTTGATGATGGGGCTTCCCGGCACGGCATTTCTACTTACAAAAAATTTGGGGCTGGCTGAAGCATTCTGGACGGCACTGGGCTTGGCCATCGGAACATACTTAAACTGGCTGTTCCTCGCCAAGAGGCTAAGAAATTACTCGGAGAAATCGGGAAATTCAATCACGATCCCCACATACCTGGAAAACCGGTTTAGAGATAAGACTCACCTGATTAGAATCATAGCGGCCTTGTTTATCGTAATCTTCTTCCTGATCTACACTGCGGCCCAATTCTCCGCGGGAGCAAAACTGTTTAACGCCGTATTTGGCCTGGACTATAAGATTGCGCTGCTGATTGGCGCCCTGGTCATCGTACTATATACATTTTTAGGCGGCTTCCTGGCTGTCTGCTGGACCGACTTGATCCAGGGAACGTTAATGTTCCTCGCCCTGATTATCCTCCCGGTTTTAGCCGTAACCAAGCTCGGCGGATTGGCGGAGACCTTTAACCTGGCGGCAGCGCTCACCGATGCCGCGGAGGGCTTGGGATTTGCCGAATGGACCGGCATCGGAAGAGGCCTGGGGGCCCTGGGAATTATTTCAATCGCCGCGTGGGGGCTGGGATACTTTGGGCAGCCGCACATCCTGGTCCGCTTTATGGGCATTGAAAAGGCCGAACACATCAAGCCCGCCCGCAGGATCGCCATGGTCTGGGTAGTAGTCACCCTCTTTTCCGCCGTTGTCCTGGGAGTAATCGGCAAAGCATTCATGTCAACAATCGTATCAGCGGAAGAATTGATGGCCATGGACGGAGAAAAAATATTTATCTACATGGTCCAGCATCTGCTTACCGGCCCCATTGCCGCCATCCTGGCAGGCCTGCTCTTGACGGCAGTGTTGGCCGCGATTATGAGTACCGCCGACTCGCAGCTGCTGGTCACCTCCTCGGCCATTTCGGAGGATATAGGCAAAAACCTGTTCCGCAACAAAATTAACGAACAAAACACCATCTGGGTCAGCCGCATCAGCGTTTTGATCATCGCGGTGATCGCTTTTATTATCGCCCGCAACCCCGACAGTTCGGTCTTTGACCTGGTTGCCTACGCCTGGGCCGGTTTTGGAGCGGCCTTTGGCCCCGCCATTCTAATGTCGCTCTACTGGAAGAGAATGAACTGGCAGGGCACCCTGGCCGGCATACTGGCGGGAGGCATCTCCGTTCTGGTCTGGCGCAATTTCATAAAAACATACATTGACTTGTATGAGCTGCTTCCGGCCTTTGTAATATCGGTAATTTTTATTGTAGTGGTCAGCCTGCTTACCAGCAAGCCGGATGAGGAAATAGAGAAAGAGTTTGATGAATTTATAAAGGCCGAACGGCAAAGTTAGCCGCCGTCCATACTAAAACAGCACGAAAGATAGCCTGGATCTTCGGGGCTGTCCTTGCCGACTTGAGGACAGCCCCGATTTTATGCCTTCTGCCGGACCACTTTATAACTAATCGAAACCAAGCATTAGGGCAAGCATTGGGTTAATTGATAGAAGCCCCCCATGACGGCAAGTCCATCAGACCGGGAACCGGCCCTAAGCCAGTCAATTAGGAGGGACCGGCCGGCGGGAACCAGTAGATCTGGCCGAGGACAACCCAGCGGGAATATTCGATTTGGCCAGGCCGCCCCATCACGTCAGGTCGATCACCCCGGAAGCCGCCCATCGGGGCAGACGATCAGCAGAAACCGGGAGAGTTAATCGATCAAGCGCGGCCGGCCCTGGAAAGCCACTCCATCGGGCGGAGCACCTTGGAGAAGCTGGTCAAAGCAATCGGAGACCGGCCCAGCAGGGATAGCCAAACAGGCAAACCTGCCGCCCCAAAAGGGCTAATCCATCAAGCACAGGCCGGCCCGGCGGGCCAGATCCCGGGCGGCCAGGTACTCCTCCCGGGTGGGGCGGCGGTCCAGGGGAGGGTAGCCGGCAGCCCGGTAAGCCGGGTAGTACTGGGCCATGATATTGACGGCGCAGCGGGGGGAGATCTCTTCTTTCAGGAAGCGCACCAGCTCCTCCGTCCCCGCCTCCCCTCCGGGCAGGACCAGGTGGCGGACCAGCAGGCCCCGATAAGCCAGGCCCTCCTGGTCCAGCGCCAGGTCTCCCACCTGCCGCTGCATCTCCTTCAAGGCCTCCTTAAGGCGGCTATAGTAGTCCGGGATTCCCGAGTAGCGCTCCCCCTTTTCGTCGGAGCCGTACTTGGCATCGGGCATATAGATGTCGATCAGTCCCTGGAGCAGCTTCAACACCGCCGTCGATTCGTAGCCGCTGCTGTTGTAGACGATGGGGAGGCGCAAGCCGCCCTCGGCGGCGTAGTCGATGGCTGCCGCGATGGCCGCCACGTACGGGGTGGGGGTCACCAGGTTGATATTATGGCAGCCCTGCTCCTGGAGGGAGAGCATCATCTCCGCCAGTTCCCGGGGAGAGACCTCATCCCCCGACACCTTCCCTCGACTGATGGTCCAGTTCTGGCAGAAGACGCACTCCAGGTTGCAGTGCACGAAAAAGATGGTCCCCGAACCCCGGTAGCCGGAGAGAACCCGCTCCTCCCCCCGGTGGGGGAAGAAGCTGTCCACCACGGCCTTTCCTGGAGCGCCGCAGCGCCCCCGCTCCCCGGTGCTCCGGCGGGTGCGGCAGCGGCGCGGGCAGAGGACGCACTCCTCCATCAAGCGTTCCAGCTTCCGGGCCCGCTCCCGGCGCTCCTCCGGCTTCAAGGAGAGATAAAGAGGAGAAACACCTTCCAGGCTCATGGGTATCCCTTCCTGCTTTTCTTTTATTTTATCCCTATTTTATCCCTTCGCCGCCGTCTATGCGGCCGCCGCAGCGCCCCATAAGACCGAGAGATCTTGTCCTGATGGGCCCTTCCCACCTACCTCTTCCCGCCGGCCCCTTTTCCTCCGGCAGGCATGCTTGGGCTTCCCCGGCAGAACGCCCAGGAAAGACTGCAGGCGGCTCCAGAAGAAATTGCCCCTTCCCCGGCGGCGTCATCACTGGTAGAATAGCTAAAAGGGGCGGTGGCGGAAAGACGGTAGACCGTTTTGTCGGCAGGCAAGCCGGTCTGCCTGCGGTTCCTGCAGGTCTGTCCCTTGCTGCCAGTAGGCCTGCCGGCCGCTGCTTGCCGGCTTGATTGCCAACCTGCTTGTCGCTGCCAGCGGCCTACCGACCTGTCTGGCGGTGCTGACCGTCGCTTCCAGCCGCTACCTCCAGCGGCTGCCTGCCGAACCGGCGGCCGCGCCCCGAAGCCAGGCACAAGAATGGGTGCCGGCGGAGAAAACAAGCGGCGCAAGAAAGATGCGGCGGGATTGTCTTGCGGAGGATTTCGATAATTACAACAGGAATCCTTTTTCCCGCGCCGCCAAAGCAGGAAACCCTTTTTCCATTATGGAATTACATACGGGTTAGTCAGCCAAAACACTTGGGCGGGAGGAATTCAAATGTGGAACCCCACCTATGAAGCCATGGATCGGGAAAAGCTGGAAACAGTACAATTTTTGCGCTTGAAGCAGACCCTGGAACGGGTTTACCATCTGGTCCCCTTTTACCGGAACAGGTTTAAAGAAGCGGGGGTGGAACCGGGAGATATCCGCTCCCTGAAAGATTTGGCCCTGCTCCCCTTTACCGTCAAGGACGACCTGCGGGACAATTTTCCCTTCGGCCTCTTCGCCACCGACTTAAGCGAAGTGGTGCGCCTCCACTCCTCTTCGGGAACCACGGGCACCCCCACGGTGGTGGGCTACACCCGCCGCGACCTGGAGACCTGGTCGGAGCTGATGGCCCGCTCCCTGGTCAGCAGCGGCGCCTCCAGCAACTCCGTGGTGCACATCGCGTACGGCTACGGCCTCTTTACCGGCGGCCTGGGGGTTCACTACGGGGCGGAGAAGATCGGGGCCATAGTAGTCCCCATCTCCGGCGGGCAAACCAAGCGCCAGATCCGCATGATGAAGGATCTGGGCTCCACCCTCCTGGCCTGCACCCCCTCCTACGCCCTGCATATCGCCGAAACCATGGAGGAGATGGGAGTCCGCCCCTCGGAGCTGAAGCTCCGTTCCGGCCTCTTCGGTGCGGAGCCCTGGTCGGAAAATATGCGCAAGGTGATCGAGGAGAAGCTAAATATTGACGCCTACGATATCTACGGCCTGAGCGAGATAATCGGACCCGGGGTATCCTGCGAGTGCCCGGCCAAGGATGGCCTGCATATCTACGAGGACCATTTCATCCCCGAAATTATCGATCCCGCCACCGGCCGGGTCCTTCCCGACGGCCAGGTAGGGGAACTGGTGATCACCACCATAACCAAGGAGGCGCTCCCTCTGATCCGCTATAGGACCCGGGATATAACCGTGTTGAAGCGGGAAAAGTGCTCCTGCGGGCGGACCCACGTGCGGATGGAGAAGGTGAGCGGCCGCTCCGACGACATGCTCATTATCCGCGGCGTGAACATCTTCCCCTCCCAGGTGGAGAGCGTGCTCCTGGAGATCGGCGGGACCGAGCCCTACTACCAGCTGGTAGTCGACCGCAAAGGCTCCCTGGACACCCTGGAGATCTTGGTTGAGGTCTCCGACGCCATGTTCTCGGACCACGTCCGGGGCCTGGAGGGGCTGGAGCAGTTGATCCGCAAGGAGATTGAGAATACCCTGGGGATCTCCGCCCAGATCAAGCTGGTGGAACCGAAAACTATCGCCCGCAGCGAAGGAAAGGCCCAGCGCGTCATCGACAAGCGCAAACTCTAAGACTTGCTTTAAATAACGGGGCCACCAACGCCTGACCCGCGGTAAATTTTATTGACTTTTAATCTAGACTCGATTCAAATACCGGGGCCACCACCCATAAGGAGGTATTAAGTTTTATGGTCAAGCAGATTTCCGTATTTCTGGAGAACAAGTGCGGCCGGCTGGTACGGGTAACCCAAGTCCTGGGGGAAGCCGGGATCAATATTCGCGCCCTCTCCATCGCCGATACTTCCGATTTCGGCATTTTGCGCCTCATCGTGGATAAGCCGGACCTGGCCTGCCAGGTGCTGCGGGAGAAGGGCTTCATGGCCAGCGAAACCGAGGTTATCGCCGTGGAAGTCCCCGACAAGCCCGGGGGGCTGGCCCAGATTTTAACCTACCTGGAAGAGGCGCAGATCAATATTGAGTATCTCTATTCCTTTGTGGAGAAGCCCGCCCAGGACGCCCTGATCCTGATGCGCGTGGAGAATGCTCCCGAAGCCCTGCGCATCCTCAGGGAGAAGCAGGTAAAGGTTATCGACGGCGAACGGATCTATTCTTTGTAGCAAGGAGTGACGGCAGAAAATGCATAAAGATTATCTGAGCCGGGAGGAGATCGCCCGGCTCCAGGAGAAGCGCTTTCGGGAAACGGTAGAACGGATCTTTAAAAGGAGTCCTTATTATCAAAAAAAATTAAAAGAACACGGGATTAAACCCGTCGATATCCGGGGGCTGGCCGACATTCATCTGCTCCCCTTCACCTCCAAGAACGACCTGCGGGGACAGTACCCCTTCGGGATGGCCGCCGTGAGCTTGAAAAAGATTCTCCGCCTCCATGCCTCCTCGGGAACCACCGGCAAGCCCATTGTCTCCGGCTACACCCGGCGGGACCTGTCCGTCTGGGCCGACGCCGTCAGCCGGATCTGCCAGATGGCCGGAGTGACCAGGGAAGACATTGCCCAGATCTCCTTCGGCTACGGCCTCTTTACCGGGGGCTTCGGGCTGCACTACGGCCTGGAGAAGCTGGGGGCGATGGTGGTCCCCTTCTCCAGCGGCAACACCGAGCGGCAGCTCTCCCTGATGCAGGATTTCCACACCACCGTCCTGGTGTCCACCCCCTCCTTCGCCCTCTACATGGCGGAGCAGGCCCGGGAGCTGGGCTACGATCCCGCCAGTTTCCACCTGCGCCTGGGCCTTTTCGGCGGGGAGCCCTGCTCGGACCTGATGCGCCAGGAGATCGAGAAGGAATGGGGGCTCAAGGCCACCCTTAATTACGGCCTTACCGAGGTGATGGGCCCGGGGATTGCCGGGGAATGCAGTGAAAGAAACGGCATGCATCTCCTGGAAGACTATTTTTATGCCGAGATCATCGATCCCAAAACCGGGGAGCGGCTCCCCGACGGGGAAAAAGGGGAGCTGGTCCTGACTCCCCTGACCAAGGAAGCATTTCCCGTGCTGCGCTACCGGACGGGGGATATAACCAGGTTAATCGACTCTCCCTGCCCCTGCGGCCGGACGGGACGGCGCATGGACTACATCACCGGCCGCAGCGACGACATGGTCATCGTCAAGGGGGTCAACATCTTCCCCTCCCAGGTGGAGGAGGTCCTCTCCACCTTCCCCGAGGTTTCCCCTCATTACCGCCTGGTGCTGATCCGCCAGAAGGGCTTTATCAAGGACCTGGAGGTGCAGGTGGAGCTTACTCCCCAGGGCTTTAGCGACAGCTTCCGGGAGCTGGAGCAGCTGGAGGAGAAGATCCGCAGCCGGCTGCGCTCCACCCTCTCCCTGGGCCCCAAGGTGAAGCTCATGGAGCCCAAGTCCCTGGAACGGACCACCGGCAAAAGCCGCCGTATTGTCGAAGTAGAAAAAGGAGAGCTGGAATAAATGTCCGCCAAAGAGATCATGACCGGGAACGAAGCCATCGCCCGAGGAGCGTACGAAGCCGGCGTCACCGTGGGCACCGCCTACCCGGGGACGCCCAGCACCGAAATCCTGGAGACCCTGGCCCGCTACAAAGGGATCCATTGCAACTGGTCCGTCAATGAAAAGGTGGCCCTGGAGGTGGGCATCGGCGCCTCCCTGGCCGGGGCCCGGGTGATCACTTGCATGAAGCACGTGGGCGTCAACGTGGCCGCCGACCCCCTGGTTACCTTTTCCTACACCGGCGTGGGGGGCGGCCTGGTTCTGGTGGCCGCCGACGACCCGGGGATGCACAGCTCCCAGAACGAGCAGGATTCCCGGCACCTGGCCCGGCTGGCCAAGATCCCCGTCCTGGAGCCCGCGGACAGCCAGGAGGCCAAGGATTTTGTCCTCTACGCCCTGGAGTTGAGCGAGCGCTTCGACACCCCGGTGCTCCTGCGCAGCAGCACCCGCATCTCCCACTCCCGCGGCCTGGTGGCCCTGGGAGAGCCGCTGCCGCGGGAGCCAAAAGAATACGTGAAGAATGCCCCCAAGTACGTAATGCTCCCCGCCTACGCCCGCCGGCGCCACCCCCTGGTGGAAGCGCGCCTGCAGGCCCTGCAGGAGGAGGCGGAAAAAAGCCCCCTGAACCGCATAGAAGCGGGCTCCCCGGAGCTGGGGGTCGTCTGCTCCGGGGTGGCCTATCAGTACGTGAAAGAGGCCCTTCCCGATGCCTCCGTCCTGAAGCTGGGCTTCAGCTACCCCCTCCCCGCCGGCCTGGTCCGGCGCTTTGCCGCCGCCGTCAAGCGGCTCCTGGTGGTGGAAGAGCTGGATCCCTTCATGGAGGAGCAGATTCGGGCCTTGGGCCTTGAAGTCACGGGGAAGGAACTCTTCCCCGCGGTGGGCGAGTACAGCACCGAGCTGATCCGGGAGAAGGTGCGGGGAGAATCCCGGGGGACGATTCCGCCGCGGGAGATTCCCTCCCGGCCGCCCCTGCTCTGCCCCGGCTGCTCCCACCGGGGAGTATTTTACGTCTTGAAGCAGCTGAAGGTCCACGTCATGGGGGATATCGGCTGCTACACCCTGGCGGCGACACCGCCCCTGGAGGCCATGGATTCCTGCATCTGCATGGGCGCCAGCATCGGCACCGCCCTGGGGATGGTGCTGGCCAAGCCGGAGCTGGCCGGCCGCACCGTGGCGGTCATCGGCGACTCCACCTTCCTCCATTCCGGAATTACCCCCCTCATCGACGTGGTTTACAACGCCGCCCCGGTGACGGTGCTCATCCTGGACAACGGGACCACGGCCATGACCGGGCACCAGGCCCACCCGGGAACGGGGTTCACCCTGCAGGGAAAGAAGGTCCCGGCAGTGGACCTGGAGGCCCTCTGCCGTGCCGTGGGCGTCCGCCGGGTAGCGGTGGTCGATCCCTTCCAGCTGGACCGCCTGCGCCAAACCCTGAAAGAGGAGCTGGCCGCCGGGGAACCTTCCGTGATCATTGCCCGGCACCCCTGCCCCCTGCTCACCAGGGAGAGCAGCCCGCCCCTGGCCGTAAAAGAGGATAAGTGCAACGGCTGCCGCCTCTGCCTGCGCCTGGGCTGCCCGGCCATCAGCTTCGACGGGAAGAAGGCGGCGGTTAACCCCTCCCTCTGCAACGGCTGCGGCCTTTGCGCCCAGGTCTGCCGGCAGCAGGCTATTATCCCCGTCTCCGAGGAAGGCAGGTGAAGCAGCGATGAACAATTGCAAGTACGACCTTTTAATCGCCGGCGCCGGAGGGCAGGGCACCATCCTGGCCAGCAAGATCATCTCCCGGGTGGCCCTGGCCCAGGATCTGGAGGTGAAGACCGCCGAAACCCACGGCATGGCCCAGCGCGGCGGCAGCGTCGTTACCCATGTCCGCATCGGGTCTCGGGTCTATTCCCCCCTGATTCCCCTGGGCGATGCCGACTTCCTTCTCTCCTTCGAGCAGTTGGAGGCCCTGCGCTGGCTGCCCTATCTCTCCTCCCGGGGGACGGTAATCACCGCCGACCTGGTTATGGAGCCCCTCCCCGTCCTTACCGGCCGGGAGGAATACCCCGCCGATGCCCTGGAGCAGATCAAGAAGGCCGCCCACCGCACCATTGTCCTGGATACGGGGCAGGCGGAGCCCCTTCGCCGGAACCCGCGGGTCTTGAACATGATCCTGCTGGGGATCCTTTGCCCCCTGCTTCCCTTCCCCCGGGAGTGCTGGGAAGAGGTAATCCGGGAGACCGTTCCTCCCCGCCTGCTGGAAATAAACCAGGCCGCATTCAGATACGGCCTGGAGTATAAGGCGGACTAGCCGGCGGGACTGCTTTTTACTTCTCCCGCTGCTTTCTACTGCAGCCACACCGCGGCGTTGGTAATGCAGTACTCTCCCCTCTCCGCGGTTTTTGACTGGAAAATGACCCGGTCCTGCCCCTGCCACATCTCGGTGACGATGGTCTCTCCGGGGAAGACGTGGCGGGAGAAGCGCACCTTGACGGCCCGGAAGCGGGCGGGGTCGTTCCCGGCGTATTCCTTCAGCACCGCCCGGGCGGCGAAGCCGAAGGTGCAGAGGCCGTGCAAAATGGGCTTCTCAAAGCGGGCCATGGCGGCAAAGGCCGGGTCGGCGTGCAGGGGGTTGTAGTCCCCCGACAGCCGGTAAATCAAGGCCTGCTGAGGCAGGGTCTTCATCTCCACCACCCGGTCGGAGCGCGCTGGGGAGGCTCGTTGCCGGGCTCGGGCCCTTTTTCCCCGCCAAATCCCCCCTCGCCGCGAATAAAGACCCCGAAGCGGTTAAAAAAGAGCACCTCGCCCTTCTCGTCCACGGTGTCCACTTCCAGCTCGATGAGGGCCCCTTTCCCCTTGTCGTAGATGTTGGCGATCCGGGGTTTCGAGGTCAGCTTCCCCTCCACGGGTATGGGGTGCTTGCGCACCTCCAGGTACTGCTCCCCGTGCAGCAGAGCGGCCAGGCTGAAATCCAAGCCCTCCATGCCCACGATCCCCATGAGGGCGGGAAAAGGAGGGATGACGCCGAAGGTAGGCAGGACCTCCAGCCCGTTCTCGTAGACAAACTTCAGATCCTCGGGGTCGCTGCCGGCGCCCACCCCCAGGGCGTAAAGCATTACCTCCCTGGCGGTATAAGTATAGTCCAGCGGGGGTAGCTCCCGCCCCACAACTTTCAAATCGATCGGCATTTTATCCGGTCCTCCTCCCTTGATTAGATGGAGACCAGCTTGGAGAGGGCGTAGCCGGTCTGCTCCAGAGCGCTGCCGAACTCTCGGCCGCCTTCCAGGCTCTTGATCTGGTCCAGCTTCTCCACTACCATCTCCACGGTGATCTCCCGGCTGGGATCAAAGAAGACCCCCGGCCCTTCCACCACGGCGGCCCGGCTGAAGTAGCCGCCCCCGGCGGTAAAGATGTTGCCGCTGACGTCGCACTGCTCCGAGCAGAGCCAGGCCACCAGAGGGGCCACGTACTCGGGCTTGACCTTCTCCACCACATCGGGAGGCATCACGGTGGCGGTAAGCCTGGTTCCCGCCGTGGGGACGATGGTATTGGCCAGGATGCCGTAGCGGGCCCCTTCCTGCTTGACGCAGTTCATCAAGCCGACAATCCCCATCTTGGCCGCCCCGTAATTGGTCTGGCCAAAGTTGCCGTACACCCCGGCGGCCGAGGCGGTGGAGACGATGCGGCCGTAGTTCTGCTTGCGCATTTCGGCAAAAGCCGCCTTGGTGCAGAAAAAGGTCCCGTTGAGGTGTACCGCCATCACCTTCAGGTAATCCTCGATCTCCATCTTCATCAGGCTCTTGTCCCGGAGAATCCCGGCATTGTTGATTAAAATATCGATCTTGCCGTAATGATCAACGGCCGTCTGGATGATTTTTACGGCGCTCTCCCACTGGGAGACGCTGTCAAAGTTGGCGACGGCCTCGCCTCCCAGGGCCTTGATTTCGTCCACCACCTTCTGGGCCGCCGCAGTATCGGAGCCGACGCCGTCAAAGGTGCCCCCCAGGTCGTTGACCACCACCTTGGCCCCCCGGGAAGCCAGCAGCAGGGCGTAAGCCCGTCCCAAGCCTCCTCCCGCTCCCGTTATGACCGCCACCCTGCCATCAAAACGGATCTCGGACATGGATTAGCCTTACTCCTTTCTCCTGCCGGAGCAGGTCCTATTTTCAAAATTGATCATACAATTTACGATATAATTTAGTCAATTGCCAATATACTGTCAGGGCGGTCGCCAGTCCGCCCTTTTTTCTGCATCAGTATAATAATATGGAATATTGCCTTTTATATTCCTTCCCTTAACCGCCTTTCTCCTCCTCCCTCCCCCGGCTCTCCAGGACCAGGAGGGCGTCCACGGCTACGGGGCGGGAGCCGCTGATCAGGATGGGGTTCAAGTCGATCTCTGCGATCTGGGGGTGCAGCAGCATGACCTGGCCCAGGATCTGCAGGATAACCGCCAGGCGTCCTGTGTCCACCCGGGGCATCCCCCGGACCGCCTCCAGGATCCCTCGACCGCGCAGATCCCGGCACATCTCCAGGGCTTCGGAGAACCTTAAAGGAGCCAGCCGGAAAGTGTTGTCCCGGAGCGCCTCGGTAAAGATCCCCCCCAGCCCCAGCAGGACGCAGGGACCGAAGCCGGGGTGGCGCAGGGCGCCGGCCATGAGTTCCCGCCGCCCGGAGACGGTTTCCGCTACCAGGACGGGGATGGGGCTCCCCGCCGCTTCCTGGATCCGGTGGAAAGCCGCGCTTACTGCCGCGGAATCCTGCAGGCCCAAATGCACCAGGTTCCGCTCCGTCTTGTGGATTATCTCCGGGGAGCAGCCCTTTAAAACCACCGGGAAGCCGATGGCTTTCGCCGCCTCCACCGCCTCCGCCTCCGTCTCCGCCAGCTGCTCCCGGGGCACCGGGATGCCGTACGCGGCAAGAACCTGCTTGGAGCTGTACTCGTCCAGGGTCAACCGTCCCTGCTCCAGGAAGCGGTTGATGAGCTCAGCAGCCCGGGGAGAGACCGCCGGCAGGGGCGGCAGGTCGTCCCTTTCCCGCTCCCGGATCTCCTTGTGCCTCAGGAGGGCCACCATGGCCCGGGCCGCCTTTTCCGGGCTGTCCAGGACGGGAATATCGTGCTCCTGGTAGGCCAGGTTATAGTTGTCGCTCCGGCCGAGGAAGGAGGAAACGATCAGGGGCAGGTTGTACCGGCGGGGCAGCTCCACGGAGCGGGCCAGATCCGGCTGCTGGATGCTTTCCAGGAACTGCTCCAGCTCCATCCCCCCCATCATCTCCTGAATATGGGGGAAAACGGCCCGCATAAAGCCGTGCCCCATGGCCCCGTGCAGCACCACTCCGTCCACCTCCCCGCTCTTCATAATCAGCTCCGGAATGGTTTCGCTCAATATCTCCGTCTCCATGTGGAAGGTCAGGTCCACGGGGTTGGAGCTGGCGGCATGGGGCGGTATATGGGCCCGGATCTGCTCCTGGAGCCCCGGGGAAAAGGGGGGCACCTCCAGCCCGCCGGCATCCAGGGTATGGGACATGGCGGTCCCGGGGCCGCCGGAATTGGTGATCACGGCGATGCGCCGGCCCCGCAGGGGGGGCTGGGTAGCCAGGGCCCATCCAAAAGCATAGAGTTCCTCCACCGAGGAGACCCGGATGACCCCCGCCTGCTTGAAGAGCCCTTCGTACAGGTAATCGGGACCGGCCATGGCCCCGGTATGGCTCCGGCCGGCCCGGGCTCCCGCCTCCGTTCCCCCCACGTACTGGGCCAGGACCGGCTTGTGGGGCGTAATCCTGCGGGCGCTCTCGATAAAGCGGCGGGGATCCTTGATCCCTTCTATGTAGAGAGAGATGGCCCTGGTATCCTCGTCCTCCCCCAGGTACTCCAGGGCGTCGACGATATCGATATCGGCTTCGTTGCCGACGCTGATGGCCTTGCTCAGGCGGATGCCCCGCTCGCGCAGATAAGGCAGGGTCTGGGTGATATAGGTTCCGCTCTGGGAGGCGATCCCCAGCTTCCCGGGGGGGACCCGGTAGGCCATAACGGTTACGTTCAGGGAGATCCGGGTGTTGAGCATTCCCATGCAGTTGGGACCCAGGAAGCGAATTCCGTAGCGCCTGGCCGTCTCCTTCAACTCTTCTTCCAGCTGGCGGCCCTCCGGACCCGTCTCCCGGAAGCCGGCGCTGATAATCACCGCCCGCCGGGTGCCGATCTTCCCAAAGTCCTCCAGGAGGGGCACTACCTGCCGGGCCGGGACAATAAAGAGGGCCAGGTCCGGCGCCTCGGGCAGGTCAAACACCGAGGCGTAGGCCCGGTGCCCCAGGACCTCCCGCTCCCGGGGGTGAAGGGGATAGAATTTCCCCTGGTAACCGTCCTTGATGATGCTCAGAGCCTGCAAGGTCCCCATTTTCATGGGGTTGTTGCTGGCTCCTGCCACGGCGATGGATTTGGGATTCATTAGAAGATGAAGAGGATTGCTGCTCATAAGGGCCTCCTTTTTCATCCACAGGTGATCTCCCTTATTTTACCACACATTTGACTAAATATGTAGCATAGTTAACTATATTTTACTAGATTAATATTGCTGTCTTGAAAAAATATTATGACGGGCAGGCAATCGGCTCCGGCGCGGAGAATAAGTCTAAATGTTGCCAAAACTTCTTTGTCCATGGGAAAGGAGAACATGAAGATATGCTGCTTTTTGAGCCCATTCAGATCGGCCGGCTCCAGCTGAAAAACCGGATCTGCATGCCGGCCCTTCACCACGCCTACACCCCGGAGGGCTACGTCAACGAGAAGCTGATCCGCTACTACGAAACCAGGGCCCGGGGCGGCGCCGCCATGATTACCGTGGGCGGCTGCTCCATCGACACCGTCGGCCTGGGGCCCAACATGATCGGCCTGCACGACGACCGCTACCTGGAGGGCTTGCAGAAGCTGACGGCGGCGGTAAAGAACGCCGGGGCCAGGATCTGCGCCCAGCTCTACCAGGCCGGCCGCTACACCTTCTCCATGCTCACCGGAAAGCCGGCTCTGGCCCCCTCCCCCGTGGCCTCCCGCCTTACCCGGGAGGAGCCCCGAGAGATGACCCTGGAGGATATCCAGATGGTCCAGGAGAGCTTCGCCGCCGCCGCCCGCCGGGCCCGGGAGGCCGGCTTTGACGCCGTGGAGATTATCGCCAGCGCCGGCTACCTGATCTGCCAGTTCCTCTCCCCCCTGACCAACCTGCGCACGGACCAGTACGGCGGCTCCTGGGAAAACCGCTGCCGCTTCGGCGTGGAAGTGGTCAGGAAGGTAAGAGAAAGAGTGGGCCCCGACTTCCCCATTATCGTCCGCCTCTCCGGCAACGACTTTGTCCCGGGCAGCAATACCAACCGGGAGGCGGCCCTCTTCGCCCGGGAGCTGGAGAAGGCCGGGGTCGACTGCTTCAACGTCACCGGGGGCTGGCATGAGAGCCGGGTGCCCCAGATCACCGGGGAGCTCCCCCGGGGAGGCTTCTCCTACCTGGCCTATGGGATCAAGTCCGCCGTAAGCGTTCCCGTGATCGCCAGCAACCGGATTAACGATGCCCGGGTGGCGGAAGAGATCCTTAGAAGCGGCCAGGCGGAC
>Ga0116168_1001939_pt1 | contig 14273 bp, 11 predicted proteins | sample AD_UKC129_MetaG_FD_89795 | JGI IMG/M metagenome (GOLD analysis project Ga0116168, IMG submission 89795) | Active sludge microbial communities of municipal wastewater-treating anaerobic digesters from Canada - AD_UKC129_MetaG | ecosystem: Engineered > Bioreactor > Anaerobic > Digestate | place...
AATTTTTGACAGGGAGGTAGGGAAGTCACTTAATGATTCCTATGACAAGAGATTGGTTGGAGATTATGGGATAGGCTTTATTGTAACTGAAGAGGAAGCAAGGGATTTATTAAAAATAGCATGGAAGTTTGTTCATAATTTAAAGAGTTATCTTGAAAAAGTACAATAAATAGGAGGCGATGAGTATTATGCCAATAGTCTGGAACGATTCCCTTTCAACAGGAATCATTACTATTGATAATCAGCATAAGGAATTATTTAAAAGAATTAATGAGCTCCTTGATTCTTCGGGAAAGACAAAAGAAACTATAAATGAAGTTGCAAGGTTCCTGCAGAGCTATATAATAAATCATTTTGCTACTGAAGAAAACTACATGAACAGGACAAAATATCCTGACTACCCTGCACATAAGAGTGCCCATGATAGATACAGAGGGGAGTTTAATCAGTTAAAAGAGAAGATAGAGAAAGAGGGGGTAGGATTAAGTGTCTCGGTACAGATGAACCACCTTCTTATCGACTGGTGGTTGAACCATATAAATAAAGTGGATAAAAAGATGGCTGATTTTATAAAAGACAAAATTTAGGAGGGTATAGAATGAAAAATAATCTGTGGGATTCAATCAGAGGTAGGCTTATTGTATGGTTTCTTGTCATCTCTATTGTTCCACTGGGTGTATTCACATATATAAGTTACTCCAACTCAAAAAATACCATAGAGGATGTCTCTATCGAAGGGCAGAAGGGTATTGCTCAGAGGCTCTCCGTCAGATTTACCGATTTCGTCTATTTCAACTCTATATTTGTAGCTCAAACATCTTTAGCACCAGGGATAATAAATGGCATAAAGATTCGGGATAATAACGAGGTTATGAAGAGGCTTGAAAAATATCTACCTCTAAATAAATACTATGAAGCTATGTTCTGGTCGGATATGAATGGGAAGGGCTTTACCACTGCAGGTAACGAGGTGGATATCTCTGACAGGGATTATTTCAAGGCTGTGATTTCAACTCAAAAATCAGCCATATCAGAGGGTATCATATCAAGGGCTACCGGCGTTCCGGTAATTAGCATAGCCTATCCTGTATTTGATGAGACTGCAGGAGATATGATAGGCGTACTGGGATGCACGGTAAAGCTTGATGCGCTCACTGAGATATGCAAATCAGCAGGATTAACAGGGAATGGTTTTGGTATTATAGTCCAGAAGAACGGTATACCAATTGCCATACCAGATGAAAATCTTTTGCTCAAGGCAAATCTCCTCAACTATGATTCTCCATCTGTAAGAGAAGTGATGAGTAAGGCTGTAAGGGGAGAGAGTGGTACAGGGAGGTATATTTTTAATAATAGAAAATATATAGTATCATACGCCCCTGTAGAGGGAACAGACTGGGCTGTGCTGGTCCAGGATCCAGAGGAAGAGCTGCTTGCAGGAACGGGGAGGCTTTTCCGCGTCAATATGATTCTCATTGCGATTATAGCAGGTATAGTTTTGCTCCTATCCTACTTTGTAAGTCTAACCATATCAAAGCCCATAGTTGAGATAACAGAATCGGCTGACAGTATAGCTCAGGGAGACCTCACAAAAGAGGTCAAGACAGGTTACTTTGGAGAGTTAACAAGGTTGGCCAGAAGCCTTGCCACAATAGTAAGTAATTTCAGAGACGGTATAGTTACCATGACTCACAGTTCAAGCCAGCTTACCTCTACAAGTGCCCAGGTCAGCAGTGCTACTGAGCAGACATCGAGAGCTGTTCAGCAGGTATCAAGCACCATTCAGGGTGTAGCCGGTGGAGCCCAGGAGACGGCGAAGAATGTTACAGAGGCATCGAGCGCTGTTGAAAATATGAGCAGAAAGATAGAAGAACTTGTCCAGAATGCATCCATCATAGAAAGGGCTGTAGATGACACGTTAAAACTTACCGATGAGGGTCAAAAAGTTATTGATGAACTGACCAGAGGATTTAACCAGACCACAGAGGCAACTAGCTCTGTGGTTAATGTAATGGATGAACTTGAAAAGGTAGCCGGTGAGATAGGTAATATTGTGGAGACGATAACAGGTATAAGCTCACAGACAAATCTCCTGGCATTAAATGCAGCTATAGAGGCGGCAAGAGCAGGGGAGGCAGGACGTGGATTCGCTGTCGTTGCAGATGAGGTGAGGAAACTGGCAGAGGAATCAAATGAGAATGCCCAGAGGATATCAAAGTTCATAGATGAGATAAAGAATCAGATAGCAAAGGCAGCTGAGAACACAGGTGGTGCGGCAAATATAATCTCAAGACAGGTGGAGATAGGCACAAGAGTCACAGAGATGTTCAATACAATATCCGGAGCAAATACCAGACTGGCTGATATAGTGGAGAATGTCACAAGGGGTATAGAAGCCCTGTTGGAGGAGGGAAAGAAGATATCGAATGCTATCCAGGGAGTAGCAGCGATAGCAGAGGAAAACGCTGCATCTTCAGAGGAGGTATCAGCAGCAACAGAAGAGATAACGGCGACCATGGAAGAGATAACAGCCAACATACAGAACCTTGCTGGACTTGCAAGAGAACTGGAAGAGATCATAAATAGATTCAGGGTATAAAAGATTCAGCCTCCAGGGGGGAATTATCATCCCTGGAGGCTAGTTATTAAAGCAGGTAAAGTTTATCTCATCAGTCTATAAATGACTTCAAAAAGGTCCTGGCAATTGCCAGGGTTACAGTAAACTGAATTAGCTCTTGAAGAAGAACTGTTCAAGCCTGAAGACTCCAGGAGCACCTGGATGCCACGGAAAGCCAGAATCTGGAACGTTCCTCAGATTATTCTTTGCTATCATCATCATCCACTTGACTCCAACTGTCCCTATGATCCAGAGATTTTCAGAGTTGAGTCTCATTGCCTCTTTCAACATAGCGGTTCTCCTGACTTCGCTTGTGGTGGAGAAGAAATCTTCGTAGAAAATCTGCCAGAGCTTCTTTACCTCCTGGGGAGGTTCTTCTCCTATTTTCCCACCAGAATTGAGCCAGTTATACCACAGTGGGCACCATCTTGTATTTGGAGCAAGGTCACTAGAATATCCATCTGCACCTATTGCAATGGTGAATGTTTGCATCTCGTGTTCATTGGCTGGATGCCTCGTCTCAAAGAGAGACCTTTCCATTGTTTTTACCTCAGCCTTTATACCGAGCTGTTTCCAGTAGGTTGTCACCAATTCCATAATATCGACACTTGGTGGGTGATGACTCGAAGCATCTATAGTGATTGTAAGAGTTCTACCATCAGGACGTAGTCTGTAGCCATCCTTATCTCTCTTTGTCAATCCTAATGAATCCAGGATCTTATTGGCTTTTTTCGGATCGTATTCTGTATATGCCTTGTCATATCTCTCAACATATGCAGCATTTAGAGGTGCAAGAAGTCCTTGGGTAGGTTCTCCCAGACCTGAAGTAGTTATCTGATTTATATCGTTTCTATTTATACCGAGAGAAAGTGCCCTGCGGAACATCTTATTCTGGAAGAGTTTTCTCAATACAGGGTCCTTTACATTTTGATTGATGTATATAGCAGCGTTATTCGATATAAGCCCTGCAACCTTTATTACCCTATAGTTTCCCTTATCCCTGTTCTCCATAAAGATAGGGTAGTTATCATAGAGATTCCAAACATGCCTTAACTGAAAGTCTATCTCTCCAGACATAATTTTCATTACCATTATCTCGATATTCGATACCATCTCTCTTCTTACCTTATCTATATAAGGTAGCTGATTTCCTGCCGGGTCCACTTTGAAATAGTATGGATTTCTCTCTGCTATGTGATAGTTGTCAGTTAGGGGTGTTGTTGTCTTCCAGGCAGACATCTCTGGAAGCTCTGTATTGATAGCCCAGTCATTCTTCTGGGCAAATAGCTGATACCAATTACTAAACCCTTCTTTCTTGGCAAGTTCTTCCAGTTTCTCTTTTGAGGTATACTTGGGATGAAATTGCTTCAGATAATGCTTGGGAGCATATAGGTCCTGTCCTTCTGCCACCCTTGCTACAAAATAGCCATACGGATCTTGAAACTTAAATCTCACCGTGTAATTATCAATTTTTTCTACAGAACATGCTTTACCTTTCATTGTAAGCCAGGACGGGAATGTTGGAGTAAGCTCTTTGTTTAGAATGATATCTTCATAGTAAAATATAATATCATCAGCTGTGAAGGGTTCCCCATCTGACCACTTCAATCCCTTTCTAATGTAAAATGTAAACGTCTTACCGTTATCCGATACCTTCCAGCTCTTTGCTATATTGGGATGAATCTGTCTATGGTCCTTATCCCAGTATACAAGAGGTTCATGAATTGTTCTCCACCAGCCTGTCTTATCCCCCATTCCAAGATGAGCTTCTCCCCTTAATGTTCCTCCATACCGACCTATCTCCTCAAATGGTACCAGTACCACAGGTTCATCCGGTAATCTCTTCTCTACCGATGGAAGCTTCCCCTGCTTTACCAGTTCTGTCAGTTCCGGGGATTCATTGAATTTTGTTATCTTTGTCCCGGTAAGCTTCTGATAGTCATTAATATTGTACTGACCTCCGGTCATTACCTTTGACTGGGCAAAGGTGACAGGGATAAAGCTTACCAACAGACTCAAGACGATTAGTGAAGAGATTACTACTTTTGTGAAACCTTTCATTTTTAAACCTCCTATTTGTTTTATATTTTGCAACATTGTAGCTCTTTATAAAATATTATAGCTCAGTAGGATTATCCTGTCAAACCTGTTCTATTCATTTACCTGAGAATTCCCTTACAAGTCTCGCATTCTTTTCCATCAAATCTAGGAGGGGTAGTTTGTACAGGTATCTAGTCATACATATTCCGCATTTTGTATAGGTCTGGGCTTTCAGATATCCATCATAAACCAGCTATATCTCAAATTCCACTATTGTTGATGTTAAAATTTTCTGAGGACATGTCAGATTATACAGATTGGGGTAAACTCCAGATCAATAGTTGTAATCTATTGTAACAGGATATCTTTTCTGCTATAGTTAGTTTAAGTAATTTGAAAGGAGAAATCTATAGAAGAGGTCGATTATGGAAACTGATAGTCTTGAATCATTTATATCTTATCTTTCCTCAAGAGGATTGTCAGAGAACTCTATAAAGGCATTTGCTGGGGATATAAAAGATTTTCTTGCCTTCAACGGTACCCCGATAGAATGGTTGAATCACTTAAAGAGTCAGGCTCTAACAAATAAGACACTGGCAAGAAAGAGGAGCAGTCTGACATTGTATTTTAGATTTCTCGGTAAGGATATTGACCTCCCTAGGATAAAGCCAGAGGATAAACTCCCTACTGTCCTGACAGAGGTTGAAGCAAAGGCACTTTTAGCTGAGGCTGATAAAACGAGAAATCCTCAGCGTGATAAACTTATAGTGGGTCTATTGCTCAAGGCTGGATTGAGGCTCAGCGAGCTATTAAACCTGAATGTATCCGACGTGGAAGAGGATCACGGGATAACCTTTATCAGGGTCAATCAGGGTAAAGGATCAAAGGACAGAAGAATCCCGCTGGTTGATAAATATCTAATAAGAGACCTGAAATCTTATATAAAGAGGATGGACCAGGACGAGAGGATATTCAATATTTCATCTCGCAGGGTTCAGTATCTTATAAAAGATATAGCTAAAAAGGCTGGCATAACGAAGAATGTCCATCCCCATACGCTCAGGCATACCTATGCCACAATGTATCTCAAAAAGGGTGTAAACATAGAAAGTGTAAGAAAGACCCTGGGGCACAGTAGCCTGTCCACCACACAGAGATACTTACAGCTAACTGACTTTGATGTTGCACAGGATCTGGAGCGAGCAAAATGGTAGTCGGTCTGCAGTATAAAAATTAACCCCCAGGGTGGGGTCAACTGAGCCCTGGAGGCTGAATATGAAAGGGGGTAAGAGAGCTTTACTTCACTGAGAAGTATCCAACCTTCGCAACTACTCCCTGACCTTCATCGGTTAAAACCCAGTCTATAAATGACTTTACATCGGGGTCATCATATTCACAGGTATACATATAGAGGTATCTGCTTATCGGATAGATCGCCTTCTTTATATTTTCCTCTTCTGGTAGATATGCAGGGGAATTTGCATCTTTCCTTACCGGCATTATCTTAACTCCCTTTGCATAGGCAACTCCACCATAACCTATACTGTACTTCTCCTGGGATACTGCGTTTACAACGGATGCTGTCCCTGGCATACTCTGTGCAGATCTTGTATAGTCCTGATTTAAAAGTACATGCTCTTTAAAGAATACATATGTCCCTGAGCTATTCTCTCTTGTATAGACTATTATAGGTTTATCTTCCCATCCGAATTCTTTCCAGCTCGTTATCTTACCAGTGAATATATCTTTCAACTGGGCTAGGGTTAAATCCTTTACAGGATTATCAGGATGGACATATATCGTAATACCATCCAATGCCACCTTAAACTCTCTGGGATCTTTTCCCCATGCCTTCTTTATAGCGTTTCTCTCACTATCTTTTATCTGTCTTGAAGCGTTAGCTATATCTGTGGTCTTATTTATAAGAGCTGCTATGCCAACGCCAGAACCCCCGCCTGATACCTGGATAACCTTTCCCCTAAATTTACCCATATACTCCTCTGCCAGTCTCTGGACCATAATAACCATTGTATCTGAACCTTTAATCGTTACTCTATTTCTTACTACTGTTGCGTATGCAACTGAACTGGCAAGTAAAAATACTACTGAAAGCGCTAATATCCTCTTTAACATCTTTTCACCTCCATTTTATTAGTTTCCCCACTTTTATACCTCGTACCACTTTTATAATAGAATGTGATAGTTAACATTTTATTAAAGATTAATAATTGGGACATTAAGACCCCATTAAAGAAGTATTAAAACAAACAATCAATTCAGTACTTTCTTATCTAACACTTAACATTATCTTATACAGGATTTAACATTCCTGCTATATCCTGATATTGATGAAATTAAAGGAGGTAGATGTATGGCTGATATAAAACTTATCTGTTTTGACCTGGATGGAACAATCCTTGAAAAAGGGACAATTATCACTGACAATGCCCAAGAGATACTGGAAGAGGCGATACTATGTGGAGCAAAGATATCAACGGCGAGTGGCAGATCTATAATCGATCAGCTTCAGATACTTGAAAACTCTAACCTTGGACACAGCAAAGGATGGCCTCATGCACTTATAACCGATGAGTCTTCTATATACATATTCGATGGTAAAAACTACAATCCACTATCAGAGTGGAATGAGATGGTCAACAGGGTATGGAGAAAAAACCTTACCATAGTAAGAAGAATAATACTTGAGGACCTAGAGAGGCTAAGAGAAAAGGGGGTCTCTGTCCAGAATCCTATCGCCAGTGAAGAGGTAGAAAGACGTAACCTTATCGGGTTACTCTTCAGCAATATTGAAGATGCCTTAACATATGAAAAAGAGCTATCTATAAGGCTATCTGAAGAGGATATGGATGGAGAAGTTCAGTGCAATAGAAATTGGTATTTTGTCCAGATTCTGCCACGTATGTCTGGTAAAGGGAATACCGTCTTCACACTGGCGAATTACTTTGGTTTAAAACCTGAAGAGGTTCTTGTAATAGGTGACTCTGGAAATGACCTGAATATGCTTGATAGTGATTATGGTTTTTATGCGGCTACGGTCTCAAATGCAGAACCTGCAGTAAAAAGAGTGGTGGCAAAAAGAGGTGGATACATAGCATCCCATAAAATAAGTAGAGGTGTCATTGAGATTGTAAGGGAAGTTGTACTGAAAGAGAGAGAACTCATAGATACGATAAACTATCTGGACATAAATGAAAAGAACTGGTTAGCCTGGATATAGAAAAAGAGCTTAAAATTAAGTATTCATAAGCGATTGCCGAGTTATCCACAGGCTGGATAAAGGGGTTGTGGATAACATTTCTGGTTATGTAAAATCTTATCAAAAAACCATTAAATTCATTTGTATTGATGAGCCATTGCTGAGTTTTCCACAGTTATCGTGCTATTGAGTATAGTTTATCGTGTTATTGAGTATGGGTTGTCGTGTTATTGAGTATAGTTTATCGTGTTAATGAGTATACTCTTATCGTGTTAATGAGTATAAAGTAGTCCAAGTAATACGCATCGCAACTTCAAAAGCGCCACCGTATCACTAAATAATGTATACTATATTTTAACTATATTTTCACATATAGAAGATAATGAATTTTTAAAAATTTTTAACTGATAATAAGTACAAACAACCAGCAATTAAACATCCAAAATAAAGTTCTCCAAACTATTGCCAGAAAAAAGATTTTAATGTATTCTTTTACTTAGAGGAGAAAGATATGAAAACCAAAAATAAAAGCATAGTAATCCCTGGAGAAAATATAACTAAAGATGAGATGAATCTGGCTGAATATCCACTATCTTTTTTAAGTAAAAGATTACCCGAAGGAGCCAAGACCATCGAGTGGACAGGCGAAGTTACCCTGAAAGATGGGAGAAAAACAGCAGGAGAGTGGGTAGTAACAGGAACAGACAAGTATGGATTACCAACACCTTCCGATAGGGATGTATTCCTGGGACTTATGTACTACTGGTATAAAAATGGGCTCAAAGATAGAGAACTTGAAATAGGAAATATGAACGAATTCTTAAAATTTATAAAGTGGACAAATGACAAGAGAGCTTACGATAGACTGAAAGAAAGTCTAGAGAGGTTAAAAGGTGTAACTATCTTTGCCAGATATTCATTCTGGGATAATGAGATTAAAGACTATCTACCGCTTGTAGCGTTTTCCATCCTCGATGAAGTAATAATTAAAAAAGAGGGGAGAAGATACATATTAAAAGTTGTAGCCAGCAGGACCCTGTGGAAAAGCATATGCGATAGCTACATAAAGAGCTTGAATGCAGAGTTTTACTTCAGTCTTGATAATCCTACAGCCAAAGCTCTTTATACGTTTCTTGATAAGAAGAGATATAGAAATAAATCTTTTCAGATAGAACTCAGAGCTCTGGCAGCAAAACTTGGATTATCCTTAAAAAATCCAACATATAAGATAAAACAGCTTATAAGAAAGGCAAGCGATATTCTGGTAGAAGGAGGTTTCCTGGACCATTATAAATTCAGGATAAATAAGCTCACTCATACTACGATTGTAATATTCGTATTCAGGGATATTCTGGATTTTTTAGATGGATCTGAAGAGGAGAAGATAAATCTTATACTGGAAGATATAAAATCTTATGTTGGAGAGCTGGATAATGAATCCGTTATAAAGAATATAATAAGGCGTGTAAGCCCTGAGGTCATTTACAGGGCACTATCAGAAGTGAAAGAAGCCTCTTTAAATGGAGAGATAAAGACCACAAAAGTCCAGCTATTTATGTATCTTCTGAAAAAATATGCCAGGGAAATGGAAGGTATAGAATTTTAAGAGAATAATTTTATTATAACAATCGTCTATATTATTGAAAACAAAATTTAAAGAAAGGAGGTGATGACTGACCCCTCCGGAATATTTAACTTAAGTTTTAATTAAAGGAGATTATTTTACTTAACTTAACGGCTACAAATCACTTCCTCCTCTTATATATAGACCGCCACACTCTGTGGCGGTATTTTTTTATCTGAATAAGACCTTAATTTATGAAAAAACTACTCTTTGAGGGAATAAATGACTTCCAGATATCGTCTTCTTAATTAAAGACCAAAAGAAAGGAGGCAACGTTATGAAGCGATGTATAAGTCTGTTACTGGCAGTATTTTTACTTCTGGGGTTCAGCAGCCTTGCCCTTGCCAATAGACCGGTAAAGAATCAGTTCCAACCAGAACCACTCTGGTCTAAAGATTTAACTCTCAGAGAACTTCTGGACCTTACAGATGAACAGGTGGCTCAAATAAGAAGTATTCGGGAGGAATATCTGGAAGAGGTCGAAAGGATACGCACCAAAATCAAGGGGGATATATCATCTTCTTATCGACAAGAGTTACGCACTGAACTTTCCGATCTTTTTGAAAAGTACTGGGGTAAGACGGCAGAGTTACTTACCCCAGTACAACTATCAAGGCTTGTTCCCAGAAGGATCGCCACATTCTTTCTGTATGATCCAGAAGGATTAGCAGATCCTTCTACCACCTCTAATTAAAATTATAACACAGGGCGATAGGATAGGAAACTTCTATCCTATCGCAAAAAGTTAAATACCATAAGTATTTCCTGTAGATATATTCCTTCTAAATCTATCATATGATCTGTTTTCCTGAACTAATCTGACTTACAAAAACATCCGGTATCTCTAGCCCTTTACTCTTGATTCTGTGTTAAAATGTACATATCCTGTAAATTTTTACATGGCTGGAGGGAGGATATGCTCAAGATTAAAGATAAAGCACCAGATTTTTGTCTACCAAACCAGAATGGTGATACTGTATGTTTAAAGGACTTTCTTGGTAAGTGGTTAGTTCTCTACTTCTACCCTAAAGATAATACCTCCGGTTGCACCCTTGAGGCAATGGAGTTTACAGACTCTTTAGAGGAATTTAAAAAATTGAACGCAGCTGTGGTGGGGATAAGCAAGGACTCTGCAAAGTCCCATTTGAACTTCTATAATAAACATTCTCTTAAGGTAGAACTTCTCAGCGACGAATCTGCATCTGTCATAAAAGCCTATGGTGCCTGGGGAAAGAAGAAGATGTATGGTAAAGAATATGAGGGGACAATTCGCTCCACATTTATCATTGACCCTGAAGGGAACATTGCATATGTATTTGATAGCGTTAAACCCGGAGGTCATGCCGGGGATGTTCTAAAAAAGATGAGAGAACTTACCGGGGGAGGATAGAAATCCAAAAAATAAAGCTCCAGGGGTTAACCCCTGGAGCCTGTTTTTCTCAAGGTTACAAGTTACCTTAAGATAGTTACGTTAGATGCCTGTGATCCCTTTTCGCCCTGGACTACGCTGAATTGTACTGTTTGTCCTTCCTCTAGTGTCCTGAATCCGCCACTAGTAATAGCAGAATAGTGAACGAACACGTCTTTGCCGTCATCACCTGTGATGAAGCCGTAGCCTTTCTTGGCGTTGAACCACTTAACTGTACCTGTTAGCATTAAAAAACCTCCTAAAATTTTTACCTGGACTTTCTGTCCAGGGTCTCATTATACACTTTATTATCATGTCTGTCAACAGTCCGACTTCAGGTTTTCATTTGACGTTTGATAGTCTTTATCAGTTTCTCCTCCATCTTTTGGAGCAATACTTTTCTGTAGATATGTGTCTAATAGAGAGTTGAACATCTTGCGGTGATTGGGATACCTTAGATGAAGTAACTCATGTAAAATCACTTTGAATCTTACCTCTTTAGGTTCATTCAGCAAGGATTTATCGAAGGTTAATCTGCCTCTATTTGAGCAGCTAGCCCATTTTCTTTTCATTGTCTGAATATGAATTTCCCGGGGGTTAACTCCTACCTCTTTAGCTAACATTAAAACATCTTTTTTAAATTCTTCAGGAGTTATCATTATGCTCTACCTCCCTTAAGTATGTACATTATTTTCTGAACCACCTCTGAGACCTTGGGAATATCTGTCCGGTATAAATGTAATATAACTTCATAGAGTTTAGACCGGACTTCTCTTTCATATCTCTCACTTTTTTGCCAGTGGGGATATTTTCCCAACACTTCTCTCATTTGATTTGCCATTGTCTCAGCATCTTGGAAACCTTTTTCTTTCAGCATCCAGTAAATGGCGAAAATATCAGCAGACATACCTTTTTCAATCTGTTCTTTCTGAGCAGAGTTGATTTCATCGATTATTTTCTTCAGCTCTTCCAGCGTTTCCTGGGTGGTTTTTTGCCTGCTCTCATATAGCTTGGCTATTAGCTCAGCTCTCTCAGCAATAGAAATCAGATAAGGGGATTGTCCACCTCTCTTCTCAACCGTGAGGGCAATGCTCTTTATCAGATTGAATATTTTTTCCGTATCAGAGGCTTTACTTTTTTCAATTCTTCTCAAAGTTTCTTCGTCTATTTCACAGATATCCAGCGTAGGTCCAATTACGCCGCTTCTGGTATGTTCCTGGACGAGCATAGCGGTCTTTCGGGTAAACTCCCTGTCTATAGGAATCCCCCGCTCATAATTTTCTATAAGACTTTTATACATTCTGGAAAGTGTTTCATAGTCGTCTATGTAAGGTCTTAAAAAGGCATCCGGTGAAATAATCTCATAAATAGCGGATAGCTCTTTGAAGAATTTATAAAATTCCTTCCTCTTCTGTTCGTCTCTGAAGTATTCCAGCACTGCTTCAAATGCCTTATCTGGAGTTTTTCCTTCGATAAGAGTAAGGTATTTCTCTCTAGCCTTCTTCATTTCCTCCGCAAATCTTTTCTTTAAAACCTCAACATCCTGGACAATTCCCTCGATGTCTTGGGAGTCAAAAGCCAGAGCTTTTTCAAGGTTGTCGAAAATACCAACAAAGTCGAGAACGAACCCGGAGGACTTTTTTCTTCCTTCATCGTCTTCATAAGGCCTGTTTACTCTGGCAATAGCCTGTAAAAGAACGTGGTCTCTCATTGGCTTATCCAGATACATACAATAGAGAATTGGGGCATCAAAACCGGTAAGAAGCTTTTCTGTCACAATCAATATTTTCGGTAGTTCATCAGGCTTTCTAAAAGCATTTCTTATCCTTTTCTCTTCAATTTCTGAAAGATGGTATCTGGAAAGTTCAGGTGGGTCATTATAAAAGGGACTGAATACAACTTTGGAATAGTCTTGCGGCAGATACTTGTCAAGTTCTTCCTTGTACAGAGCACAGGCTTCTCTATCTACGGCAACTACAAAAGCCTTATATCCCATAGGCTCGATATATTTCTGGTAATGGTCAACGATATATCTGGTGACTTTTTCAACTCTTTCTCTATTTTTAAGCATATTTTTAAGGGTTACTGCCTTATCCAGCACTTTGTTGAGTTCCTCAATATCGCTCATTCCTTCAGCCTCAGCCAGGTCGAGGAATTCTTTTTCCAGTACTTCTTTATTAACCTGAAGCTCATTAGGGGCAAGGGTGTAATATAGAGGGACGGTTGTGCCATCTTCTATGGATTCGGCAATACTGTATTTATCGAGGTATCCTTTAGGCGGATCATCTCTACCAAAGGTGATAAATGTTCCTTTACCGTAGCTGGTTTTATCAATGGGAGTGCCTGTAAAACCAATGTATGTGGCATTGGGAATCGCGCCCATCAAAAAATTTCCGAGTTTCCCACCCGTAGTTCTGTGTGCCTCGTCTACCAGGACAAAAATGTTCTTTCGAAGGTTTACATTTTCAGGCATATCCTCGAACTTATGAACCATTGTAACAATCAATCCTCTTCTATCTCGTGAAAGTAAGTCTTGCAGATGCTTTTTGCTTTCCGCAACCTCCACATTTTCAATGCCGAGAGCAGCGAGGTTTCCAAAGAGCTGACTTTCCAGCTCATTCCTATCTACAAGCATAATGACTGTTGGATTTTCAAAAATAGGATTTTCTATTATCTTTTGGGCAGCCACTATCATCGTGTAGGTCTTACCCGAACCCTGGGTATGCCATATCAGACCTCTTTTCTTGGTTGAATCTTCTGCTCTTTCCACTATTTTATCGACTGCTCTCATCTGGTGAGGCCTTAAAATAACTTTTTTGAGTTCATCATCCTGCCTGGTAAACATTAGGAAATCCACAAGAAGTTTAACCACTCTTTCTCTATCTAAAAATGTTTTAACCAGGCTTTCAAAGTCGCCACTAACTTCTTCTTTCCAGTTAAAGAGGAGCTTCTCAGAGGTGTTCCAGGTGGCGCTATAGTAATACTTCAAAATATGAGTCAGAGCATAAACCTGGAGAACAGCCAGAAGCTCAGGGCATTCTCTGTGATATCTTTTCACCTGTTCTAAAGCTTCGCTTATCCCTTCTATCTTATAAGCAGCTTTTGTTTCGATGAACAAAAGAGGGACACCGTTTACGAGAAAAACGATATCCGGCCTAATAGTCTTAGTCCCGTTGGTGAATTCGAACTCATCGGTTACGTGAAAAGTGTTTCTATCTACATCTTCGGTATCCAGAAATTTTACATTTCTCTCCCGCTTTTCACCGGGAACGAATATCGTTCCTAAGCCTTTGAGATATTTCCAGGCGGTAAAATTACCTTCAATGTTGGGTAGAACAGTTTCCAGCTTTTTAATTACCTCTTCGGC
>Ga0116168_1001944_pt1 | contig 14234 bp, 10 predicted proteins | sample AD_UKC129_MetaG_FD_89795 | JGI IMG/M metagenome (GOLD analysis project Ga0116168, IMG submission 89795) | Active sludge microbial communities of municipal wastewater-treating anaerobic digesters from Canada - AD_UKC129_MetaG | ecosystem: Engineered > Bioreactor > Anaerobic > Digestate | place...
AGACGATAAGACCTGCCTGGTGTTCATGATAGGACCCCACGAAGGTTTTTATCAAAAGGCGGCGCGCAGGGCAAAGGCCTTAAAAAGCCGCGAAGGATAATCGGCTGTCCATTGTCAAAGCGGTAAACTTGCAATAAAACCTGTTTCGAGATCGAAAGGTGTTAGATAAAGTACATCTACACCACCTTTTTTTAAAAGTCTCTCATAGTCCAATAGATTCCTGTAGTATGTGTTCGCTGAAAGGAACTTGCCGAACAATGCTCAGGTGGCCCAGTCAAGTATGGCGGTATTACGAATCTGGATGAGATGCGGGCAAATTTCCGTATGAACTGCATCCCGGAATCGATGCTTGATGGAGAAGTACCGGATTTTGAAGATTTTCTTGAAAAACGCAGACATTTGATGGCTATGCGTATCAAAAAGTGGTTTGAAACCTTGTGAATTAGAATCTTTAAACAAGATATATTCCTAATCTCCCGTCATTTTTATAACTATGTACCCGTGAGGGTCGCCCCCGATGTTTTAAAAGACAAAATCACCCCCAAGGAGGAAGAATTTCCGACCCGCTTTACCGACAGCCTTTTGTTCTCCAGCTTCATGATATATGTTGTATTCCGCCTATAGACCCCTTTGTTCCATTATGCGAAATCTTGCGCAGAGGTCCGGGCCCGTTCTGCGGGCTTAAGAGCTCCAGAGATTTACGCCCGCCCTACCTATCCAGACACCTGGAAGCAGAAGCAGTTTATCCAGGTCGGTGGCTTGGAATTCTTTGCAATCAAATTCGAAGGACGGTTTCCAGATTGTATTGTTTTTGGGTTGATCCTTATCTGCACTCCCTTACTTCATATTGCCTGCGTGAGCACTGCTTCACCTCCGGATCGGTTTGTTGCAAAGTGCTGTATCTATGCAAAGGGTCCGTCTCCCTCGACCGACATCAGCCGGAGTTGTCATCAATACGCTCTTTTGAATACCCCCGTATGAAATCAATCGTGTTCCGGTATTTCTGCTTTATTTCAGACAATTGCGCTCTTTCCTCCATTTGCGACAAGGTCTTTAGGCAAGAATCGCTTCCAGCCTCAGGGCTTAGGAATTCGCACACAAAAAGGTTCTCTGGATAGCGTCCCTGATCTTCATTGTGCTTTTCGCAATTTGTTTTCCAGGGGATTTTGCTCCATCGGTAGTAAACTCTTTTTTGAGCCGGCAATCCGACAGCCTTCATCTGATCGACAGTCGAAGGCGTGAGCAGAAAACCTATCCAGTCCTGATGTTCCCCGAACCTGTAGGCTTCAACAAGAGCTTTTCCAAAAAATATGTCATTCTCCTTGTCCACATAAAGTTCCCCGAATGCCATTGCCCCACGGAGAGGAATTCCTTTTTGCACCAGCGAGAGAAAGAAATGGCGAGCGGTTTTCTCCACTGATGCAAAAGAGGCATCAGAACCATCCTGGGAGAAGAAGATGTAGGTGTCCGAAAACCACAGGCGCTCGACGTTTTGACCAAGTCCCCTTTGATGGCGAAACTCTTCATTAGCATCGTCTAAAGTATCAAAGACTGAAATGGCGTGACTTTCTCGCACGAGTCTTTCTATCCCCAACAAATCAAAATATGCAACCCACCGTTGCTTGTAACAATCCAGTCTGAAGTCTCTCTCGCTCGTCATGACCTAAAACCCCCTTAACTTCATAATACAGATTTACCTGGGAAAGGAATTTGTTATTCGAACTACTCCCTTGCTCCAACATAAGCTTAGAACCGGAGAAAATAAGTTGCGGTACTTCTTTTTTTATAATACACCTTCTTTTATAATACACATTACCAATCTGATCTGCCTCAGCCACCATCCTTGTTTCTCCTAACTCATGTGTCTGTCCTGATTGCACGATAGGAGGAATTCGGGTTGGGGTGGCTCACTTTTACGTGAGCACTACTGCCGTTTTTGGCCCAGTTTTATGTTAGCGTTTGCATTTGTCTTTCCATTCCAATTCAACTAACCTATCAACATCCTCTTTTGTCCTGATTTGAACCAAGTTTCCCATGAAGTGGTTACGAAATATTTGCATTTTTACAAGTGAAAAATTAATACTGCAAAATATACGATATAGTGCATACCAGACAAGATTTCGGGGCTTAGAGGGGCCAAGTAAAAGCCGAATGCGAGCTGATTGATAAAAATCAACAACAATAAGGGAGTAAACAAAAGGAATAAAAGCAATAGACAGCAAAGGTGGAAGCATTATTTTCAAAAAAGTTTCCATAGTGCCTAGTCTGTAGATATCGTTAAACGCTTTCGAAAAAGCAACGACTAAAATTGCTATACCTATTACTTCAAGCATTCTTTCGACCAAGGCTGTTACTCTTGTATCGTACTTTTGATATCTGGCGAGTTCACTTATTATATTTAGAAATCCAAGGATTGGCACTAATATCAATTCTACTGGCAACGAAAAAACGTAAAATCCAATAATGAATTCTATTACGATGATGATTTTAAAATTGTCAGAAATTACTTGCCTGAAAATCCTCTTTTGATCGTCTCCTGATGGTAGATAGCGCATTACCATCGCTAAAGCAACTAAGAAAAACCATATTACAGTATCTTTTAACATCCCTGTTGTCCAAATACCGCATTTTTGAAAAAAACAGATGACTGCTACGTTATAAAGAATCATGATAAAAATAAATAGTAAGATTTTTGTCTTAAAAAAAACACTCAATAGATTTTTAAAAGCATTTCTGAAATTTTTATCCTTAAGGCAAAAAACAAGCAAAACCAAAAGCCAGAAAATTATCGCAGCTTCACGGTTATTAAGCATTTGCCAAATATTCCACCCTGTTTCAGGTCATGAACTTTTGTAGTGCTCCCCTCTAATTTATAAGCCGCCAAGACCGCGTGTTTTAGCCAATATTATTTAGGTAAAAGATATCTCAATTCCAATTTCGCCTTCCCTCTTTATGCCAGCGAATCTACCATGTTCTCACCACTCGAGCTTCTCAAAAGTCCACCTAACAACCACAAAAACGCCCACTTTTTTGTATTGATGCGAGGGAAAAAGTTGCAACGATCGTGGCAGTTCTGCAAAGTTGCTAGTAAAGACCTTACATGTCATCTTCCCAAACTTTCCTCGAATTCCGTCCATTCCCTGCTCAATACTTCCGCCTGTTCCAAGACGGTTTGGGTCGCCTTTTCCTGTTTGTCTGGTGGATAACCGTATTTCCGCAGAATGCGTTTGACAATCACCCTGATCTTTGCCCGGGCATTCTCCCTCACTGTCCAGTCAGTTGAAATGTTCTTCCTCACGGCCTGGACGAGTTCATGGGCGATGATTTTCAACTTTTCGTCACCCAGGACCCTTACGGCGCTGTCGTTAGTCTCGAGGGCATCGTAGAAGGCGACCTCGTCATCGGTAAGCCCTAAGTCCTCACCCCTGTTTTGGGCGTCTCGCATTTCTTTCGCCAATTCGATAAGTTCCTGGATAATCCTTGCGACTTCAATGGTCCGAGTTTGATATTTTTGGATGGACTTTTCGAGCATCTCGGCAAAGGATCGTGCTTGCACAACGTTCTTTCTGGACCTCGCTATGATTTCGTCATTGAGCAGTTTTCTGAGCAGTTCCACAGCCAGATTTTTTTGCGGAAGCTGCCGCACCTCTTCGAGGAAATCATCGGAAAGGATTGAGATATTCGGTTTTTTGAGGCCTGTAGCCTCGAAGATGTCAATCACCTTGTCCGATGCAACGGCCCGCGAGATGAGCTGCTTGATTGCAGTATCCAGTTCCTCCTGCGATTTCCCGTCCACCGTCGCTTTTGCCAGGCCGGCACGAACTTCCTGGAAAAAGCCGACCTCGTCACGAATCCTGATGGCTTCTTCGTGGGGCACGGAAAGGGCAAAGGCTTTTGAAAGGGCCGTAACTGCATCGAGGAACCGTTTCTTCCCATTTTCGTGCTGGAGAATGTGTTCCATCGCCGAGGCAATACCTGAAAGACGGGTGGCCCCATCGGTATGAAGGAGTGAATGGTAATCGAAGCCATGGAACATGGCGGCAACGACTTCGTATTTCTCGACCATGATCTGAACGGCTTCCTCCTGATTGATGGTGGCTTTCCCTCGTCCACCAGCTTCGGTGTAGTCGGCAAGGGCCTGCTTGAGTTGCTGTGCCAGGCCGATATAGTCGACGACCAAGCCGCCGGGCTTATCCCTGAATTTCCTGTTCACTCGCGCGATGGCTTGCATCAGGCCATGGGCACGCATGGGTTTATCGACGTACATGGTGTGAAGGGGTGGGCAGTCAAAACCGGTCAGCCACATGTCGCGCACGATCACAACTTTCAATGGGTCCTCCGGGTCCTTGAACCGTTTTGCAATTGCATCTTGTCGTCGCTTGTTCCGACAATGAGGCTGCCACTCCGCCGGATCCGACACGGAACCGGACATGATAATTTTCACAACGCCTTTGCTGTCTTCATCATTGTGCCAATGGGGCCGCAGTTTGATAATGGCATTGTACATGTCGACACAAATACGCCGGCTCATGCAGACTACAAGTGCTTTGCCGTTCATGGCCTCCAGACGGTCCTCGAAGTGCTGGATCAGGTCCTGTGCAACCAGGGAAATCCGCTTCTCCGTCCCAACCACTGCCTCCAGGGCGGCCCACTTCGTGCGGAGTTTTTCTCTGACCGTGTCTTCTTCTCCTTCGGTTATTTCTTCAAATTCAGGGTCAATTGTGGGTTTTTCTTCTTCTTTCAGCTCAATTTTTGCGAGTCTGCCCTCATAGTAGATAGGGACAGTGAACTCGTCTTTGACAGCGCGTAGAATGTCATAGGTGTCGATATAATCACCAAAGACAGCCGGCGTGCTCTTGTCGTCACGTTCAATAGGTGTTCCGGTGAACCCGATGAATGATGCATTGGGTAGGGCGTCATGCATATGGCGCGCGAAACCGTCAATGAAGTCGTACTGACTCCTGTGGGCCTCGTCGGCGATGACGACGATATTCCGCCGCCTCGATAATTCAGGGTATTGTTCACCCGAATTTTCAGGAAGGAATTTCTGGATAGTCGTAAAAACAACCCCACCTGAAGGGACCTTCAAAAGTTCCTTCAAATTTTCCCGGTCCGCAGCCTGGACAGGCCTTTGGCGAAGCAGGTCTTTACAGTTGGCAAAGGTCCCAAAGAGCTGGTTATCCAGGTCGTTTCGGTCCGTTATGACTACAAGTGTGGGATTATCCATATTTGGATGGCGAATTATTTTGCCGGCAAAAAATGCCATGAGGAGGCTTTTCCCGCTTCCCTGGGTATGCCAGATGACACCTATGCGCTGGTCGCCTTCTTCGGATGTCGCTTTCAGGGTGCAGTCAATCGCCTTGTTGACAGCATGATACTGATGATAGGCTGCCGCTTTCTTGGTAATCTTTGCCCCATCGTCCTCAAAAACAACAAAATTCAGCAAAAGGTCAAGGAATCGTCTTTTTTCGAAAACACCCTTGAGAAGCACTTCAAGCTCCAATGACCCCGATGGGGCAATGTCCTCTCCGTCGATGGTTCTCCATGGCATGAAACGGTCCATATTGCTGGACAATGTCCCGCAGCGGGCCTTGAGTCCGTCGGAAATGACAAGAATCTCGTTGTAGATAAACAAATCCGGGATGTCTTTTTTGTATGTCTGGATCTGGTTGAATGCCTGGTGAATGGTGGTTTTTTCATTGGCCGGATTTTTCAACTCGATGACGCCGAGCGGCAAACCGTTGACGAATAAGACAATGTCAGGACGACGATTTTTTTGATTCTCAATGATGGTGAACTGGTTGATGGCAAGCCAGTCATTGTTCTCAGCTTCTTGAGCATCAAGAAGCCAAACCTTATCGTAGACTGTCCGACCGTCACGCATGTAGGAGACATCCACGCCATCGGTCAGCATCCGGTGGAATCGCCTGTTGTTTTCTATCAAACTTGGGGACTCAGTGCGTGTTATTTTCCGTATCGCTTCTTCTATGGCATCTGGAGGAACATTCGGGTTGATGTTTTGAAGTGCAGCTTGAAGTCTTCCAGTCAGGACGACTTGACCGTAATCCTTACGTTCACAGGTCAAGCCGTCGGGGCTTATGTCCGGACCGAAGACGGTATCCCAGCCAAGGGATTCAAACCATTCGAGTGTGGTTTGTTCGAACATTGATTCGCTAAGCTTGGTGAGTTCTGGGGTCATGAGTATATCCCTCGATTGTCTTGGCAATGTCTCCGAACCACATCAACCCATCGTTCGTACCAATGCCAAGACTTCCCTGCCACCATAGTACCGTACCCTTTTGCTGGTTCTTTTGCATTATGCTTCTTCCAAAGCTTTGTGTGATGAGCTATATTGAAATTCAGGAAACCTTCGTCATTCATTATTTTCACAATCTGGCTTGGCAGATATTTTGGTTTTTCTGTTTCTTTAATTACCACATATTGTTTGTTTATATCACCCGCAAGTTTTGAATTACTTTTTACAAACTCAATGACTCTATCTGCCTGTCCTTTCCTATTTGCTAATTTAGGAACGAAAAGTATGCGGTATGCATATCTCTGATTACCATATTCCTCATCATTTAAGCTTGAATCGAAATCTTGAATATAGCTTTGGATATGTGCTGGCAAATCGGTATGTTCTGCAAGCATATCTTTTTGTTCGGTTCTGATATTGGAAAATTGTAGGCTGAAGGACAAGTGCTTATCTATCCCGTCCTGGTTAGCAAACAGCGTTTTTAAGTAGTGATTGTAATTTAGACAGCAAGCTTGAAATCGTGCGCTTAAAAGGTCGTCGATTTGGGTTGTCATCTGATGTTCGATTTCATGGCGTAGGCCGATTAAGAAACGCAGGTTGTTCGCCGTATCCTTATCTATCGGCGAATTACTATCATTCAAGCACCTTTCAAGTTCCCAATATTTGTAGGCGCCTTTTTTCGTCCTATCGAACTTTCGGCGTTTTCCTTGAAGTAAAAAGTAGCGATATTCAATGTTCTGAGAGCGGTAATAGGCGTGGAGTAAATAAGTCCAAGCAATGATCATTAAAACAATGTAAGACTCGGCTTTGAATGATATATTAGGATTATTGAAAATTTGGACAGCTGCAAGGGCCGCCTCTCGAGATTTGCACAACAGCTCGCTTTTTATTGATCCTATACGCCTATTTCTTTTTTTGCTCATAAGCCGCAGTCTCCTCAACTAACTTCTGGGCATCTGGGACGCGCAACTCGCCGGAAATGAGTTTGGGAAGGAGGGTGTCGCGGAGCGCGTTAAGAGTCGCGGTCTCATTAGTATTCTTCTCAATTTGCTCATCCAATGCGAATGCGATCTTTTCGAATTCGCCTACCAGATTCTCGTCGGGAGAAAGCCAACATAGCCCCTCAAATTGCTTTTTGTTGATGGCACCAAATACCGTTCCCTCCGCCTCGAAGCGGTCGAATCTATTGTGCAAAGTATGCATTGCATAGTAGGTGTAAGAACGGCTACCTGACTTGTGGCGAACTGCGGCAACGCCTCTGCCGACGCAGCATCGTTCCATAGCCATGTTGATATCACCGACTGGCGCACGGACACTGACCAAGGTGTCACCATGATCAGCGAGTCGCTGTGGCGCCGTGCAATAGACCCTGTTAGACGGGTATCTGAAGCCAAAATCACGACGTCCCTGGAAGAAGGGAAGTCCGTTCCCTGTCTCGTTATAGGTTTTACCAGGCGGAGACTGGCCCATCGTCAGGTTAAATTCAGAACCAATATTTGAGGGATTCCACCCCTTCGGAATCTCCCCAAGCTCCGAGTCCTCGAAACTGTCAGGAAAGAGCGCGGCGATATCATCCGGCAAACCGGTGGGGCGGCCTTCGGCTTTGGCGCGCACGGGGTCGAAATCAACAAACCAGGACTTGAAGATGGCGCGGGCGGTGGCCTCCAGGGTCTGGTTCATCCGGCGGTTCAATTCAATCTTGTCGTCCAGCGATCCGAGGATATGGGCGATGGCGCGTTGTTCGCATTCCTCAAGCCGTTGCCGCTGGAAACGACCGACGTGTTCCCACTTGGCACGGGGCATCTTTGTTCCCTCAGAACCTTGAGTCGCGAATTTCACAAAGTCATTTGAAGCCATCCAATAATACAAATAGCCTTGGTCAATCCCATGTTTGGCTCGAACTACCCAAATATCAGTTGAACATACGCCGTCAAAATCAGGGCGTATTACTTTGCGAAAATACGGCCGTAATTTTCCAAAAAGAATATCACCTCTACAGAATCGGAATTTGGTACTTCTAACACTCTTGGCATTACCTATTCCTACCAAGCGCAGAGTACCTTCCTCGATGTGTTCTAAACCGATATATGGCATATCACCTGCATCTTCAGGGTTGACACCTTGACGAATAAGCTTTGCCGCCTCTTGGAATGTGACCGAATCACTCCCCATACCCCAAAACCTCCAAGTTCCTCTTGATGACGGCTTCGAGCCGGTCGGCTTCGGCGAACTGCTCGTAGAGCGTGGCTGAAAGTTCGGCCATCTTTTCCTCAAAAGGCACCCCGTCGCCCTCAACTTCTTCTGCCCCCAACGTAGCGACCAGGAGTCAATACATAGCCATGCTCTTTAATCTCATCTGTTGTCACGGACTTGCAGAAACCAGGCACATCTTCGTATTCGCCGGCGTCTTTTTCGCCTCTCCAGGCATGGTAGGTGCTGGCGATCTTTTGAATATCCTCGTCGGTCAATTCACGGTGCACGCGGTCAACCATTGTTCCCATTTTGCGGGCATCGATGAAGAGAGTTTCTCCACTCCGGTCACGGAACTTGCCGTTTTTCTTGTTCCGGGCTAAAAACCAGAGGCACACCGGAATCTGAGTCGTATAAAAAAGCTGCCCGGGCAGGGCGATCATACAGTCCACCAGGTCCGCCTCGATGATGTTTTTGCGGATTTCCCCTTCGCTTGACGTGTTGGTGGACATGGACCCGTTGGCCATGACAAAGCCGGCGATTCCCTTTGGCGACAAGTGATAGATGAAATGCTGGATCCAGGCGTAGTTGGCGTTGTTCACCGGTGGGGTACCGTACTTCCAGCGGGCATCCTCACGCAGGCGTTCGCCGCCCCAGTCGCTCATGTTGAAGGGCGGGTTGGCGAGGATAAAGTCGGCTCTCAGGTCTTTGTGAAGGTCGTTATGGAAGCTGTCGGCATGTTGTCCGCCGAGGTCGGCGTCGATTCCGCGGATTGAAAGATTCATCATGGCCAGCCGCCAGGTAGTGGCGTTGAATTCCTGGCCATAAATGGCGATGTCTCCCAGCTTGCCGCCGTGTTCTTCGACAAAGCGTTCACTCTGAACGAACATGCCACCGGAACCGCAACAGGGGTCGAACACACGGCCCTTGTAGGGTTCAATCATGTTGACGAGCAGGTTGACAACACATCGGGGTGTGTAGAACTCTCCGCCGCTTTTCCCTTCGGCCGAGGCGAAACGGCCCAGGAAATATTCGTAGACTCTGCCCAGAATATCCTTTGACCGGGCTTCATCATCTTCAAAACCGATCTTGCTGATAATGTCGATAAGTTCACCGAGTCTGTATTTATCCAGCGCAGGGTTCGCATAATTCTTGGGAAGGATGCCTTTTAGCTTGGGGTTTTCTTTTTCAATGGCCACCATGGCATCATCGACAAGCTTACCGATGGTCGGCTGTCGGGCATTGTCCTGAAGGTTTTTCCACCTGGCTTCCTTAGGTACCCAGAAGATGTTGGTAGCTAAGTATTCATCCCGGTCTTCAGGGTCCGTATATTCCGTTTCCCTGGTGGCTTCGAGCTGCTTATATTTGGCCTGGAAGGCATCGGAAATATACTTCAGGAAAATCAGGCCCAGGACGACATGCTTGTATTCTGAAGCGTCCATATGTCCCCGAAGCTTGTCTGCCGCTGCCCAGAGCTGATTTTCAAACCCGAGGTTCGCACCGTTGTTCCCGTTGCTCATTTTGTTTGCCTCCGCCGAGTAATTATTCATAAAATACCTTACGGGTCGTTTTGTTCTTAAGTTTCGCTTCCCCGAAAACTCAAACCCTTTCCCGAACACCCCTCACGCACGCCCGGTCCACGTCAGGATGGTAGTGGATCCCGCTCTTGTAACGGATCTTTCCCGGGGCAGCTTCTCAAGGAAACGCCGACCGGTAAAGTCAGTGACTGCTCTTAGCTTCGACCACGCCGGAAATGGCGTCTATCCAGGCTTCCGGTGAGATTTCTTCTCCGTTATCTGCTGAATTCTGTATCGTTGTCTTCAGATTGTTGCGCTTCTATTTCTTTTTGTTCTAAGTATTCATCGCGCAATTTTGCCAATGGTTTACCATCCTTGGTTTTCCAACTTGTCCATCCGTTTACTGTGTTCCGGTCACTTCCGGCATCTTGAATACAAGCAAGTGCAGCATAAGAGAGGCTTGAAAAATTCTGTCCAAGAACTGTTATGCTGCCATCTTCTTCCAGAATACCTTTGTATGTTTTCTTCTTTTTTTCTCTATGAGGTTTATAGGTTAGTACGAGCTCTTCTTTTTCGCTGAGCATATTTTTATTCAATAAATCTACTAATCTTACATCGTAAGTCCGAATCCCGGATTGTGTTTTTTCCGCTCGATCTGTCGTGTCAATAAAAGGACGATATTCTTCCGGGATTTCGTAAGCGACAAAATTCGGGTTCCTGAATTGTGTAAATTTCTTTACTACCCATAAACGTACATCGTTTTTGAGAGTTTCAGCCCATTCTCGTAAATCGCTAGAAACGGAATCAATAGGCATGCCAATAATGGGAGCTTTATCGAAGATTTCCCCTAAAACTTTTCGAATGTTGATTTCTTTGATCCCTTCTTCCTGGAATTTTTCCTTAACAGTCTGATCCTCGTTTACCATTTCGACGACAAGTTCTGTTAGCAGTTGTCTAGTTTCTGGTCGGGAAACTGCAAGCAGCAGTTTTGTCACTTGCGGGGCAATATGAGTCCAGACACTGTGATGTCCAAGTTCAGCTTCAACGATGTACCAGGTTTGAGAAGAAAGATCTACAGCGAAGCCGTCGGGAATCGTTCCGAAACCATCTTTCGTTTTTATCTTTGTTTTTTGAAGGAAAATCGAAGAAGGGCCGAAAAAATGTTCAGAGTTGGCTATTACCAAATCCTCAATTTCTTGTTCGTTGATGAATTTAGTTTCGACTAGTTTTGTATCATCAAAGATGATCATTGGGAATCTCTCTATTGTTCTGAAAGTCTCTATATATCTTCACCCACGCCATAAGGATTCCCCCTTGCCTTTTGCCGAGACGATCGCTTCTACGGGAACTTGAACCCTTTATCGAACACGTGCAGGCATGCCTGGACGACTGCGTTTTTCTGGAAATCAATAAACTTTCAACGTTGAATGCCTGGCTCATTTCGGTTCATGTTTGTCTGTATCGTTATCTTACGAAGCTCCTTGTTCTCGTTCTTTTAATAATTGTTGAAATAGACCCGTAATTATCAAACGGAAAATCCACCACCATGCGTAAATTACCTCAGGACAATCAAAGGCATTTTCTTCAAGTAAACCATGTGCTATTTCGTTTCGTAAATTTGCTCCAAATGGATCACAAAATAAAGAACGCAGCTCAAATGTAAATTTCTCCCCAAAAATTTCCTCCGTTTCGGGTAAATCTACTAGACTGCTTAAACCGCTTTCCGTTTCTATGCCTGCTGAATCAAGAACAGTTGTTTTGCAACCGTTTTCTTTCAAGATGCTGCGTAACAAGTTTTCAATTTGTGGTACAAGGAGGTGAAGCGCGGTAATAAAATCATTGTTGTACCCAGCGTAAAGCCCTTTTGCAAAGAATATTTCGCGTCCTAATGGCACGACAGGCGATTTGATGCAAAAATTCATGAAATGGCCTAATTGCAAAGGGTGTTCTAGTCGCAAGGTTTGAAGTGCAGGGACAATACACCCACAAACAGAAACTGCAACGTGGATTCTATAGTGCAATATCATCTGAGATCTAAGATTAGCGTCGTTTTCTTTATCGTCTATCGGCGCACCTACATTCCTCCCAGGTTTTCTTGCTACAACACGTCCGGATTCTGTAATGAAATCAGCAGGGATTAAGGTATGAATATAAGAATCGAGATCCTTTTGAGAATTCGAAACTAAATTCCTAAAATTGAAATCACAAGGCAACTTAGAAAAGGATAAGATCGCTTCAAAAAGGGATTTCCCCTTCACATTTTTCTTTGACTTATTTATCAATTCAGAAACATCAATTGCTGGCGATTCTATGGTAGTTAGCTCGTTGTAAGATTTTTGCTGCGCATCGCTCATCTCACGATGAAGTTCTTTTAAACGTTCATCGACAGAAAAATGTTGTCTGTCCGTCTTGGGTATCGAGCGAAGTTTATGAATCGCAGTTTCGAAGTGTCTTGCTGCAACAAAAAAATTTTCGTTTGGCGGTGTCACAACTCTGTGGGCTTCTTTGACTGAACTTTCAGCACATGAAACAATTGATTCCCAAGCGTTAAGGAAGATTTCTGCTCTGTAGTACCAGGAAAATGCCTCTTGGTAATAATCGCGAGCATTAAGAAATTCTAAGCGACTCTCGAATTCCGCCGCCAGATCTTTCAATTTTGTTGCAATAAGTTCTTCTTTTGATTTGCCAAGGTCCATAATTCGGAGCAAACGTGCCAATTTGAGCGGAATGTATTTATCATTCACAGACGAATCTTGGAACTTTTGAAAGGCCTTGTTTTCGATGCTCGCTAAATTTTCACGTGCTACAGGTCCAAGTTGTTTAGCCAAATGGATTGCTCTTTGTAAACATGTAACGTCCTCCTGAAAGTTTATAGCTTCGCGGAAAGGTATTTTTTGGTGTGCGTCTATTGCGAGGAGAGCCATTTTGAAATTTTTTTTTGAAGCTGCGGTCCAAAGAAGATCTGCTATGCGGGCTTGAAGCAACGGCTCCTCTATTTCCTCAACGACTGTACTTAGAAATGTCAAGTCGTTATTCGAAAAATCTTCAGGCAGAGGGGTTCTTTTCCCGTCTACAACAAAGAGAGGTTGAAATGGTTGGGCCGAGTCTTCATCGGATAGTCTCATTGAGCACGCATCTGCAAATAGTCTAAAAATCTTTGCCGCTTTAGAATCCATTGCCATTTCTGGTGTTTTTGCTGCATCCGAAAATATTTGACAAAGTTTCACATAGTCCAAGTCTTTAAAAGGGGGTAGTAATTTATCCCAATCCAAATTTCGGAAGTCTTCTGCCGATAAAATCAATTCCGCGTGATGGTTTTCCAATGCCAATCCTCCCTAGAATAGATATTTGGCAAAAGATATTGACACGTCAATGAATAATACTTCGTCGAAGAATTTACTACATCCCGTTTCTGGGCGCCCCCTGGTAGGCGACGACTTTGCCGACGTAGACGTACCAGCCCATTTCCACGTCTTCCGGGATCACTTCAATATCCGGGTATTCCCTGTTTGCGGCTTTCAGGACGATGGTCCCGTCGGGTTTGCTGTAAAACCACCGAATCATCCATTTCAATTGGGGCCCGTAGCACACGAGCACCACATTCCCGCTCATGGGCTCCTCTTCTGGCGCGATGATGGCGATGTCCCCGTCGTAGATCTTCGCCCCTGTCATCGAGTCGCCTTCCACCTTTACGGAAAACAGCCCCGCCGTACTGATGGGGCCCAGGGTGTCAAGATCCACAGGTATCCTCCGTTCAATCGTTTCGTCAGGGAACTCATAACCGTTCCCCATACCGCAGCAGGCTTTCGTGACATCGGAGAGCAGGGGAATGAAGATGATGTTGTCGGTGATTCGGGTAATGTCGTGGTTTGCTTTTTGTGAGGTATCCGAAACGATGTCTTCCGGCCTGCACTTCAGTGCCTGGGCGATCTTCGGGATCCAGTCCGCATCCACGCGCCGTTTGCCCATCTCAAGCTGGCTCATGTGGGTTTGACTGATCTCGATAAAGGCAGCCAAATCCTTCTGAGTCAGGCCAGCCTTCAAACACAACGCGCGAATCCGGGCTCCAATACCCATTTAACCGCCTCCCGCTCGTATGATATACCTATGAGCAATATTTTGTCTAACGTCTCTTAGGAAAATTTGCTACGGCTCTATAATCTTTAGTGTGGAAATTTGGCTTTGAAAATATAATGGTGGTAAGAACCAACCAAACCCATGAAGAAAGGAGGCTCTTACCACCATGGCCAATGGCCATAAAAATAATATCA
>Ga0116168_1001957_pt1 | contig 14196 bp, 11 predicted proteins | sample AD_UKC129_MetaG_FD_89795 | JGI IMG/M metagenome (GOLD analysis project Ga0116168, IMG submission 89795) | Active sludge microbial communities of municipal wastewater-treating anaerobic digesters from Canada - AD_UKC129_MetaG | ecosystem: Engineered > Bioreactor > Anaerobic > Digestate | place...
ACTTCCGTAGAACCAGTAAATGCGAGTTTCCTAAACCCGGGATGCTCCAGCATATACTGTCCTGTGGTTCCGCCGCTACCCGTGACTATGTTAACAACACCTGGTGGTAATACTTCGTTGATGAGTTTGCCCAATTCCAAGATGCTAAGAGGAGTGAGGCTGGACGGTTTGATCACCACAGTACACCCTGCTGCCAGAGCCGGAGCCAGTTTCCACGCAGCCATCAACAAAGGAAAGTTCCAAGGGATAATTTGACCAACTACACCGATAGGTTCGCTCAGAATGATGCTAAGTGTATTTTTATCAATCATCACTGCTCGGCCTTCATCAGCCCTTATCGCTCCTGCAAAATAGCGGAAATGGTCAGAACTCAGGGGAACATCGATGGTTCTTGTCTCGCGGATTGGCTTTCCATTGTCCAGGGTTTCGATTAAGGCCAGTTTTTCAGCATTTTCATCAATTAAATCTGCAATTTTTAGAAGGATAGAGGATCTTTCCTGAGGGCTGACATCTTTCCAAGTCTCGAACGCCTTCCACGCGGCTCGTACTGCCATATCTACGTCTTCTTGTGCCGCCTGAGCGCAAGTTGCCAGTAAAGTACCGTCGGCAGGGCAGTAGGTTTCAAAGGTGGCACCATCTTTAGCATCGACCCATTTCCCATCTATTAGCAACTTGTAATGACTATCTATGGGTCTCTCCAACTGAATCCTCTCCTTTCTTTCATTGACCTAGATCCTTTCCTAACTCAAAATCCTAAGCCTCCTTTACCCGCAATACCCATCGCCTTAGTCCCAATTAATATTATATGCAACGCATATTTGATCAAACAAGCGTGGATTGAGAGTAGTGTCCTTATACTTCTGTAAAAAGGGACCGTGATTGATCCGAACCACCGGTTCCTCTGGTAGACTGGTTGATTGGAAACAAAATCACTGAGGAACTGTGCGACACGAAGTTTTCCAAGTCGGCCGTGTCGGAACTGTGCAGAAGGTTGGATCCCTTCGTCAAGGAGTGGAACGAGAGGCCGTTCAAAGAGGCATACGCGTTCGTGATAGTGCTTAAGTAAGGAAAAGCGGACAGGTGAGGCCACCAGAGCGCGCTCATCGCCATAGGGGTGAACATGAGGGGATACCGCGAGTTGCTGGGATTTTGGATTGGCGACAGCGAGACTTACGGCAGTTGGAATGACTTATTGGCGTGGCTCAAAGCAAGAGGGCTTAGGGGAGTAGACCTTGTGGTCTCCAGCCAGCACGGTGGTCTGGTTAAGGCGGTTGAGACTTAGTTTCAGGAAGTAATGTGGCAGAGGTGCCAGACCCACTTCACACGCAACATCCTGGACGCCTGCCCAAAACAACTGCAATCTTAACTTCGCTCCCAGCTTAGGGTGATCTGGGAGGCGGTTGAATATGCTAAGCGTTTGCTTGGGGCTTTGCTCATGGAGAAAGACAAAGCCTGGTCAACCGACGGGCAGTATTTCGATATGAGGGCGTATGTCGAGTGGAACCAAGAGCAAATGGCGATGATCACCAACGAATTACAACAAACCGCGGTCCCGGCTTGTTAGGCATGTGTTACGTATCAGTCCGCCAGAGGGCTTTTACAGAAAAGAAAGGACTTGACCAAATATTTTGTTTCATAATTTGGAAAAATATATAATAATCACACTTTCCAATTGACACACAATAGCTATTAGAATAATAGGGAGTTTGAGAAGATTGCAGTAATCAACAAAATTGCTCCAAAACTAAATCGTTGCTGTTAAGTGTCTTTTGGCTCTTCATTTTTAAGTTAAGAGTCATTAGCTGTTCCAACTATATCATTTGTTGTAGGTTCTGGAATTTCTGGCACCTCATCTCTTTCTTCATTTACAAAACCAATATGGAGTAATTGGTCTTTTTGTTCTGCTGTAAGGTTGAGACCCCATCTGTTCTCCATAAATTCTAAAAGTTTTAGGCCTCTATTTAATATAGCCTTAGGAGTCCAGTCTTCTTCTCTAGCCACCTCTATCTCTGAATGCGATCCATTAATATAACCTCTTCTTTTTGATGAAGGGTTCTTTTTATCAGGGAAACTATCATTTTGCAATGAAGAATTGATGCTCTGCGCAAGGGGTAATAGATTACCTAAACTAGCAGACAAAATCTTTATTTCATCTTCATTAAAATGACGAAATTGATTACGCCAATACCATTTAGTTGGTGTCTGCGGCAAAATGTGTTCAATTGTAATTTTGTCTTTTTCAACCTTTGAAAACATCTGCCAGTCTATTTTTTGAATATTATTCTTAATAGATAAGTGGCTTTCGTACTCAAATAAAAAATATCTTAAACCTCGCCAGCCATAAAAGCCTAAACCAGATTCGAATCGTCTATTTGTTTTAACTATAAAGTTTGATATAACTGAACTTAAGTCATTATCTACTGTTTCCATTAGATCATGTACCACAGAGTTTAGGCTTATTTTTCTCTGTAAAACCTCTCTTGCCTTATTGTAATAATAGCTACTTTTATAGCTGGAATTAAATCCTGCCATTCGGAAACAAAGAAATATAAATCGTTCTATTTCTTTAAAAAGTAAAACACGTTCCTCCGCCCCAACTTCATTTTTGAGAGACAAAGATATAGCTACTAATGGTCTAAAATATCCAATTCCAACTCTATTTAATTTATCAATCCATTGTTTTTCCTCATCAGTCAATTCATCACAATCATGGGGAAAATAAGTATAATACCAGTACTCTGCAATCTCCTTTAAACTATTCACATAAGCATTTATCTCATTTGGAGCTAATTCACTTACTAAGATTGTTTCCTCTTCTGTATTTCCAATTACATCCTCACCTTCAAATTCTTCATCTTCAGTTTGAGGCTCAGCTATCTCATTCTCAATTACTACAGGATGCTTATCAAATACATTCTTTGAAGAGAATTTATTCAGTAAAAACTTAATGTAGTCATCGCCTTTTCTACGAGTATATTGAAAGTATACCGCCCAATGAGCCCTCAAAAATTCATCATCAGATAAAGGGTGGTTTTGATTTCTTCCTAGTTGATAGTAGATTTCTTTCCAAGCATCATTGATATTCTTTCTTAATTGTCCTTTATCCTTATCGTCCAACTGTTCATCATCAAACAAAGTTGTTAAATAAATAAGTCTATTTTTTAAAAGTTCTAAATTACTAAGTTTTCTCCCTCTATTATTCATAGTTTCAAAGGCCACAAAAACATCGTAATCATCTTCAATTTCATGTAAATTAAACATTAGTTTTAATGTAAGCTTTTTGTATAAGCTTTCAATTCCAGGCATTCCTTCTACTTCAAACAAAGATTCAAGGTTTCTAGCAAAGAACTTTTTTGCATAGATAAGGTTCTGAGTATAATAAGTTTCAACAATTGTTCCACCAAATTGTTCTTCAAATATTCTATATTTTAAATAATTATAGCTAGGATTATCTATCTCATATCCAAACATATATGTTTTAATCATATTTTCTGGTGGACGGCTCTTCACTATGTATTTTTCTGTAATAGATTTGACAGATTCAAACCCTATGAATATCTGGTCATCAGGTTTTCCTTGGTTTTCTTCTAGCTTCTTAATAAAAGATATTATCTCATACATAAGTATGGAAAACGTGGTTAGTCTTTGCTGGCCATCTACAACATGATATGCTTTGTAACCAATATCAATCAACCAGCTGTCTTCTCCCCATAAACATAAATTGTTTTTATTAACTGGTTTTAAAGACAAAAGTCCAGTATAATGGTATCTACCTTCATGAAGATTTAATAAATCTTCCCAGAAATCGACTAGCTGTTCTTTCTTCCAAGCATATCCTCTTTGATAATCTGGTATTCTAAATAGTCTATTTTGAAATAATGTTGATAAAGAAATTAGTTCATTTGACATTTAGACACTTCCTTTCTTCGATGACATTAGTCCTCATTATTCTCTATTGGTTCACTCTCTTTTTCTTCGGTTACATGGCCAGAGGTCGGATCTACATTGTTTTTAACATTATATCTTTTAGCATCTTCGACCAAATTAAAAAATCTGTGTTCTAAATAACTTATCTCGGTTGGTCCAAAAGAATTATTTGATGTAGTAAAACCAACTGCTTCCGTCCAATAGTTCTTCTTCTCATCCCTTTTATACTCCTGCAGACGATAGAGAATACCTTCACCATTTTTCCTCGCTCCTGCTTGACCTATATAAACAATATTTTCTCCTATATCATCAGATATCCCAAATGAGAAGTATACCCCGCTTTGTTTAAGGTCTTCTCGTTCTTTACAGGTCAAGTCCTTTCCTTTCTGTAAAAAGCCCTCCGGTGGACTGATATGTAACACATGCCTAACACCCCGCGGCGGCGGTCTGTTGTAATTCGTTGGTCGTCCGCAGTCGCTTTCGATACCGCTGAAGTCATTCCAACTGCCGTAAGTCTCGCTGTCGCCAATCCAAAACCCCAGCACCTCGCGGTATCCCCTCATGTTCACCCCTATGGCCACGAGTGCGCTCTGTGGCCTTACCTGTCCGCCTTTCCTTACCTCAAGCACCATCGCGTCTACAAGGGATCCAACCTTCTGCAGAGTTCCGACACGGCCGACTTGGAAAACTCCGTGCCGCATAGTTCCTCAGTGATTTTGGTCACCTTTCTGGTTGATACCCCGTTTATCACCATTTCCATTAAAGCGAGGATCAAAGCCTGCTCGCTCCTTTGAAATCGGGCGAAAACTTCCCACCCCGTACCTGAGGCACTGACAACACCAACCGGCCAATTTCGGTATCCTTGGCGCTCCTCAGTCCTCTCGTAAGGCTTCGCCTGCAACGTCTCAGTCACCTCAGCCTCAAGTACTTGGTTCAACACTTGCTCCACAAGTCTGACCATCGCTCCATCTTCCTTAAATAGTCCGTGCACAATCTCGTCCGAAAGTGTAATCTGATATTGGGTCACTGTTGCTCCTCCTCGACTAGTGATTTTCTTTCCTATCAACCAGTCTACCAGAGGAGCCAGTGGCCCGGATCAAGCACGATCCCTTTTTACAGAAGTATAAGGACACTACTTTTAATGAGTGAAGCGGCTAAAATAGAGTATAATTATATATGGAAATTGTTTTTATTTAGATTGAAGGAAATTACATGGAAGAAAATGAATGGACAAATTCGATAAAAGAATTACTCCAAGTAGCCAACTTTGGGGATAATATTTGTTTTGATACTTTAAATAAAGTGCCTTATGCACAAGAGATTCTATCTTATGACCTAAACTTTGAAAACCCCAAAGAGCATACAATGCGCTTTCAAACAGATCTGTTAGTCTATGAAAAACGCGATTCAATAAAGCCGCGCATCATCATTGAATCTAAGATTGATAGTATTTCAACCCATGATGCTATTACATATAGTTATAAGGCTCAAACCCATAAAAATGTAACTCCCTACATCAGATATGGGATTATGATGGGAAATAGAAAGCACTATCCTCTACCTGGAAGGTTATTTAGGCACGGGACTAACTTCGATTTTATGATTAGTTTTAAAGACTTTATTTTATCTGAAGATGAGAAGTTAGCCTTTATTGATCTTGTAAAAAAAGAGATTTATTACTCTCAGAAGATTGAGGAAATGATTTATGAGAGTCGAAACAAAAACAGAAAACATTATTTTATCCTACAAAAAGAACTAAGGCTTGAAGAGATGTAGCACCTACTCTTCAAGCCCTTCTGTAAGCGGCCATATTAAAATCCCCGTAAACGGACAGACTTTTCCCCGCTTTCGGAGAAATTCGTCCCCAGTTTTGGACAATAAAAAGACTTGCTCCAAGCCGAGTAGAAAGATTCTTTGAGAACAAAAACTACTTAGCAAGGAGCAAGCCAAAAGGATTGGAGTTGAACTGTTCGTAGAAATCAAGTATCTTGACCTTCAAGGACTGAACAAGACTGTATCGTAAGATATCAACTCTGTTATGTGCAGACGATAACCGCAATGGCCTCCTGCCCCAAGTTCCTTACGAAGGTTCTGAAAGAACCGTCACCCGGTAAATTCAAAGCATCAGGCCCAGGGATGTGGGCACGTGTCGCCCGGTTGAAACTCTCCCCGGTGAGCAAGCACAGGCTGACTGGAAACGTTTCGGCTAAGCGAAAATCGAAGTAAGAGGTTTCAGTCCGGGATGCAACGCTTAGAGAAACTAGTTTAAACAAGGCCAAATTTCCCAGTTCAAAGACAAGAATGGATTGTTGAACACTTCGAAGTGTATGGTTCTGTTGAAGGCGAAAAGAAAGGAGCCAGATTCACCCCCCGGCTGAGATAGAACTAATAGGACTGCGGTAACCGAAAGGACTATGAATCTAGCTCCCTATTTCTAACATTCCTTGTCTTTACCAACCACATAATCTGAGCAAAAACGAATAGACCCTCAATCACTTGCAGTTAAGTGCCCACCGCTCAGATGCATGGTTTTTTCTTTAGAGAAGTTCCTCCCACATCTTGAGATAAGATTCTCTTGTAAAGTCCGGCTTAAACTGCTTCTTTATTTCCAAGCCTTTAGCAGCGCCATCGTACAGTAAATCTATAACCGTCATCGCCATTGCCTTGGCAGGAACTACGTACGCAACATAGGGATCTATGATCTCATAATCCTTAGTATGCCCCATTCCGCGTACTCCGCCTGAATAGCCTTGTATAGCAGGCATGATAGCGGCAATATCACCTATGTCACTTGAACCAGTAGAATGCTCGTCTGTCTTCCTCACATGCTCTTGCCCTAGCAGCTCCACCAAGTTCTTTCCATGGATCTCATCAAGTTTCTCGTCGGGCCTGTACGGCAAGTACCCTGGCAACGTATTTATATCAACCTGTGCGCCGATAGCAAGGGCCCCGGCTTGAAGCGAGCGGTCAACCTTGACAGCCGCCTCCATGATCGCAGGAACATTTGAACCTCGTATATACATCTCAACCCTTACATCAGCCGGGACGATATTAACAAGGTCGCCCCCTTTTGTAATTATCGGATGGATTCTAATGGTGTCCTTCTCACGAAAAGTTTCCCGTTGCATATCAATGCCAAGTAGCCCAAGCGTGGCCGCTTTCAGGGCGTTTATACCTTTTTCAGGGGCGCCTCCCGCATGCGCTTCTTTTCCAGTATACCTAACAAACTTGCCTATAAACCCATTGTTTGTGCCGCCATGTGACGCAAGTATGTTCTCCTCTTCAAAAACGCCTAGATGGGTCAACATTGAAGCATCTATGTCATCCATAGCCCCTATGGCTATCATTTCTTGCTTACCGCCAAGAAACCGGATCTTGCCTTCATCGATCAGTTTCTTCCGAAATTCTATCTCAACGTACTCCTCGGCAGGTACTGCCATTAGAGTAACGTCGCCATCTAGGTGTTCCATGGCTCCAGCGTAGAATAATCCCATCCCTGCGCCTAACATCGATGCAATTTGTCCGTTATGTCCACATGAATGAGCAGCTCCGGTTTTAGGATCAGCATATGGGTGCTCAGGACATAGCACTGAATCTAACTCGCCCATTATGCAAACATTCATCTTGCTGCTTCGGCCTGGCATCTTTGCCTTCTTGCCAGTGATTGCAAGCCCATCTTCAAATGCAAGTCCCATTTCAGAAAAGACTTTCCCCACCAGTTCGCTAGTCCTATACTCCTTATATCCTAGTTCAGGATGCATAAATATATCGTTGCCAATCTCTATGATCTTATCTTTCCTTTTTTCAATTTCATCGCACACGCGGCGCTTTATGGTGGAAATATCTTCCATTGGCTTAACGCTCCATTCTTTTTAGATTTATCGCGTGAGAAACCGTTCTTAAGCGTACCCAAATCTTGCGTCTGAACACCAGCTACAGCTAAGCAAAACCTAATGACTAAAGAATCCCTCCTTTCTCTCAGGTAGCTTGTTCAAGTGAAAAACGTACACCCAAACCTTCTTCCCCGCACAACGAACGATTCGACGTAGTATAATGTATTCAAATCCATCTACATAAATGACTTAGAGACCGGCCATGCATCTCTCACAAGGGAAATTCCGCAAAAGCCGGTTCTTTTCCTCTGTCCGACAGGGCGGTTTTCGAGAACTATGGGGTCTCGTGCTTAGTTGTCTTAGTTGTTCCCATCTTTCCCTTGATATCACGAGCATATTCGCCAAGTCGGAGTCGCTGGTCAAAGGAAGTGCTTTGCCCTCGCTGATGAGGAGTTCATTACCAGTTGCCACCTTTGGCTGCATATCAGCCACATCAGTAGGTGGCTTCAAACATCCCACTAGACGTCCTTGTTCAACGGCAAATCTGGCTGTATGCATGGTCCCATTCTCTGCCTCGGCTTCAATCACGATTATCCCGGAAGACAGCCCTGATTGGAGCCTGTCCCTCTCCACGAAAAACCCGGCTAAAGGCTTTGTACCTGGAGGATACTCGCTTATCAAACATCCGCCTTTATCTACTATTTCCTCTGCCAGATGTAGGTTTTGTGCGGGATACACCTTGTCAAGTCCATGTGCCAAGACAGCAACTGTCTCACCGTTGTTCTCCAAGCATCCCTCGTGTCCGGCTTGATCACATCCTACGGCCAACCCACTTACGACGACTATGCCTTCGTGCGCCAAGAAACCGCCTATGTGTTTTGCCATATCCAACCCATATTGGGTGGGCTTACGCCTACCAACAACCGCTACACAGCACTTATCAAGAATCGTCAGGTTCCCTTTCGCGTAAAGGATAACTGGTAGATCTGAGATTCCTTTGAGCAATGTGGGAAACTGAGGGTCAAGAGGTGTAAGTACGCAAATGTCTTGAGATAACGCCTGAGATAGAGTCTTCTGAGCTCGTTCATACAAAAAAGAAACCTCTTCCTCGTATGGGCACTCGTAACGCGAAGATCCTGAAAGCGCATTAACAGCTAAATGGAGTTCCAAAGGGTCCTCGGGCAGGGAAGAAATTTGATTAAGCATTTTACTTACAGTTTTTTTGCCTATGCCGGGCACTAACAAGAGAGTCATGATACCAAGCGCGTTTTTCACTAAGTCATCCATCTCCTATACGAAATCCCACTCAAAAATGACATCGCTTCTTGTGCGAGCACCGCTGGCTCGTAAAGTCTGATATCGGATACTACAACAACCGCGTCTACCAGCATCTTATTTGTCTTAGAGTTCGCTTTCGACTCTAGGTTCTCGGTCTTTTTGCAAAATCCCTCTCGCCTATTGGATTGATCTCATGAAATCCCCTGTATAGAAGGTATGCGCAAAAAGCATATTCAGCCTCTGCGCGGTGGCATCCACAAAGTCGCCTGTCCATCCCCTGTCCAAAGATTTCTTAATCAACTAATTTCGGGCTGAGCGATCTCGGGTTCCTCGCCCAACTGCGTCTTCCAAGTTCCACGACGGTATCGCCAAGCAACCACACCCAAACGAACGAATTGGTCGATGTTGATGGCCCACCATATTCCAGGTAAGCCAAAGGTCCGACTCAGAAGATATCCCAAGGGGATTCGGCAGCCCCAGATACCTAAGGCAGCAGCGACCATAGGAGTCAAGGTGTCCCCCGCTCCCCTGAGAGTTCCGCCTAAGACACCTGTAATCTGCTGAGGGATTTGAGATAAGCCCATAATGAGCAGGTACTGAGCTCCCAGTTCTATGACCTCCCGGTCGTTAGTCAACATGCTCATGAGGAGTCGCGGGCAAAACACTAAGATTGCAGTGGTGCACGCAGTAAGGGTAACGCTCCATCTGACCATCTGCCGAACATAGCGTTCAGCCAAGTTTGGGTCGCCGGCACCCAGCGAGCGTCCAACAAGGGTAGTGGCGGCAATGCCAAACCCCGCGGCTGGCATGTATGAAATCCCTTCTGCTTGAAGCCCTAGCTGATAAGCAGCGCCGGCTACAGTCCCAAAGTCATTTACTAATCGGAAAATCAATACGCTGGCTATCTGCCAAAAAAACATTTCGGCGGACGCTGGAACACCAATGCCCAGTATTCTTCGAACAAGCGGCATACGGATGGAGATGCCGCGCTCAAATCCAAAATCCACAGACGATCGCCGTCTGAACAGAAACCATCCAGCCAGGAAAGCTCCCGTGGCCTGAGCAAGTATAGTAGATACAGCGGGTCCCCTGAAGCCCAAGGCAGGGAAGCCAAGGTTTCCAAAGATCAGAAGTGAGTTCGCCGATACGTTAACCAGGTTTATGGCAAGAGCGACTTGCATGGGTGTTCTGGTATCCCCCATCCCTCTCATAATCGCACTTATAACCATAAAGATGGCTTGAAATGGTATGCTAAAGACCAAAATCCTCAGGTATGTGACGCCCATAGCCATGGATTCAGGTGTAGCACCTAGTAACGTCATGAAGTTGGGGGCGAATGCGAAAACTATGGCGGCGACCAATCCCATGAGCGCGGCTGAAGTTATGAGTCCCTGATGGGCAATATCTCTGACGCGGTCGTTATCTCCAGCTCCAAAAGCACGGGCAATGAGTACGGTTGTGCCTGTACCAATAGCGCTGAATATTATCCAAACGAACATACCTATCCTACCCGACAGGCCTACTGCCAGTATTGCGGCAGCTCCTAGGCGTCCGACCATGGCTGTGTTTACGAATCCGATGAGAAACTGAAGCACGTTCTCAGTTGTTACAGGCCAGACCAAGGAAAAGATGGTTTGTTTGATTTCTCTCTGAGACGGTTCAATATGTAGTTGGGCATTTGAATCTGGAACTAAAGACATTTAGTGATACCTCCTTTACCTTTAAAGGAAAGGCGGCAGATTTACCGCAAAAAGCACAAGTCTATTGCCGTGCAGGTGGAGCCAGTGATGAGCTGTTGAACTCTCAGTTCCCTCTTTTCGGTTACCTCTTTTCGGTTACCTCTTTATCGAATTGTTTCATTACCTGTTTAACTTCGTCATCGGGTCAATCGTTCCTCTTTCATGAGCGTCAAAGATTAAGCGCTCGGCTTATTGCCGCAGCGTTTTGTGTCTAGATAAACGATTGGTATATGGGGGTTGATGCGGGGACCAGCTATCAGAACCGGATTAACTCTTGTTTCGAAGCGGTAACCTATTTTGTTACAGTTCTCCATGACCTCGAAATCCTAAGTATTGCTGGGCTGAGCGTTTCTTTCGATCCATGAGAAGTGACAGTATGCTAAATCTGGTAAGGGATTCTAGTTCGAAGAGGAAGTGAGGCTAAAATGGGAATATGGGATGTTCGTCTTGCAAGCCTCTTTTGTTACCTCATACCACACCCATACAAGCACAGATAGTCACGGACATTTCCAGCATTCGTTCGCATTTTCTAGGGGGAGGTCTTTGCAGGTTTTAAAGCGAAGACCTCCTTTTACTTCATTTCACAACTCGATTTCTGTTGCCTATGTGCAACCAGCCTAGCTCGCTCTCGTTTATTCCGTTTTACGCCTGCTCCCTTGACTTAATATGTTCCAAGAACTATCTTGACTTACCCAACTTTCCTAATAACCAAGTTCGTATTGGATCTTATACTGGACATTAGATGGCAGGTTCTCCATGAAATACACAGTAAAACTCTTGGTTGATCCATGGGGAAAATTTAGAATAGCCGCAGAACTGATGGCTATCAGTTTACCATCGACGTCGTAGATGCTTACATCAAATATCACAGAAGAGTAATCTTTGCCGCTGAAATTGCTCATTTCGCCGATCATCTCGGTACCAATAGGAGTTTTTTTGAAACTAACATTCTTGTAATAGAAGCCGGCATCAGCTGATAAGCCCCTATCGTCGCCTTGGGCGCTCTCTTTTTGGCTGTCCTTGGCTTGCGCGCCAGTTATTGTAACCGTATAGGTATTAGGATCCCAACCTACCTCAGCTCCAAGCGTTTCTGAAACGATCCTTACCGGTACTAAGGTTCGCCCATCCATTATGATAGCAGGTACATCTGGAGTTATTTCTTTACCGTCAATGATCAATTTCACGATTTTATATCCTTTGTATTCTCCATGTGGTTGAGCCATACCCATAACCGGTATCGAAAGAGCCAAAACAAGACAAATTACCAACACCCAGGCATTTTTGTTTCGATCTCTAAGAATCATTTTCATCCCTCCGTATCATTCGCAATTCGGATTTGGTTGTAGATCGAGAATCTGATATGCTCTAAAACCAATTTCAGACGCCCAAACAGTCTTTCACCTCCTCTCTGCCTAGTGATAACCCACTTAATCCCTCGGACCTACCAGCCTCATGCATATTGAATGTGAATTCAAGGATTATATGCGAATAGAATTTTAAACACAGTTCATCGTAACTATTGCTTAAGGATTGTAGGGTTTGCACAACTGCAATTGATGCAACGTTGAGATTTGAGAAATGTATTGGTTGCCGAATCTGACTTCGCCGCTATGATACGACACCCATACCGGCACAGAGAGTCGGTAACATTTGTTCGCATATCTTTTGTAAAAGGTTTTGGAGGTTCTAAAACAAAGACTCCTATTTTTTATCCCATAAGGATAATCGCTGAGGGAAGTTCGGAATCTTGATTTTTGATTGAACTCCCGAGATTGCAGTGGCAATAGCAGGCCGCGTCTGCGAAATGCATGATTACCCAAGGTTGGGTGTTTGGGCGAAGCAAAAAGAACCGTCCCCCCTGCTTCACTTCAAGTTTCTTTTGCCGGTAATGTGTTTCACGTTGAGTTTGAGCATACAAGTGTTTCGGATCATCTCGGCTGATACTTGAACGTCGTCATCGTTGTAGTGCTTCAAGATGGCGAGATGGGCGTCGATCCTTTCGGATTCTTCGTCTATTACTTCCATGTCACCGAATCCTACCAGGCTTTCATATTGCATGGTGATAGTGCCTTTCTCGTATGGTTTTGATATATCCATTTCAAAACCAACGTGGTTGTTCTTGGAAAGAAGGTCGTGTTTCTTTCCTTGTTTGGCTCCGTGAAAGTATATGATCAAAGCACAGTCGTCTTCTACCTTGTAGCCGAAATTCATGGGTACTATGTATGGATATTGTTCATCGAACATAGCCACCCTGCATACATCGCACCGTTTGACTATCTCTAGGATATCATCATAGTCCGTTATTTCTCTGTCAGACCTTCTCATAACAATACTCCTCCTATCATAAATCACATAAATCAAATCATGCCTCATAGCCGCATGACCGTTCTTTAAGGTGTTAAGACACAGAAGGCGGTCCGGGACTAGTGCCATCTTTCGCATCATCTGTGACCTCTGTAACCTCTGCTTAAAAACGGACACGGCTGCGGATTGACATGGGCAGGCCGAGTATGATTTCGTCATCTAAGCCCCAATATTCCTTTCGGCTTTCTTTTAATGAGATTAAGTACAAAAGGCAGGCTAAGGCTTGCCCATTATAACACTATGATGCCCCCAGCAAATCTTGCTCTATGAACCGTCCGGAAACTCTAAGCGGGTAAAGTAGTCAGCGAAGCAAAAAGTACCGTCCCCGCTGCTTCAATTTGTTTGCAGCTCTTGCTTACTTCCGATATATGCCAGGATGCCGCCTACTAAGGAAAGAACCATGCATATTGCAACAAACGTCCCGCCAAAAATGGCTGCCGCGATAGATAAAACGATTATCCAAATTGCCTTGGATGTGGATGGACTCGAAATCATCATGACCGAAAAAACTATCAATACAAAGGAAAGGATCAAACCTACCCATCCTAACCCTATGATGGTGCTGGCACCTTCCGCTTCTAGTGCGCTCCCGCATCCTCCGATGAACAAAGTGCCTACCGCAGCGAACACCGCTAGGATGGATCCTATAAGACTGACTATTCCTCCTGTTTTTCTCAATTCTTGCACCTCCTTATGTTTCAGGGTAATGCAACCCTGCATTATAGCGTCTCCCAAGAAACTGAAGAACCAAATCCATGATCTCCTCTTGACTGGAGACCGGACCCAATTCGTTTGCACCTAGATTCGTGGTAGCCAACTACGGAAAACTAATCCCTTCCCTTGCTTATCCGTTTACCATGAACGCTAGGCAAAAAACTCTTTATTCTTCCTTATTCCTTCATTCAAAAGTTACCGTGACCGATTCAGAATCCAAAATCGTGTCCCATGACTTGGCATCGAAAATATGGAATCTGAGCTCGATCTCGCTGATTTCTTTGATGTTGTTCTTTTCTAGATCGCTTTTAGCAAAAATTATGGAATCGAACGCTTTTTTC
>Ga0116168_1001963_pt1 | contig 14158 bp, 10 predicted proteins | sample AD_UKC129_MetaG_FD_89795 | JGI IMG/M metagenome (GOLD analysis project Ga0116168, IMG submission 89795) | Active sludge microbial communities of municipal wastewater-treating anaerobic digesters from Canada - AD_UKC129_MetaG | ecosystem: Engineered > Bioreactor > Anaerobic > Digestate | place...
AGCATTTACAAGGCTAATATGATAATTCCTCAGATTGCTGAGAACCATACACAATCCGATACAGTGCAACCTCCTGCTGTATGTCCAGTATGTGGAGGAAAGACTTCTATCCGCAAGGATGGGGAGTCTGAATTCGTAATGTGTACGAACTCTGACTGTGCTGCGAAGAATGTCGGCTTACTGGCACACTTTGTAAAGCGTGAGGCTATGAACATAGACGGTATCAGCGAAAAGTCCATTGAACAGCTTGTATCTGCGGGCTTTATCGGCAAACCTGTGGACTTCTATAAGCTCAAAGACCATCCAGAAATCCAAGACCTTCCGGGATGGGGCAAGTCCTCATACAACAAGCTTCTTTATGCAATCGAAGCTTCAAGGAAGCCAAGGCTTGCTAACTTCATTTACGCACTGGGTATTAAGAACGTAGGTCGTTCTGCTTCCGACACATTGGCAAGCCACTTCCGTACACTTGACGCATTTTTATCTGCAACTGCTGAGGAAATCGGGCAGGTTGACGGTATCGGCTCAGGCATGACTGCTGACATTATGGCTTATAAGACTAAGCATGAGGCAGACATCAGAGAGCTTGCGAAAGCGGTTAATATCGTAAATCCAGACGATGAAGTAAGCTCATTTAACAGTGACGACCTTGCAGGAATTCCTAAGGGAGCACCTAATTGCTTGGCGGGATTAACTTTCTGCGTAACTGGAAAGGTTGACTTCCCGGGAGCGAGAAACGCACTGGCTGAGTACATCAAGTCCTTGGGCGGCAAGTTTGGTACTTCCGTAACCAAGAACACTGATTACCTCATTACAAATACGCCGAACTCAGGCTCTGCGAAGAACCAGAACGCACAGAAGCTTGGTGTAAAGGTTATTCCTGAATCAGCGTTTTATCTGCTTGTAGAGGAGCTTTCCAAGAAGGTTACGGCTTCCGCAGAACCAGCATCTGCTGAACCTGTGGTTGAACCAGAGCCAGCTCCTGCAGAACCAGAGAAGGAAATGACCCAAGGCGAAAAGATAGTAAAGGCGGGCGTTGACGCTGTTGTAATTCCAGAGGACCCACGGGAGGCAAGAATTCAGGCAGCCAATGTACTGCAAGCTTTCTCAGGCGTACCGCTTGCGGGATTGACCTTCTGCGTAACAGGTAAAGTAAACTACGGAACAAGGGAAGCGTTCTTCCGCTTAATTGAGAGCAACGGTGGTAAGACCGCAACCAGTATGACTCGTGGCGTAGACTACCTGATTACGAACGACCCTTACTCAGGCTCAAACAAGAACCGTAGAGCGAGAGAGCTTGGAGTTAAGGTCATCAGTGAGCGTGAGTTCTTTGAAATGTTAAATCGTGTCTAAAAGCGATTTAAGGCTTTGCAAACATAAACCCGATGGAATACTCGAAAGCACTACTTGTAATTCAACCTGTGGCGATTGAGAGCTTTCCAGAGGTATAAATAAGTGATAGGGCAGGCTGGTTTTATCCGACTTGCCCTTGACCTTTTTAATCGAGCTATAAGACGCTCAAGACTATTTCGTGTGTAAATCTTCAATACACACCCTAAAAACTTATTCTGGGTCGATTGGTAGCCTTCCACGGGGTGAATTTTGCGAGACCCTACCCTTATCTTTTCATAAATAATAGACTGGGGTATCACCTTATGGTAAAATTTGCAGGCCTTGAATAAAGTATCCCATAACTACACCGTTGCTATTGTGTTGTGATTATAAGGAAGGTGGGGAAACCCTATGAACAACGATTTGAACAAAGCAGATAAGAATGTACTGGCAATCATGCAGAAATACGAAGAAATGCACAAGCAGATGGACAAAAACACTGACTACGGGCAGGTTGTAGATATGTTGACGTTGCCTTTCTTCCATCCGCTGGTGAGAAGGCATTTTGCTCAGTCTATTTCAGATACGAGAGTTTTATTGGAAGCTTACGGCGTAATCCGCAGTTATTATGGTGAGCTTGCTGAGGAGAACCAAAAGCTGAAAGCAGAGTTGCAAAAGGCGAACGCTTACATAAATAAGCTTCAAGATGGCGATAGCGATGAGGAAGAACATGAGAACTGTGAGGAGTGTCCAAACTCAGGCAGTTGTTTGAGCTACTTTTTCAAGCAGATGAATGAGGCTATGGACAATGCACAGAACCCTGAACAAGGCTGTGGTTGTGACGGCTGTACTTGTGGAGAGGAAGAAGACGACGAAACTGATACCGAGGACGTAATGGTCGTAGCTGTTACTTGGCTGGATGGTGGTACTGTTGTATTCAAGGCAAACAGTATCAGACAGGTAAAAGGCGGGGAATTGTATATCGACATTGACACAGGAACAGTAGTAATTCCAATGGCTAACGTGAGGTTTTACACCGTAGAGTAAAAATTTTTCAAAATTTTTTCAAAAAAGTGTTGACAACTAAGCATAGTACGAATTATACTATGGTTAGTTGAACAACAAACCACTAAATAAAAAGTTTGATAAGGAGGCTACATACTATGGAATTCAAAGTAATTAAGAAAGCGGTGGCACACCAATTCAATGAGATGTGCAGGATGGCAAAGGAAGATGGAGTTGGTCTTTTCAGAGCAAATGTCGACAAAGACAAGCTTTGGGAAACTTACCTTGCTTCATTCCCGGAAGGAACAAACCCAATGTTTAGAGAAAGAACAGAGCATGATTGCTCCTGCTGCCGTAGTTTTATCCGTGCCGTAGGTAACGTAGTCGCAATAACAAGCAAGAACGAAATCGTTTCAATATGGGACGTTGATGTGGCAGACAAAGAGCCTGCGTACCAAGCTGTAGCAGACGCACTGGCTAAGTTGGTAAAGTCAAAGGCAATCGAAAATATCTTCCTAAGTGTAGAAAGCACAGCGGGAGTAGATAGAAACTTCGAGGAAGTTGTGAACGGCACACCAATCGAGTGGCAGCACTTCTTCGTGAACATTCCAAGAGAGTATGTCGTAAGAGGTAAGGACATTGGCACAAGATTAAGTGACGCAAGAGCTTTGTACGACGTACTGAAAAGAAGTCTTGACGAGCTTACTGAGGACGCAGTTGAAACAGTACTTGACCTTATCGCTCAGAACTCACTTTACCGTGGAGCAGAGCATAAGATGGCGGTTAGCACTTTCAGACAGCTTCAAAAGGAATACGCTAAGCTAAAAACCAAGAAGGCGAAAGAAGCTTTCGTATGGAGAAGCACAAAGAAAGTTCCTGTATCAGTAAGTAAAATCAGGAATACTTCTATCGGCACACTGCTTGTTGACCTTTCCAACGAGGTTGACATAGAGGAAGCAGTAAGAAAGTTTGAAGCTATGGTTGCTCCTATGAATTACAAGAGACCTACGGCAATCGTAACTCCTGCAATGATTGAGAGAGCAAAGCAGACAGTTGAAGAACTTGGACTTACTTCCGCACTCAGCAGACGCCATGCGGTTTTATCCGACATCAGTGTAAATGACATTTTATTCGTGGATAGAACGGCGAAACCAAAGCTTGGCGGTAACGTGTTCGACGACCTTGTTGCGACAGTACCTGACAAGAAACCTAAGAATTTCGACAAGGTTGAAGAAGTTCATATTGACAAGTTTATTTCCGACATCCTGCCAAGAGCTACAAGCTTGGAGGTAATGTTTGAGAACCAGCACATAAAGAACCTTGTAAATATCATAGCACCACAAGACCCTACTGCTGGGAAGCTATTCAAGTGGGATAACAACTTCTCTTGGGCTTACAAAGGCGATGTAGCAGACTCCATCAAGGAGAAAGTAAAGGCTGCGGGCGGTAATGTAACTGGCGACCTTTGTTGCAGACTTGCTTGGTTCAACTATGATGACCTTGACCTGCACATGGTAGAGCCTAACGGTAGAGAAATCTACTACGGATGCAAATACTCACGTTTCACTGGTGGACAGCTTGACGTAGATATGAACGCAGGACATGGCGAAACTCGTACACCTGTTGAGAATATCTTCTACGGCAACCGTAGCGGAATGAAGGAAGGCGTGTACACACTGTATGTAAGACAGTACAGCAGAAGGGAAAACGTCGATGTAGGCTTTGAAGTAGAAATCGACTTCATGGGCGACGTACATCACTTCGCATATGACAAGATGGTAACTGGCGACGTACAGGTAGCCAAGTTCAAGTACAGTCATAAGAACGGTATCGAAATCATTGAATCACTGCCAAGCTCCAAGGTATCCAAGGAAGTTTGGGGTCTTATGACAAACAAGTTCCACAAAGTGAACGTAATGATGTACTCACCTAACCATTGGGAAAGCTCAGGCTCAGGCGTAGGCAATAAGCACTATATGTTCATCATCGAGGGTTGCAACAATCCTGAACCTGCTAGAGGCTTCTTCAATGAGTATCTTGACACCAGACTTGATGCACACCGTAAGGTATTCGAGTTGCTTGGTGGCAAGCTGAAAGTAGAACCTACTGACGAACAGATGGCTGGCTTAGGCTTCTCAAGCACACAGCATGACGCAATCCTTTGCAGAGTGAAGGGTAGCATTAACAGAGTAATCAAAATTGTATTCTAATACACCGACCTTGGCGGGTTTTATCCGTAAGACTCGTCAAGGCAATAAATCAAGGCTGAAAAATCTGGCCTTTCATAAAATATTCTAAATTTAAGGAGGAATCATGATGAATGTTTTTGAAATTGCAACCAGAAAGAAGTTCCGTTTCGATACCTGCAAGGGGCAGGTAACTGTTGAAGATTTGTGGGATTTGCCTTTGACTGCAACTAATGGCAGACCTAACCTTGACGACATTGCCAAGGAACTGTACAAGAAGATGAAGGATGAAAGCGAAATGTCTTTCGTAAAGCCTACTTCACAAGTCAGCAAGGAATTCAATATCATCAAGGCTAAATTCGACATCGTAAAGCACATCATCGACGTGAAGCTGGCAGAAGCAGAGGCAGCTAAGAAGGCGAAAGAAACCAAGGCACGTAATCAGCGTATCCTTGAACTTATCGCACAGAAAGAAGACGAGGCATTGGCTTCCAAGTCCAAAGAGGAATTGCTGGCTATGCTTGCGGAATCTGAGTCTGAGGGCGACATCGAGTAATTCCAAAGCACCGTTAGGCTTGGAGCTTAACGGTGCTTTCTGTTTTATTCGCTTTGTGCCTCTGGGTCAATCGGACTTGTCGAAAACTGTAAGGGGGTAGACTATGGTTTATATTTGTTCACCACTACGAGCTAACGCAAGATTTACGATGGAAGAAAATTTAGAGCGTGCTAAGGCGATATGCAGGCACTGTGCAGTGAACGGGGTACTTGCGATTGCAGTACACTTGTACTTTACACAATTCTTGGATGACAGCATCGAGGAAGAACGTGTCTGTGGTATGGAGCACGGCAAAGCTCTACTGGCTATGTGCAAAGAAGTATGGGTATTCGGGGATATAATTTCAAGCGGTATGCAGGCAGAAATTGAGCTTGCAGAGGAGCTGGGAATTCCGATTAAGTACTTCCCGGACGTAGATGCTTGGTTAGGAGGTAAGATATGTTAAGTAGCACGGCGGCGAGAAAACGTGTTATTACAACGATGGCGCTGGTTACGGCAGTTGTAGTGTATGCCTGCTCAGCGTACTCAGTTGTGATACACGCTTTGAAACCTGCCATGACTGTTGAAGACGAGGAAACCGTAGACCCTGTTGTTGCGGTGGAACAGAGCGAAATGTCACAGTCAGAACCTATGTACATAGAAATGAGAGCGGATTTATCCGAAGCATTTGAAGCCGAAGTAATAGAGGAGGCAGACCCTTTCAACTTCCCTGATAACATTTCAGAAGGGGCGAAGGCGTATCTAATCGAAGCATACAACCAGACATTAGAGGCGTCTGAACATACAATGTTCCCAGACCCTTTCATGGCGTTATCGCTGGGGGTTGTGGAAGACCCCGTGTCAAATTATGAAGTGTTCCGAATTCCTCTCGTGCGTCAGGAGCTTCTGGATAAGGCTCTAAAAGAAAGTGGCGGGGATTATTCTGCTGCGATAGCTTACAGTAATAATGGTCATTCGTACAAGGAGTATGAATGTGTAGGACCTTTGCAGATAGCAGTTGGTTGGGTGGCCTGTGAGAAAAGAAACCCGACAATCTGGAAAGAATCTGCACAGATGTTTTATGAGGACGCAGAGCTGGCTGTTCCGGGAATGATTGAATTTGCGGAGAAATGTGGTATTACTGTAAACGAAAAGCTGTTAATGACCTTAGCAGCAATGAGGCATAACGTAGGAAATTTATCGGACTGGGAGAACTCTAATCCTAATTCTTCACCTAATAAGGAGTTTATTCCATTTAAGACCAAGAAGGCGGTTTATAAGTGGAATGAGGCTGTTGCGTCGGACGAGGCTCAGCAGGCGATTAAAAAGGCGGCCTACGAGGCATACTTAAAATATATTGAAACTGGCGTATACGATAACCAAGGTATTGGGTGGAAGGAAATTGCTTCGATTACGGGTTACTCTACCAGTAATGTAACATCAGATAAGCAGTGGTGGCGTCCGTTGTACAGTGTGCGGTTTTGGTTTAACTACTACCAGCTACAACTGTTGTACGGCGTCGAAACTGCTGAATCATTAGGACTATAAGGTTTTATCGGGAAGTGTCAGAAAGGAGGGAAGATAACACCTGAGAATAAGGAACAGTTTGCGAAATTCGGACTTATCTGCCGTGACAAATACGTTCCCGAATTACTACGCACGGCAGGATTACAAAATGAAACACCAGAGTTTGAAAAAGACCCTTGTGCTTTCTGTTTCTGGAAGTATCAGGCGACCAAGTTGGGATGTGCAACTTGTGTAGATAAAAGCGAATACGTGGACTATTGTAGTGTGGAGGCCTCAGAGAAGAAAAAGCAATTAGTGCAACTACTGAGGGACGAAGCATAACAATAACGCCCTCCGTAATGCACGTGCAGAAAGGAGGGCTTTTTTATGTCCAAAATTAAGGATATTCCTGACCGTAAAAGAACGTCCAGTGATATTCCGAGCTTTGTGGCACTGAGCTTCTTTTCGGGGGCTATGGGGCTTGATATAGGTTTACACAACGTGGGGATTGAAACCCTGTTGGCTTGTGAGGTTGATAAGGCGTGCAGGGATACCATCACATTAAACTTTCCTGAAATGGGGTTAATCGGCGATATATGGGATTACACAGCTGCGGATATTTACCACTATGCTAACCTTCCTCAGGGGCATCCAATCGACTTGATTGTAGGAGGTCCGCCTTGCCAAGCGTTCAGCACGGCAGGTAAACGAGGCGGGTTTTCAGACCCAAGGGGCAATGTGTTCCTACGTTTCCTTGACCTTATAGGCGAGCTATTACCACGGTATGTAGCCATCGAGAACGTCAGAGGGCTTTTATCGGCAGAGTATGAAGTGCAAGGCATTAAGATAAAAGGCGGGGCATTATATACCATTCTTGAAAAGCTCCGTTCATTCGGCTATCAGGTGAGCTTCAATCTTTACAACTCGGCCAACTTTGGCGTACCGCAGATAAGAGAACGAGTTATCTTAATAGCACATCTTGGGGAGAGGAAAGTTCCTCATCTGTTGCCTACTCATTCGGACGACCCTTACTTTGGGTTGCCGAAATGGGTTACGCTGCGAGAAGCCTTTAGCTTATTGCCTCCGCACATCACGCATACGCACGCTAAGTTTCCACCGAAGCGTTTGGAGTTTTATCGGCTATTGACCGAAGGGCAGAATTGGCGTGACCTTCCGAAAGACCTGCAGGAAAAGGCTTTGGGTGGGTCTAAGGACGCAAAGGGAGGCAAGACAGGCATATATCGTAGGTTAGCGTGGGATAAACCTTCGCCTACGCTTCTCACTTCTCCGACAATGTTTGCCACTTCTCTTGGACATCCTACAGAAGATAGACCGCTCAGTGTCGAAGAATATAAGGTTATTCAGGGATTTGAGCTTACTTATGAGGTGGCGGGGACTACTGCGGACAAATACAGGCAGTTAGGTAACGCCGTACCTGTAAAAATGGCTGAGGTCATAGGTACAACAATTTTGGCACATCGAAATTGTGTATCAGTTCCGATAATTACGGGATTTCCACATACCCGATACAAAGATACGGACGAAGTTTCATGGGAGCATAACTTCCTTACGCAATTAAGTGGGCAGGCCAGTAAGAGGTAATAGTTGAAGATAATTGTGGAGGTGTTACGCAACATGGCAAAGTCGCTGATTTATATGGGGCGTGTCGGCGATAAGTACCGAGTAGCTTTATTTGATAGTAATAACCCGTTAGCCAGAAGACTTCCTGTAAAGGATGTTCCTATGCTTCCGACTAACGTGGAGTATCTGAATTGCTCCGTCATAGATGGGCAAGTAGTTCCCAGCTTGGAAGGAGCTAAGATAATTTGTGCAGTGTCGAGAAAGCATTGTCCGAACCCGGACATGACAACTGACAGAGACATCGAGTTACGCAGTCTTTGGGTAGATAGGAAACAAGAGCCGAAGTATCTTTATGGCTATACAGGATATTCTTTGGACTACAAGAATAAGAGAATGAGGTTTTGTCCGAGTTCAATGCTTGCTTCGGCATCTGCGTGGAATTTCTGGGATGAACTCTGCACTGAAAATACCTTTTATCTGATAGCGGTATTGGCGGTTAGAAAGAGTACTAAGCGATTTAATTTAGTGTCATCATTCCTTGCGATGGACTCTAAGGGTAATTTGCACTTTACGAACGCCAATGATATGCGTATTTGTATGAACGCAGGTATCAGATATGTGCAGGTAGGCAGTCCGAGGAAGTTGTCTTTCCCTTCTGTTTACAGTCACAGTAGGCTATGTACAGGCAGTATTCCGCTGGTTGCTGTAGATACCGAGGACGAGAAGCGTATTATTTGGCATGGGCTTAAGAAATTAAATGAGCTTGACCCTAAACCAGTTGAATTTGTGTGGTGGAATCCTTCTTGGAGAACGACGATATGCGATTTCCGTAAGTACATCAACGGTAAGGCTTTTGGCATTAACAGTGCTGCGGACGCAAGTGTCGTAATCTACCCTGAGGGAGCCGAACAGATTTGGTTTGGATTTATGCAGTTCTGTCCGAGCTTAAAGATGGTCTATGTTCCACCGTCTGTGGAAACCATCTACGACTACGGTATTCCTGTGAGGAACGTCAAGAAAATCACGATTTATTCGAGTTCGCCAGCGGCGGTTGAGTTCTGTAATAAGTACGGTGTAGAGCGTGTTGACTGTACTGACGCCGAAGAAATGATGAATAAGTTCTATGCGGCGGCAGGCGGGGATTACGTGAGTGCTGCGGACGCAAGCAATATCGCTTCACTTGCGGGAGCTCAGAGTAATGTCACAGGTGAAGGCGGCACAGTTTGGTCTGCTGCGTTATTTAGCTTATCCTCTAAGGGATTTGCTACTGAGACACTGCATGAGAAGTATCCAATCATCGACTTATGCAAGGGTCGTTTTGAGAAGCCTAAGGACATACAGGTTGTTACTGCGAGTACTATTGACGGCAGTTGCATACCGTCCAATGACTATGGCGAGGAAGTCATCAGAACATTCATAGGGGCTTTGATACAGTTTTATCCGTACACAGAGAAGCCGATGACATCCAGTTGGTCTAAGATTGAGTGTGTGAAGTACGCTCTTGGTGAGTATAGCTTATACCTTGGTTTATTTGGGTTTGCTAACAAATATTCAGGCAAGAGTATCATAAACCTTCCTCAGAATATGTATTATCGTGCTTCCCGTGAGTACTTCAAGGAAGTGGCGGGTGATTTAACTAAGGAACACCATGTTGCACTTCTTGTAAATCCTGCGGGTGAAGTAATTCATAGATTTGCTTGTCCGCTCACTTTTGTGCGTGTCTTAAAGACCCTTTCAGCCGTAATTACCACAGGTAAAGAGCCTTGCGGGGTATTGAGGTACGCAGATAAGCTTCCTAGCATCCACAGGTGGTCTTGGGGAGTAGGAAGTGAGGAGAAGCAGGTGCGTGACGCACTGGTACATTCATTCCTTGTATTCAGCTATCACACTAAGAAAGCTAAGAGAATGATGGTAGGTATTGACTTACACTCAGGCTCATTGGCTACGGCAGAATATACTACTCACGATTATGAGTTCGGCGTAATTACGCCATCACAGGGCGGTAATAGGGATACTTATTATGTATCCGTAAACAGACTTAGCCGTATTCAGCTGTATCCAGAGGATGCAGATTTGAGAGAGTTGTTCCCAGACGGTTGCCTGTACAATACGGGGAGGTGATAACCGTGAGTAAGCATTTACTCTACTTAGGATACACAGGGAAAGCACACAGGGTGGCTTTATTCGATACTGGCAAAGTCATTGCGAAGTCTATCCCGATTAAGGATGTACCTGTTTTATCCGATGATTTAGAGTTTTTGAATTGTACTGTGAAAGATGGAGTACCGTATCCTAACTTGCACGGAGCAAAGGTAGTTTGCTCCGTACCTGATGTTAAGGATAATAAAGCACGTTTCACTGTTTACGACACCCGTAACAGCTATGATGGTAAAAAGGCTGCGGTGAACTTGGTAGACTTTTACGCCTTCAAGGGAGTGAAGCCGAAGTACGATTATGGCTGGCAGGGTGATGGCAAGGGGATTGCGTTTGCAGGCTTTTTCAGATATTTTTACAAGTTGGATTTCTGGGATGGCACTTGTGATGATAAGACAATGTTTTATCTGGGCGAGCTTGCAGTACCTGAGGGTAAGCGTTATAAGCTGACTGATAACTCTTTGTGTCTAACCAGTACAGGGGATTTATTCTTTATGACAAACAATGCTGAGGGCGTACTTTCTAAGGGAGGCGTGCGGTTTGTACCGATAGGCACTCCGTTGGATTTTACAGTTCCGAATTGTTATAAGAGTGGTAAGGCTGTATCGGAAGACATTCCAATTTTGCAAATTCCTGCGGAGCAACTGCACAAGGTCTTTTGGAAAGGACGCAGGGGCAGTGCTGCGAAAGAGGAAATGCAGAGAGAAGGCGAGTTTATATGGTGGGGTGGCGGCAAGCCTACTGCTGTATGTGACCTACGACGCTATAAGAAAGGCAAGGTCTTTGGTATCAGTTCTTGTGCTGAGGACGCTTCTCTTGTAATCCTGCCTGAAACTGCTGAGGTAGTATGGCTGGGGATGTTTTATGAGTGCAGTAGTTTGAAAGCAGTCTATATTCCGAAGAATGTGAAGAAGCTTATAGAGCATGGGCTTCCTCCGAGAAGGTTTAGGAACACGACGATTTATTCGGGGTCACCTTTGGTTGAGGCCTTTTGCAAAGAAAATGGAGTTCAATTCCAGAAGTGTGAGGATTCTGAGGATATGCTCAGGATTTATTACAAGGCAAGTTCTCACGAATATATCGGCATAGACGAGGCTGGAGCGATAGCTTCCTTAGCTTCGACAGGGAGTGACAAGGTTGGCATAAACGGAACGCTTTGGTCTGCTGTGTTGTTCAGTTGTGCTGATAAGGGAATGGCTTCCGATGAACTTCATCGAAGGTATCCAATAGTTCAGACTTGTGATTTACCTGCTCCTCAGGGGGCTATACCGTTGGTAACGGTAGGTAGTATGGGAGACCAAGGCGAGTATTCTAAGGAACGCACGAGGACTTTCGTAGCAGCTTTGACCCAGTTTTATCCGTTGTTTACGGGCAGTGGGGAAGTAGAGCCGAAGCGTATTTATAAGTGTCCTCTGGGCGATTACTCCTTGTATATGAAGTTAGATGTATTGCGGGTTTTCAAAGTACCCGCCCCAGACAGGGAGTACAGTAGAGACCATTATCTGAACCACCACATTGCCGAGTTGGTAGACAACACTACAGGCAGAGTAATACATCGCTTTGAGGCGAACGAGAGGTTTTATCAGGTAATGAAGTGCCTGTACAGTGCGTGTGTAGGTAACGTACCGCCGAGTGCAGTATTACGTTATGCTGAGAAGCTTCCCGTAACCAAGATAGGTGATTATGGCCGTAGGGGCGATAGTGGTATAGAAACCTTCTCACGGGAGCTGTTGTATAGCTGTCTGGCAGTAATGTACGGACTGAAAAACGGCAAGATGAAGGTGGCAGGTATTGACCTTTATACAGGTGAGCTGGTTATTCTTGACGCTGAGAGGTCTTACGGCAGAGGTACTTGGAATAATCCTGAGGCAGGTACTTCGGCGTCCTTGTCAGGTATTTATGCGATACGAGGGTTAAAGAGGATTGCTGAGGATGAACCAGTGGCACAGTATTTTGGAACGAAGTGCGAATATGAAATCAGGAGGAGAGAGAAGCGTTGAGCGGGAAATTGATTGTCATTGAAGGGACTGACGGTTCGGGGAAAGCAACGCAGACGGGTCTACTGGTAGCCCGTCTGCAAGCTGATAACATTGAGGTTACGCCGTTAAGTTTTCCACGGTATAGTAAGCCGTCATCGAAGTTGGTACAGATGTACTTACGGGGAGCGTTTGGCGGCGACCCTAATGCAGTTGGACCTTATGAGGCGTCCAAGTTTTATGCGATTGACAGGTATTGTTCATTTGTAGAGGACTGGGGCGAAACCTATCAAAATGGCGGGATAATCGTAGCTGACCGCTACACTACATCAAACGCAGTACATCAGTCTGCGAAGATGCCGAAAGAAGAACGCCATCAATACTTTAAGTGGCTGGTAGAGACAGAGTATGAGAAGATGGGTATTCCGAAACCAGACCTTGTGATTTATCTGGATATGCCTTTGGACGTTACGGAGAAGCTCATGCGGGAGCGTGAAGCGTCTACATCGACAGAGGCAGATATACACGAGAAGAATTTGACTTACCTTGCAGAGTGTAAAGAAGCAGCTCTTGAAGCGGCACTTTACTACGGCTGGCATATTATTAAGTGTGCAAAGGACGGCAACTCTCGTGATAAAAGGGACATCCACGAGGAGGTTTACAAGGTGGTTAAGGAGCTAATCAGCTGAGGTTTTATTCGAGGCCTTAGCTGATACATACTAAACATTAACAAAATTCATTAAAAATTTTTATCCCAGAGAGGGGGAGGGAGGTTAGAGAATGGCGATATTGATAGGCGATACTGAAACGACAGGCTTAAACCCCGGCTATATAGCACAGCTTGCGTGTATAAAGCTGGATGGAGGAAAGGCGACAGGGTTTAATGCTTGGTTCAAGGTAAAGTCAATAGAGGATGGGGCGGCTAAGGCAAATGGACTGTCCGTAGCTTTATTGGATGAGCTTTCTGGTGGAAAGGAGTTCTATGATAGGCTGGACGATATTTTAGCTTTGTACGATGGTGTAACTGATTTTTATGGGTACAACACCAACTTTGACCGTACTTTTATTGAAACCGAGTTCAAGCGTTGCAGTCTACCCCCTCCGAATCTGGCGTATCAGGATGTAATGCTTACGGCTAAGGCCAAGATGGGTGTGAGGAAGAACTACAAGCTACCTGACGCTTTGGAGTATTTCGGGTTATCTGATAAGGTACTCCCTTTGGCTCAGAAGATATTCGGGGCAGTTGAGAGCTTGCACGACGCTCGTTACGACGCTACGGCGACCCTTTTATTGGCACGTAAGCTGGATATGCTGTAGGAAGGCAGGTGAAGCATTATGGGAGAGCTAACGACCAAAGCATTAAAGGAAATATATAATAATCCAGAGCTGGTCGAAGCGGTGTCTGAACCGTGTGCCTGTGGAGCACCCAGAGCGTTGGCTTTGGGTTTAGATACTCTGGTTTGTACTGATGCGGGTTGCCCATTTAGGGTAGCTGCGAGGCTATACAACATCGCAAAGCAGTATGGGTTAGAGAGGCTTGCTTCCTTATCGGACTTTGAGTACATCTGTCAAGAAAGATATTATCGTTCTTGGGTAGATTTCTTCACGGACGACTGGGCAGACAGTGAGTTCGAGGAGCTTCATAAGCGTATGGTGAAGGCCGTAACCACAGACTTGGATGTACCTACGCTGGCGATTTTATCAGGGTTTGACGCCTTATGTAGCGACCAAGTGTACAATTTATGTGGTGATTTTCAAACAGTTTCAGACCTTGCAAGTATAGTGGAAAGCGACGGATTTATATTCATTTCTGAGAGGTTGGGGCTTACAGCGTCGCATTTAATTCCAGTGGCAGTTCGGATATACAACCAGTTGGCGGCTTG
>Ga0116168_1001967_pt1 | contig 14146 bp, 8 predicted proteins | sample AD_UKC129_MetaG_FD_89795 | JGI IMG/M metagenome (GOLD analysis project Ga0116168, IMG submission 89795) | Active sludge microbial communities of municipal wastewater-treating anaerobic digesters from Canada - AD_UKC129_MetaG | ecosystem: Engineered > Bioreactor > Anaerobic > Digestate | place...
AAAACGCGACTGGCGGTAAATATCGGTTGAAATATGCACATCAGAAGGCAAATTTTTCCCGATATCGCTAAGCGAAGCATCGATTTTTTCTGTCAATTTTTTTGTATCGACATTGGGTTGTTTGGTGACAGTCAACATAACGGCGGGTTTTCCGTTGAGCGACGCCACACCCATGCGGGGCATTTTTGCAGCGGTCTCGATTTCCGCAATATCTTCCAACACAACCGGTACACTGCCTATCTTTTTAACCAACGCCTTCCCCATCTCGCCGATTCGATTCGTGGAAAGCATCCCCCGAACGATATATTCGTTGCCGTATTCATAAAGCACTCCGCCTGAAAAATTCCGATTCATACCTTCCACGGCAGTCATCACCTCATTCAGTCCCACACCATAGTGTTTCATCTTGTCCGGATCGAGAGCAATCCGGTATTCCTTGACATCTCCGCCAAGAACCGATACTTGCGCTACTCCACCCGTCGACAACAACCTCGGACGAATGATCCAATCTGCCAACGTACGCAGCTCCTCCATCGACGTAATGGAATCGGCCGTAAGCCCGATGATCATGATTTCACCCAAAATGGACGACTGCGGACCTAAGGTAGGATTTCCCGCCTCAGGCGGCAGTTGTTCATTTATGGCCGACAGCTTTTCCGAAACAATCTGACGTGCCGTAAAAATATTGGTACCCCAATCAAACTCCACCCACACTACGGAAAACCCGGTGGTAGAAGACGAACGCACCCGCCGCACATCGGTAGCTCCGTTTACAGCCGTTTCTACAGGGAACGTCACCAGGCGCTCCACCTCCTCGGGTGCCATACCCGGTGCTTCCGTCATGACTACCACCGTAGGTGCATTCAAATCGGGAAACACATCCACTTCCATTTTCGAAACCACAAAAGAACCCACAATCAGCAACAAAACCGCTATTGCCAATACCGTCACCCGATTATCGAGTGAAAATCGAATTAATTTATCCAACATGACTTTCCCGCAATTTTAATGTGCATGCGAATGACCTTCGGGAATAACCGAAGCGGTTGCTGCCAATTTTACCTGATAAGTACCTTTCGTGACCACTCTGTCTCCTTCCTTGAGTCCGGATAAAATCCGTACCCGCTCTCCGTCACTCAATCCGATACGCACTTCCTGCTTTTTGAAAATCTCCTTCTCCAATTGCACGTAAACAAAATGAAGTCCCTGCTCTTCGGTTAATGCCGAAACGGGAACAGCAATGACATCCATCAGCGGCAACGACAACAGAAAAACCTCCACATACGAACCGGGAATGATATCTCCCCGATTGTCGAGATCGAAGATGACCGGTATATAAAACGAATTTTCATCCACTGCCCGACCATAAGAAATCAGCCGTCCGTTCAAGTCGGACAATTTATATAAGGTGTCGCCGTAAGAGGGTTTAAAGTTGGCTCCCGTAAGGGTTGGGAGACGATCGGCATATTTTTCTGAAACCTCGGCACGAAGTTGCAGCTGCTTATCGCGAGTAACCACAGCAAGGGGTTGCCCGATCTCCACATAATCTCCCTTTTTGACGTACACCTTTTTCACATAACCGTCGATTGGCGACGAAACCGTCACCCCCGATGAAGTTACGACCGAGGGAAAGGCATTTTTTGCCTTTTCGTAACGCAGCCGAACTTGTTCGAACTCTTCTTGCGAAATTAACCGATCGGCCACAAGGCTTTTCGCTCTTTCGTATTCGCGCAAAGCCGACTCGTATTCCACCTCTGCGGCTACAGAAGGGTCTCCGTTTACCATATTTTTGGCCGAAACCGTTATAAGAGGAGTTCCCGATTTTACACTCATCCCCTCCGTTAGATAATTGCCGGCAAAATCAACCACCCCGGAAGACGCGGAAACCACCGTCGCTTCGTTGTCGGGAGTGGGTTGTATTTGTCCGCTTACGTGAATTACTTCGGTAAACGACGATGGACTCACCGTTATTACCTCAAGACCTGCAGCCTGCGCTTGCTCTTCATGAAAAACAATTTCGCCGATATGCGCCTTTTCGCCGGTATGCAAATGCAGATCTTCCATGCTCTCGTGTTCATGTTCGTGATCATGATGTTCTTCTTTCATTAAATGGCATCCTGTCATAGCAAGGCATAATGCCGAAAAAAGAAAACAGCTGTATTTTCTCATTAACTTATTTTTAGATGTAAATAATTTATAAAAATAACATTGATCGCTTTTTGCGATGAAGGGTACAAACTACCCAAAGGTTTTACCGTTAATCAGACGGTAAAACCATCTTTTCCCCAACTTGGATTAAACGAAACTAAGCGATAATCCTTTTGTTTTTACGAAAAGGAGAAGGAAAGAAAATGAGAAATAGGAGGTGAACGCAGCGATCCGGTTCGCCCCTTAAAGGCCGATCGATAAAGGTTAATATATTCGGGATAAGAAATTATTTTCCCGCTCGAAAAAAGAGGTCCCTGTTTTTGCCCGAAAAACAAAAGCAATCCTTCGGAAAACCAGGTATGATCCATCATGACAGGTGTAAACAGCCACGATTTTGTTTCGCCGTCAGATGTTGCCATATACACACTTTCAGCCGGACAAGTATCATGAGATGACGAGGAAGGAAGATGATGATGTGTATTCTCGGCATGAGCATGTGCAGGTGTAAAAACAAAACAAATGCCTCCCTGCTCCGGATGATGATGCGGAATGAAACTGGCAATCAACAAAACAAACGTTGCCAGAAAAATAGGTAATATGGCCGGCTTCTTTCTCAGAATAACCAAGGATTTATGCTGCAAATGTAAAAAATCATTTCTTGAAATCCATATTTTCGAAAGGAGTAAATCACAAATAGGCTATCTCAACGCCATAAATTTGGGAAAGAATTCCAAATAATCGGTCCGATTGCGATTTCCGAACGTGCACGGTCATAGTGCAATCTTCTGCAAAATCTTGTTCCCACCTGACCCCTTCCATCTGTTTGAGCACACGCATCACATCATTCAACATCAGGTAGGGGAAACGAATAACCAGGGTATCGTCCACCGTCTTTTCGACAATTTTTGCATTGCCAATGGCTTCCGCCGCTGCTTCCTTATAGGCTTTAATAAGACCGGACGTGCCCAACAATATCCCGCCAAAATAACGGACCACAACAACCAGCACATCAGTTAACTCGGCAGCATGAATTTGCCCGAGAATCGGGCGCCCGGCTGTGCCCGAAGGTTCGCCATCGTCACTAAAACGGAAATCAGTGCGCTCCCATCCCAACACATATGCCCAGCAAACATGGCGAGCGTCGGCATATTTTTTCCGATATTCATCTAAAACAGCTTTTGCCTCCTCCTCTGTTTCCACATGCAGGGCATAAGAAATGAATTTACTCTTCTTTTCCGTTATACGACCTGTGCCTTCCTCTTCTACCGTCTTGAAAACATCATCATTCATAACGCAAAAATACAATGATCCTCTCAATATACATAAATTAAAACAAATGATTCTGACAGGAAAAAATTCCGCCCGCCACAAAATACACGCAAAGAATAGAGTAAAAAAATCTTCACCTCATGATTTTTTAGTATGTTTGCAGTGAACCCAATCGGCCTATTCTTGTTAAAATAAAAATAGGAATAACTACTTTTGTTTTATTATTAAATTAAACAACAATGAAGCGCACCAAACTTATTGCTACCTTGCTATTCTCAATTTTCATTTTCACAATGGGATGTCGTCAGAAAAAAGACAATCAATCACAAGAAAATGAAAGCGAATGGATTCAGTTGTTCAACGGAAACGACTTGAACGACTGGACAGTAAAGATAAAAGGATACGATGTCGGTGAAAATTTCGGCAACACTTTTCGCATAGAGGACGGAATGATAAAAGTACGTTACGACCAATACGACACATTCAATGACCGATTTGGTCACATCTTCTATAAAGAACCCTTTTCGCATTACATCATTCGTGTGGAATATCGTTTTGTAGGTGAACAATGCCCGGGAGCACCCGAATGGGCTTATAAAAATTCGGGAATCATGATTCATGGGCAATCACCTCTGTCAATGGATAAAGATCAAGATTTTCCGGTTTCCATCGAAGTTCAGCTGCTGGGAAGCGATTCCCTCGTGCAACGTCCCACTTTAAATGTCTGCACGCCAGGTACAAATATTGTCATGAATAATCAGTTGATCCTTGAACATTGTATCAATTCAACCTCGCCTCCCGTCTTTGGAGAAGATTGGGTAACGGCTGAAGTAGAAGTACGTGGGAACGAGATCATCAAACATATTTTTAATGGCGATACTGTTTTGGTATATAATCAACCCCAACTCGACGAGAGAGATCCCAACTTTTCGAAATTGGAGGAATTAAACGGCGGAAAAATGCTAAATAAAGGTACCATTTCGTTGCAAAGCGAAGGACATCCGTGCGATTTCAGAAAAGTAGAATTAAAAATATTGGAAGAATGAAATTACGCCATATCGTCACGTTGTTTATTTTTGTACTCGGTTGTTTTATTCTCCGCGGGCAAACGCTTGAAGAAGCAAAAAAACTGTATTTGGAAGGACGCTATGCCGAGGCATTGCCAATTTTTCAAACCGAATATCTCTTAAATCCCAATGATGCTTCTCTCAATCAATGGTTGGGCGTATGCCTTTATGAAACCGGCAATTTGCCGGATGCAGAACAATACCTGGCGTATGCTTCGCAGAAAAAAATTCCCGAAGCATATATTTATTTAGGCGAACTCTATACGAAAATGTATCGCTTTGACGAGGCAGAAAAAGAGTTTGAAAAATATCAGAAAATAAAACGACGCGATAAGGAGGCTTTGGCACATTTGGAAGAAAAACGTGCTTACGCCGATCGATTGAAACGCCTTATTAAACGAACGGAAGACATTCAGATCATCGACAGCCTTATCGTTGCGAAAAATAAATTCCTATCTGCTTATCATTTGAGTGCTTCTTCGGGATCGCTCGTACCCGTGAACGAATTTTTCAGCAACTATCCCAATAGCACCCTCCCTGTATTCATTAACGAAAAGAATGACAAACTGTATTTTTCGCAACAAGATTCATTGCGGGGACTCGAAATTTGTTCAATGGAAAAACTGCTGGATAATTTCGGAAATCAGAAAGTACTGCCCCCGCCTGTAAATGACGAGAAAGATCAGGCATATCCTTTTGTGATGACCGATGGGGTAACACTTTATTTTGCATCTACCGGGCACAATTCGCTTGGAGGTTACGACCTGTATGTGACCCGATACAATTTATCTTTGGACTCTTATCTAAACCCCAATCAATTGAACATGCCGTTTAACTCGCCATTCAACGATTACATGATGGTAATCGATGAGGAAAAAAACGTGGGATGGTTTGCTACCGACCGCTTTCTGCCAAAAGATTCGGTTTGTGTGTACACCTTCATTCCCAATCGGCAAGTGACACTGATTGAAAGCAATGATGAACACTACCTGATTAACCGGGCACGCATTTCGTCAATCAAAGATACATGGAAACCGGATGTAGATTATACGCCACTGATCGCCCTGGCAAAAGAAGAACAACCGTTGCCCGAAGAAGAAGAAAAAGGCGATTTTGAATTTATCATCAACGATAGCCATACTTACCACAAACTATCCGATTTCAAAAGCCCGGCAGCTAGGGAACTATTTGCAAAAGCCATAAAATTGCAAGAAACGCTCAACCGTTATCAGGATGAACTATCGGCCAAAAGAGATCAATATGCGGAAAGTAATGCTGCAGAGAAAAACAAACTGGCAGCAGCTATCCTCTCTCTCGAAAAAGAAACAGAAGCCTTGTTTAAGGAAATTCAACAATTAACCTTACAAGCCCGAAACGAAGAAATAAGAAATATGTCACGCTAAATCTCACTTTCCAATGACGAGAATTATACCGGAATCGGAATTCATTATCAATTCTGACGGAAGTGTTTTCCATCTTCATCTAAAACCGGAGCAAATCTCCGATAAAATTGTAATGATGGGCGATCCGGAACGGGTAACGATTGCCGCTTCGCTTTTCGACAGCATCGAGTGCGAAGTGCAGAATCGTGAGTTTCGTACCATCACAGGCAAATACAAAGGAAAACGGATTACCGCTCTTTCGCACGGTATAGGAACAGACAATATCGACATCGTACTTACCGAATTGGACGCTTTGGCCAACATCGACTTCGAAACGCGAAGCGTTAAAGACAAATTCAAAGCATTAACATTGGTACGGGTAGGTACTTCAGGCGGGATGCAACCGCATTGCCCCGTGGGATCGTATGTGGTTTCGGAAAAATCAATCGGATTCGACGGTTTGATACATTACTACGCCGGCTCGGAAAAAATTCGCGAAGAAGAGTTCGAAAAAGCATTCTGCAAACACGTCGACCGTCCATCCTGCCACTGTATTCCTTACGTGGTAAGCGCCGATGAAGAATTGGTCGATCGAATCGGCTTCGACATGATACGGGGAGTGACCGTTTCGGCCATCGGGTTTTATGGCCCGCAAGGTCGATACGTGCGCCTACCTTTGTCCGATCCCGATATGAACGCAAAAATCGAATCATTCCGCTATGGCAAGTACGCCATCACCAACTACGAGATGGAAAGCTCTGCCGTTGCGGGTTTAAGTAAACTCATGGGACACAAAGCCATGACAGTATGCCTCATCATTGCAAACCGAATTACTCTCGATTCAAAATCCGATTATAAAGGCTCCATCGAAGAATTGATAAAAACAGTACTCGACAGAATATAAAGAGTATAAAGAGTATTATATAAAAAAGTATCAAATCAAATCAAAATCAAAATCAAAACACGAGATGAAAAAGGTTGTATTATTCCTATTCTTGGCGATCAACACGACAGTGTGGTCGCAACAAAATGCTCCGCTGCCTATCGACCCGAACGTACGTAAAGGGACATTGGAAAACGGACTGACGTACTACATTCGTCACAACAATTTACCCGAAAACAGAGCCGATTTTTACTTGGCACAAAAAGTGGGATCCATCCTAGAAGAAGATAATGAAGCCGGATTGGCACATTTTCTGGAACATATGGCATTCAACGGTACAAAAAATTTTCCGGGAAAAAGCATGCTCGATTACTTGGAAAAAAACGGAGTGAAATTCGGAACAAATGTAAATGCGTATACCTCTTTCGATGAAACCGTATACTATCTTACCAACGTTCCCATGGTTCGAGAAGGACTTTTGGACTCGTGCCTGTTGATACTCCATGATTGGTCGAATGCCCTTCTGCTCGAAACCGAAGAGATAGAAAAAGAACGCGGCGTAATTCGCGAAGAATGGCGCACACGTGGGGGTGCACAATCGCGTATATTGGAAAAACTGCTCCCCGAAATGTATAGAGGAAGCAAATATGCCGACCGACTGCCTATCGGAAAAATTGAAGTAATCGAAAATTTTAAACCCGAAGAACTACGCGCTTATTACCATAAATGGTATCGCCCCGATCTTCAAGGAATTATCGTGGTGGGAAATGTCGATGTGGATGAAGTGGAAACAAAAATCAAACGCCTTTTTTCGCCGATAAAGCTCGATCCGAATCGTCCCAAACGGGAATATTTCCCTGTGCCGGACAACGATGACCCCATTGTGGCTACGGCTACGGATCCCGAAGCAACGCGCATCAACCTAATGGTATTCCACAAACACGATCCTGTTCCCGACGAAATCAAACTGTCGCAAGCCGGTTTAATTATAAACTACATAGATAATGTTGCGGCACAAATGATTAACGAACGACTCCAAGAAATCATTCAAAAACCCAATGCACCTTTTACCTCTGCTTATGCTTACAACGGCAATTACTACGTTGCCAAAACCAAAGATGCTTGGACAGTGGTAGGAAATTCGGCAGAAGATAAAATCAAAGATGCACTGGCTGCCATGATTCGCGAAACGGAACGCATGAAACGTTTCGGATTTACCATTTCGGAATACGAGCGTGCTCGCGAAAATCTCCTCAAAAGCTATGAGAATGCATATAACAACCGCGACAAGCAACGCAACGCGAGCTACACTGCCGAATATCTCGGGAATTTTCTCAACAGCGAGCCCATTCCGGGAATCGAATATGAATACGAAATGATGCGAGCCATTGCATCGCAAATTCCTGTGGAAATAATCAACCAAACCATTGCGCAACTCATTGGCGATAAAAATCTGGTCATCTCTGTATCCGGTCCGGAGAAAGAAGAAATCACCTATCCAACAAAAGACGAATTGGTTGCTCTATCGAATGAAGTAAAAGCAGAAAAAATTGAACCTTATCAGGAAGAAGTTTCGAACGAACCGCTGGTTCCCAATCCACCCACACCAGGTAAAATCGTAAAAACAGAGAAGGACGAAAAATTTGGTACTACCGTATGGACGTTGGAAAACGGTATGAAAGTGATTTTGAAATCAACCGATTTTAAAAACGATGAAATACTAATGACTGCGAGCAGTGAAGGAGGAACCTCCATTTATGCCGAAGAAGATCCCCTCAACAGCAAGGTGATGAATCAGGTAATGACATTGGGCGGAGTCGGCAACTTCAGCGTGACAAACCTACGTAAAGTATTGGCAGGAAAAAGAGCGTCGGCATCACCGTCTATCGGCCTCATTACGCAAAGCATGGACGGATCTTCGTCTATACAGGATTTCGAGACCATGCTGCAACTGGTTTATTTGTATTTTACCGCTCCCCGCAGCGATAAGGATGCTTTTGATTCGTATATCCAACGCATGGAAACCCGTCTGAAAAATCAAGAAGTAGACCCGATGGTAGCTTTCAGCGATTCGGTAACCTACGCTCTCTATGGCGATAATCCGATGACCAAAAGATTAAAAGTGGAAGACTTGCCAAACATCGATTACGAGAAGATCATGGAAATGTACAAACAAAGTTTCGGCAATCCGGGAAGTTTCACATTTTCCTTCGTAGGAAATATCGATGAAGAGAAAGTGAAACCGATTATCGAACAATACCTTGCTTCATTGCCGGGAACGCCGGAGAAAACCGAATTCAAACAGATTCCCATGGACTACCGCAAAGGGATCATCTACAACTTGTTCGAACGCCAAATGCAAATTCCGAAAGCTTCGGTATTCAACGGCATAACGGGATCCGTCGATTTCGAGCAAAGAAACCAAATGTTGATGAGCATATTAGGACAAATTCTCGATATTGTCTATACCGAAAAAATTCGTGAGGAAGAAGGAGGAACATACGGTGTTTATTCCGGTGGCGGAATTTCAAGATATCCCAAAAATCAATCCCTCCTGCAAATCATGTATGATACGGATCCGGCAAAAATGGAAAAGATGAATGCCATTGTCCTCGACGAACTGCAATCGATCGCAGATAACGGACCACGGGAAACGGATTTCTCGAAAGTGAAAGAATTTATGAGAAAAAAATACTACGAGAATATAAAGGAAAACAGCTATTGGCTCAATATCCTGAATAATTATTATTTCTATGGCGATGACAATTACAGCGATTATTTGAAAATCTTGGAAAGCATCACGTCAAACGATGTGAAGACCTTTACAAAAGAATTTCTATCGCAAAACAACCGGGCTACCGTCATCATGATGCCGAAAGAATAAAAAACGGTCTTATTTATTCTTTGATATAAATACGTTTGACGCGAGGAGATACGGAAGTGAGAATCTCATAAGGTATTGTGCCGATACTTTCTGCCAGGTCGATAACCGACGGAGTTTCACCAAACACCACAACCGTATCTCCTTCGTTTGCTTCAATCTCTGTGACATCAACCATACAAAGATCCATGCAAACGTTGCCCACGATGGGTGCAAACTTGCCATTGATGAGCACTTTGCCGTTTCTGTTGCCGAATTTCCGATCAAGACCGTCGGCATAACCGATGCGGATAGTTGCAATGCGGGCATCGCAATTGAGTTCTTCTTTCCTGCCGTATCCTACGGTTTCGTGGCCGGGAATATTTTTAATCTGCAAAATAGTGGTTTTCCACGTACATACGTTCCTTAATCCCTTCAATCCGCTTGCGCTCACCCCGTAAAGCCCAATACCCAGCCTTACCATATCCCATTGAGCATCGGGAAAACGTTCAATTCCGGCCGAATTAAGAATATGTTTATAGACAGAATATCCCAATCCCTTTTCGATTTCTTCGGCAGCAAGCTTCAACGTCTCGATCTGTTTATGGGTAAATTCATCGAAAATCCAACTTTCACTGGCAGCCAAATGCGAAAAGACCGATTTCACGCGCAACCCCTTTTGCGAACGCAATACGTCGATCAATTGCGGAATCTCTTCCGGAACAAAGCCTAAGCGATGCATTCCCGTATCGATCTTAACATGAATGGGGTAATTGGTAATTCCTCGACTTTCGGCCTCTTTGATAAAAGCCTCAAGTATCCTAAAATTGTAAACTTCCGGTTCCAAATCATTCGAAAATAATTCCTCAAAACCGTTTACCTCGGGGTTTAAAATGATAATGGGCAAGGAAATACCCGCAGAACGAAGCGCCAATCCCTCTTCGGCGACAGCCACAGCCAAATAATCGCAACGATGATACTGAAGCGTTTTTGCTATCTCCACGGCCCCTGCTCCATAACCGTTTGCCTTAACCATACATATCATTTTGACACCGGGAGAAAGTTTCGATTTATAAAAATTGAAATTGTGCACCACTGCATCCAAATCTACCTCCAATACCGTTTCGTGAATCCGTTCCTCAATCAATGCCGTAATTTGCTCAAAATGATATTCACGTGCACCTTTTACCAAAATGAGCTCGTTGTCGAAATTTCTCCAAATTCCCGATTGAATAAATGCTTCGGTCGAAGGAAAAAATTGTTTCTCCATTTTGAAAGCGCCCGCGTTTTCCGAAATATCGTGCCCAATGCCGATCAATTTATCGACACCACTTTGCTCTACCATTTCGGCAACCCTTTTATACAGCGACTTCGGCATGATTCCCGTTTGAAGAATATCGGACAAAATCACGGTCTTTTTCATGGGACGATCCATCTTGCGTTGATTCTGAAAATCGAGCGCAATTTTAATCGAATTGATATCCGAATTGTAGGCATCATTGATAATGATGCAATCGTTTTTTCCCTGACGCACGTCCAAACGCATGGCCACAGGTTCCAACGTCATCATTCGTTTGGATATTTCACGGGGATGAATGCCCAAAAAAAGCAATACGGCAAGACAGTGGATGGCATTTTCGATAGAAGCTTCATCGGTAAAAGGAATATCCACCGAATGTTCGAAACGAAGAAAAGAATAATGAATGGCGGTTTTTTTATCTTGTATGTCGATTTTTGAAATATACAATGGTGCTTCACTACGTTTCCGTGACCACGAAAAAGCTTTCTGAGAAAGCAACATCATGTCGGCACACCGATTGATTAAATCGTTGTCTTCGTCATAGATAACCACGTTGCTATTGACAAACAACGCCATTTTTTCCATGCACTTTTGCTGCAGAGAAGTAAAATTTTCCTGATGAGCCTCTCCTATTTTTGTCAGAATACCGATTGTCGGACGAATAATCGGCTCCAAATACCCCATTTCGTCGGGCATGGAAATACCGGCTTCAAAAATGCCGAGCTCAGTGGTATCATCGAGCTCCCAAACCGATAAAGGAACGCCAACTTGCGAATTGTAACTCCGAGGAGAACGAACGATATTGAAATTTTCCTGCAAAAGCCGATACAGCCATTCTTTTACGACTGTCTTCCCATTGCTGCCGGTAATCCCAATGATAGGAATATCGAAACGGCTCCGGTGATAAGCAGCTAATTTTTGCAAAGCACGCAAGGTATTTTTAACGTGCAAAAAATTGCTCCCGGGAAGATTATCCCATTCGGGCAAACGCTTACTTACAACAAAATTACGCACACCCGCCGAATATAACTCATTGATAAACGTATGCCCATCGTTGTTTTTGGTTTCCAACGCAAAAAACAACGTATGGGAAGGTGACCCACTCAACTTACGGCTGTCGGTCAACAAGGTGGAGATTTCCGATTCAATCAACTCAACATTTTTTATCCCCAAAATGGATGCAATTTTCGATATTTTATATGTCATAGCACTAATTATACAAGATCGAGTAAAGTTAAAAGCAATTCTGTTTCTTTTTTACAGGATATCAACGGATATTTTTCTTTGAATTGTTCAAGTTTAGCCAATGTTTGCATAAGAAAATTCCGATATTCATCGGTCTCGAAATTCAAAGGTTTATGATTGAGCGACCGATAAATGGGTTGCCAATCGGATATAATCTTTTCGGTAACAGGCGAAAAAAACGATTCCCGAAATCGTTCCCACAAATAATCAATGGCTGTTTCGGAAGGATGAAACATATCTTCGGAATAAAACCGATAATCGCGAAGCTCATCCATTACGATTTCGTAGGCCGGGAAATAATGCAGATTATCTTCGAACTCCGCCATCAATTGGTCGATTGCCAAATGTAAAATGGATTTACTCACCTGATTTTCGTGCGCACCGTCTCTCCAATGACGAATGGGGCTAACCGTAAATACAATTTTCATTGAAGGATTGAGTTTGCATAAATCGGCAATAAGTTCCGACCATTCGGCAACAATATCGTCAACCGATAAACGAAACCGGTCAAACACCTCCGATGGAAACTTATGACAGTTCCCCACCATTTCACCCGTTTGCTGCAAACGGTAAACATATGCCGTACCAAAAGTAATCAAGAAAACGTCGGTTTGTCTTATACGCGAAGCGGCAGCAGAAAATCGACTTCGAATACTTTTTAGACAATAATCTTTATGCGAATGAGAAAATGCCCCATGATGTGAAAAACTATGATACAACCCATCACGGAAAACAAGATCGGCTTCAGAAAAAGTGCGGTTTTGCAACAACCGCTGCATAGCCGAAGAAATGGATAAAGGATTGTATAAAATGCCAAACGGATTTATATCTACATCGAATTTGTTTTCACTCAACTTCCTGCCTATATTTTCAGAAAAGCATGACCCGAAAAGCATCATTTTTGTAGAATGATGAATATCGATATTTGATTTAGGTATGGGTACGTAGGTCCGAAATTCCATTGCATTTATTTTTAATACAAAAATAGCATAAATCGAACAAGAATGTAGTAGAAAAAATAATAATTTGCAAAAAAGAACGATACAAGAATAACGTAAAAAAACAGGAAGGGTTTTACGACTGCAATTGGAAGGGGTATAAAAAAGAATTGGTTGTCTCACGACAACCAATCTTCATTGTTAACCTTAAATCTAATACCATGAAAAACACGATACAAATATAGCTGTTTTTATGTTATAAAACATCATTTCGCACCATGAAATCTCCTTATTTAACCTAGTTTAATATCACAATACCCTTTCAACGCTTTTCCTCGACCAATTTTAACAATTAAACCACATATAATACCAGCCCTTTTAAATATTCACCCTCGGGGTGATACATATTAATGGGATGATCAACAGGCTGCTCAAGTTGATACATAATACGCACCCTTCTTCGTGAAAGAGCTGCCGCACTGAAAACGGCAACTCGAAATTGTTCACGGGTAATGGCTTGAGAACATGAAAAAGTAAAAATTATGCCCCCCGGAGCAATTTTTTCAAGCGCTGCAAGGTTAAGCTTTCGATATCCCTGTAATGCATTCTTTATTGCGCCTCGATGTTTGGCAAAGGCAGGAGGATCGAGAATGATAAGATCATAGGCATCTTTCTCTATCTTTTTCAAAAACTTGAACGCGTCTTCCGAACACGAACCGTGCCGGGCGTCTTCACCGAAATTCAATCGAATATTTTCGTTTGTCAACATCACGGCTTTCGCCGAGCTGTCTACCGAATCGACTCTTTGTGCACCGCCTCGCAAAGCATAAGCCGAAAATCCACCCGTATAACAAAACAAGTTGAGGACACGACGATCTTGTGCATATCGCTCCACCAATTTTCGGTTTTCCCGCTGATCAATGAAAAAACCTGTTTTTTGTCCCCGCAACCAATCGATATGAAATTTCAATCCGTTTTCAACCGCAACCGGATTCACCTTATCGCCTCCCATAAGATATCCATCACGAAATTCGCGATCGCCGGTGTAAGCCAA
>Ga0116168_1001969_pt1 | contig 14137 bp, 17 predicted proteins | sample AD_UKC129_MetaG_FD_89795 | JGI IMG/M metagenome (GOLD analysis project Ga0116168, IMG submission 89795) | Active sludge microbial communities of municipal wastewater-treating anaerobic digesters from Canada - AD_UKC129_MetaG | ecosystem: Engineered > Bioreactor > Anaerobic > Digestate | place...
CATCTATATCAAGGATAGCACACAATAAATCTTCTACTTTTCTTCTGTTCTGCAAATGATAATCTATGATAGAGAGCAATGCTCTTCTATTCTTTAATCCTGTAAGTAAATCTATGTTGGAATGGTCTATTTGTTTTTCTTCATACATCTCAGCTTTTCTTTTCAAAGACAGAACAGCAAAGGATGTCATAAGAAATGCTATTATTACGTTAATCCTGAATACCCAAAAATCTATACCTATGTGAGACTTATATACCGGTACTATAAACCTTGAGATATCATAAGAGCCTATAAAACAAATGAGTGCTACAATACATGCAGGTACAGCACTTATTTTTCTGGCATTTTTCTTCTTTAAAACATATTCAATCAAAATCATGACTATAGGAACATCTAAAAGATATAATGAATATCCTGACATAAACCCAAAAATATATGATAGATATAGAATAACTACACAAAAATTCATCATAAGATAATTGATTCTGATTGGGTTATCACACTTGAATGACAATATAAAGATTGAATTAATAAGACCGTTTATCATAAAAGGAAGATATATATGCGGCTGTATTTTAAGATATAAAAAGATTACGGAGATAATAAACGGAACTTCCGTAAAGCATATAAAATATATATAATTTCTTGCTTTCTCAGACATAAATAAACCCTCTTTTAATGTGAAAGCCATCTGTCATATTCTCTGCAAATTGAATTTTCAACTATTCTTGTTTTAGTAAGACCTGTTTTTTCTGATAACTCTGACAGTTTATTATAAGCACTTTCGTCCATCTTCATTGAAAATGGTTCCCAGCCTTTGGAAGGTCTGCCCCCTGCATGAGTTCTAGCCAAAATATCACTCCTCTTTCTAATCTAATGGACGATATAGCGAATCATTCTGGAAACAATCCGGGATATCTTTTGGTGTATCAGCATATAGATAATTATATTTTCTAAATGTTTCTCTTAATAAAGTATTAATTTGTTCGATCACAGGGGCAGGGTAATAATCCACCAATAAATCATAGATTTCCTTTTCCTCTGGGATATATAACTGTATAGCCTGCCCGTGATTCATCAGTTCCATAGCATCAAGTTCGATATCTATATCTGTATCAAATGGTTTAGCCTTAATAACAGTATTATATGAATCCATAGACCCCGGTTCTCCATAAGTATACATATCTGATAAAAATGCCCCGCCATTGTCAAAAATTGGAGAAAATCTGTACTTTCCATCCTTATCTCTAATAAAACAGATATTATTGAAATGCCTGTCATCATTAAACGTTGCAGCATCTAATTCTAAAAGACCTGTGAGATAAAATATAATAGTATCTGCGTCTATATTTGTGATATCAGATATCATGTTTACGAATATATGAATCTTCTCAGAGGTCTCATGTCCGGTCAGATATTTAGCTATATTTATTCCTTTTTCTTTTTCTATCAATTTATATGCCGTGACAAGCTCTTCATCATCTTGTAACATATCTGGTGAAGAACATCCGGTTTCTAGTTTTTTACCGACATAAAATTTACATGGAGTGTATATAAGATGTGGAAGCAAGCAGTTTTTTAAAACAAGCCTTGATACAACACTTTCTGCAGCTCCTTCAAATCCCAGATAGTCTCCCTTATACCATATATTCTCTTTTTTGTATTTTATTTGATTCCCTTTGGACGTTGTGACATTGATAGCGTCCTGTCCATCTAATTTATTAATCATCTATAATCTCTACCCATCTTTTATCATCTGTAAGGGTTCCTTTAGTTTTCTTTAGTATCTCTATAGGATCATATTCTTCTAACCCTATAGTATTAAGACAATATTTTAAATCCTGTCTTGTAGGCGGGAAACATCTCTCTAAGAGAAAATTATTATAATCTTCCCATGTAGCCTGTTCCTTACATCCAAAAGCTCTGTCTAAATTTACATCTGTATAATTCTGAAAAGTAAATGTATGAGCTTTATTGTCCACTACAATAGTTGTATTCAGTTTGTCATTATTATAAAAATTTATGATCATAATATTTTCCTCGTTTTATACAATTATTATATGTTGGGGATATAGTTTTGTCAAGTTTAGTATTGACTAATCAGATAAAAGAATAAGAGTAGTAAGTTTATACCTACTACTCTTACTTTTAAGAGACTTACTCTCTTTCGGGAGCATCCTGGCTCTTTTCAACATCATGCTTAGGATTGAGCAGACTATTTAGTGCTTCAGGAGACATAACCGCTTCTGCAGAAGAGTTTGTGTCTTTGTCATAATATGACACATGAACCTGATAGTCGTCAGAAAATGTAACATAGTGTGAGCCACTCTTGGCTGCCTTGATCTTTTCAGTACCGTCATTGTTATGCTTGGCCACCAGGAACTGACCCCATTTACCGCCCTCTGTTTTAGGTGGGACAGAGACATTAACGTACTCTACGCCACTCTTAGCTGTAAAGGGATGTTCAAATTTCGGATTGAAAAATACATTTACCGGTTTACTCATAATATTTTGCCTTTCGTATAAAAAATGATAATTTACTGAAATGGGAACCATTTCTTAGATATAATTAGATTTTATTTTGAAAAGGCAGGATGTCATTCTCTTTCCATTTCAGATTCCAGACATCTATCGTAGTACTGATATCTTTTCTGCTTTTCGTATAAACAATCTAACCTTTTACTTAATTCATTGATTTCCAGTTCGAGGTTATGTCTGTCTTTATTTAAGATTCTTATTCTGGATTCTAAGGTCTTTATAGTAAGGTCTAGCTTTTCTTCATCTTTCATATCAGCCTCTTTTACTGTCTTTCGTTTTCCAGATCTTCAATAGAGGATACATCATAGTTATTTAATTTGTTTTTTAATTTAAAGTTATTTAATTTGTCTTTTATTCTCTCGAGTTCATTCATTTCTTCTCCAAAAACTCTTTCATAGTCTTTTATATATTCATAAAGATTAGCATTTTTTTGATATGATGCTGCCCCAACGTGGTACAGGCTAAACTCTATCTTTTCAGCTACAGTAGTTATATCTATTCCACTATTATCTTTAGGTTTATCTATAGTTCCAAGATCCATGGTAATATTTCGACATGTGGCGGTTATACAAAGTAAATTTCTTTTAGGACTCTGTGACAACTCTATTTTTATCCACTTATGTTCAAGTGCATTTTTTATTTCAGGTACAAACAGTGTATATTCGCCATTAAGTAAATGTCTTACACGACAATACAATTCATCAGCTATAGAAAAGAGTTCTCTTGGGGATTTTAAAGATGATATATAATCCCACTCTCTCGGTGTAAGTATCTGAAAATGGTCTTTCCCTGACTGAGTTTTTGCTGTTATAGTTGTCCATTTTATATCAGCATCCATATCGAGATATACAGTTTTCATTTCATATACATTATCAGGATCCATAGCCGAAAGCATACTCTTAAGACAAACAAGTTTATCAAACATAGCCTTCTCTTCCTGACCTCTAAGAGTATTTGGTTCTCTCATGTGTTTAAGTTCTCTATCCATTTTAAGTTCTCTATCCATGTCATTGCCTTTCTTATTCTCTATCCATTTCTATATCTGTAAGTTCAAGTGATGATTCTCTATCCTGTTCAAAGATAGTATTGATATTTTTTATAAGGGCATCTGTAATATCAAGTTCACCCTTAGCTATAGTTTCAACATCTAAAAGAATGTCATACGTCATAAAATCTCCCGGAGTACTATAGTTTTTATGATCGTCTGCAAAACCTTTAAGACACTCACATACATCTACTACCCAGGAACAAAAATCTCCCCAATCCATAAGACTTTCTCTTGTATTGAAGAGGTAAGTGTTCCTGTCAAGACAGGCAAATCTCGCTCCATCGTTCTCTTCATAATTTTCATTAATGATCTTAGGTAGATTTCTTTCTATTCCATGTCTTGTCAAAAATTCCTGGAAATCATAAAGCTTTACATCATCTATACCTGCCAAAAGATCTACGTCATCTATGTAGTCACATCTCTCATAATCTTTAGCAGTAAAGGTATTATTAGAGAATCTAAACTTAGGATCTCCTTTAAAGAAATCGGGGGTCTTTTCAAAGTATTGGTCCATTGCTTCTGTAATATATTCAGGCTTACTTGTTCCGATAGTTTTTATCTGATCTTTAATATTATTAATCCACATAAGAGATGGCTTTACTGCAGGTATAAAAGAATTATCTCCAAATCCACAGGCATACATATACTGATTTAAGTTGTGAATTATAAAATTAGCCCTTTTGTTAAAATTTAAGACACTTTTCATTACGAGATAAGAACATTCTTCATCACTTAATTTATAGGCTTTAACAACGGCTTTTTGAATGATCTTACCACTTGATAACTTTACATCTTTAGTCCCGTAAGTAGTTGTCACCGTTCTTCTTCTAAAAGGATTAACAGATAAACCTAACAAAAACATCTGATTTTTTGTCAGAGAAATTGTTTTTTTTGGCTTTTCTATAACAGGTAAAGCATCTCTTTCAGTAACACCCTGAAAAGTTGTTGGATCTATACCATAAAAATCACATAAATGGAGTATGGCATCATATGTGGAAACGAGATTATCCTGGAACTTAACAAGTTCTATAGCTGAATATGTATGCTGGCACTTAGAAAAACATCTGGCTCCATTATCTTTAATACTCATATTAAGATGTTTTCCACCATGTACAGGACAAGCACATTTAGTACCATGCATAGTAACGCCCATGTAATCTCTAAGCACAGATTCTATAGGAAAAGCATTTTTGATCTCTTCCCAATCCATATCGTTATAGTTAAAATTGTAATTTCCTGTCATTCTCTTTCCTCTTCATATTTCAACATGTCTTCTATGCACATCTGGTTGAATTCATGCATTACATTATCCTGATCATTAACTTTTTGTATTCGTTGTTTGTCTGACAACTCCAGGTTCTTTTCGATAATCTTTTCAAATTGTCTACACATCTGCTCGGGATTCATATTATTAGACAGGGAATCTCCCTGCCATCTCCCGTTCTTACCATTAACCTCATTAAACATTTTAATAGCACACCCATATGCTCCTCTCGCCAATAAAGCTTCTGTGAATCCTACACAATTAGGGGTATGGTCATCAATAAGTACATGAAAGGTGTCTTCGCTGTTTAAATCTGATATTTTTAAAGCTTTATCCTTGCCCTGTCCATCTTCTATAAAAAGATATCCGGCATGATATTTGGTGTTCTTGATTTCAGGTAGAAAGTCTTCCAACCAGAATTTCTTGTCTGAAATAGCTTTTTTAGTAGGAGCACATGAACAGATTCTTACGTCATAACCCTTTGTTATCAATAGTCTGGCAAAATCTACTACGTTTTGATATGGCATAAGGTTATAGAAATAACCGGGTCTTCGAATAAGAGTATTTATCTTCTCTGTAATAGTCTCTTTAGTCTGCATGATGTCTTCAATACTTTGTATATCATGACCTTCCTTAATAAGCATTTTCTTGATGTCGGGAATAAGGTCTTTCCACTCTGCAAGTGTTCCATCCATATCAAAATGGATAATGATTGTTTTATCTGTCTGCAGTGTCATATATTTCTCCTTGTATATAAAATTACAAATAAATGTTCTTAATGATAATTAGAATCTTTTATCGAAAAGTAGTCTCTAACTCGATAAAAGAATTCTCAAACACGACAAACGATACTTTGTTTATGTACTATCGTTTGCAAGATATGTTTGTATACTCGATAAACGATACTAGGGTTTACTGACTATCATTTATAAGATTCTTTTATGAAAAAGTGATATACAAAACTATGTCTATGGCTGTTTTTATACTTATTTAGCCTTTTGTAAGAAAAATCTAATTGTATATGGAGACTCATTGATTTGGTTGATTTAGAGGTTTATTATGAATACAGAAGATATAGGACTGGAAATAATCATAAGAAGAATAGCAAAACACTATGGTATAAGACTTAACCCATTACAGATACAACAATACATATACAGGATTAAGAAAACAGATTGTTTTGTCAATATAACAAACGCTCCTGAACTATACAGGCTTGTAACAACAGTGATGACAAATGAAAAGTACGGAGAGAACAAATGAAATCTACAAGAATACAACAAGATGCGGATATGATTATCAGGGAATTTAAAAAAGATTATCTGGCTATTCTTAGAGAGGAACCGGCACATGGTCTCCCTCTTAGGATTGACAGGAATTCTGATAAAAATACCTGGACTTTCGACGACAGATATAAAATATCATTAGGATAAATAATAGCAATAAAAAAGCACCCTTTCGGATGCTTTTTCTTTATTAAATTTCAGCAAGAAAACCCATTTGCTTTAGCCGATGGGATGAATTGCGTCATATTGCCAAACCTTGCACCATTTGAGATGTTCTTGCTGAAATACGTTGACAGTTACTTAGCTTTGGAATTTTGAATCCTTTTGGCATAAAAGAAAAGTCAATCTTCTTACCATCTATATCCATTAGAATTGCATATCCTGTGGACATCCTGCCTTTAATAAAATATTCTTTACCAAAGTATTGCACCTTGTCGAACTTCCGAAACCCACATATCTTGCCTGTTGTGATTGGTTGCTCGGAACGTATGCCTTTTGTTTTTTGAAAATCCCCATCAGCTACACATTTCTTTTTGTACAGGTTACTTTTTACCGTAAGGCGATATCCTTGTGTTGCAATTACGCAGGCATCATAAAAATGTTCTTTATCTACACCAAGACTTAGACGGTTTGCCTTTGTTACATACCCAAAGGTTTCTATTGCTTCTGGATAAATGCAGAATAATTGTTTACGGATAGAGTTCATCTGTGTTGCGAACTTTAAATTGCCTTTCGCATTACCAGTGAATGTAAGTTTAATCTTTCCATTGTGTAAATCTTTATGGCATGTATGACAAAGCGTAATAAGATTACTTTCTTCATCAGAACCACTTAGACTGCGATACACGATATGATGTACCTCTAATTTACTGTCCTTATGTTTACCCTTACAACACTGACAAGTATAACCATCACGGTTAAGTACCTTTGCTTTTGTGTTCTCAAAGCCATAATTAAGACCTTTCTGATAACCCCAATGTCTAATTTTAGGGTTTGCAAGCATCGGATTTTTCATAAGATGCATGTCAAACTGTCCTGTTTCAAAGACCATTTGCGTGATTGGTATGATAGACTTAATATATTCTACTTCTTTGATATGACTATAAAGTTTACTTTGCATAGTAGGACTGAAACGACCAGTTTTAATGCTATTCTTCCGATTTAGCCACCTTGCTTTATGATACCGTGTTTTGCTGTTACGCCTATTTCTGCGATACTTTGCTCTTTGCGTCATCTTATCGGTGATATCGTTTCTTAACTGAATCTCTGACATATAAACAATGTCGCCATTGTCTTTACTGACAGCTGTTCCAATAGTACCGCTTCCAGTGTCAACACCTAATGTTAAGGGTTGTGTATGATTCGTGCTATCATACATTAACTTAATTGTAAACGGACACCTTTTAATAACCTTTGCTTTTCCATCTTTTAATAGATGTTTTACTTTACCATGCCTGTTTGTTGGCATAAGTGGTTGTCCGTTTTTGTTTAGCACATACACCATAACTGGCACTCCTTTCAATGTAAATAAATACATAAATCCTTATCGTGCGATAAGGTTGTGCGTACTATACTGCGCTATCACCACGCAGGTTTGCCGACTTCAACTCGACAATGATATAAAGGCTTTTTAAGTACATATCACAAGGCTGTTCTTACTCTGACCTAACTTAAATATATACGATAGAGCGACGGTCTGTTGCGTCAACCGAGGGTATCATGACCTTAATATCGTAGTATCCGTTTCTGAATACTTAGTCTGGTGAACCATTTAACAGAAGCCCATTACCTTTAGGTGATGGGTAGTTCACCTTTCTATTTCAGCAAATGGGACCAATACTCCATCAAGTTCATCAAGCTTATCTCTGAAGTCCTGGACATCTTTTTGATTAAGCTTAGATAGTATATCAACACCGTCATTCTGATATATATCCCTAATGTCCTGCTCAGTTAAATTATAGCTTTCTATAACTCCACCATCTATTTCCTGATAGTCATTGTCATATCTGGTATAGTCATACTCTCCATTGTCTTTGTCCTGAATAAAAAGATAGCCTTCGGAAGTTTTGTAAACCTGTTCCGGTTCTTCCATTTCTGTATCTATATCGCTATACATTTTTTCATCTTGTAATGAATCGTTGATTTTGGCCATTTCTGATATAAACCGGTCGCTGACAAACCCTGATTTATGTAATTGTTCTATTTCTGTCATAGAAAATCTCATACTATATATACCTCAATTCTAATTATATTTTATGTCTTTACTCATAATTAGATTTTTAATTAAATTTTTGACTATCTTTCATAATCCATGATTTCTCTTAAGTTCCTTATCACATAATCTGACTGCAGTTTTTTAATAGCCGAATTATATACCTGCTGTGCCCTTTGACTAGAGAACCCTAACTCTTGAGCTATATCTTTAAAAGTCATAGAAAATCCATTAAAACCCAGTTTTTTTGTTAATACTATCTTTTCATTGGGCGTGAACTTTTTATTTATCACGGAGTTTAAATATTCCCGGACTTCATTATCTTCTATATCTTTTATAATTTCGTCCTCTATATCCGTAGGAGATGATAAAGTGTCAAGAAGAGTCATAGAACTTTCTTTTTCATGTTCTCCGGGGATTACTGCATCAAGTGTAGTATTATTTCTGCTCTCATACATACGGGATAATTCATAATACTGTGTTTCGGTGATGTCCATATGATGAAGGATATATTCTTTAGTATCTCGACTATTAATACTGTCTTCTTCGCATTTGTGTTTATGCTTAGTCCACTCTGAAAATAACTGAGTAAAGTATTGAGGGTATACTATTCTATATCCTTGTGTTCTATTAGCCGTACTCATATATTTCACAAGGTAAAAATATGCAAAGGTAGCAAAGGAATTACCGGATGTAATATCAAATCTTTCTGCAGCCATGAGCAATCCTAAATATCCATCCTGTTGTAAATCTTCCATTGAAAGATCAGAATATATAGCATGATGCATTCTTGCTGCAACAGAACTCACAAGATTTTTGTTAAGTAAAATAAGCTCTTCTTTAGCTGATGTATCCCCGTTTTGTATCCGCTTTACGATATCAAGGTTTTTATCTTTATACGTTGCTTTCATCGTGTGTATCCTCAATCCTACATTGATACATATGTGACAGATAATCGTCTAATTGGGCTACAAGTTCCGGGTCGAAAGAGAATTTTGCAACAGCCTGATGGACCATATCCTCAGGAATACCGAAGAACATACCTGCCATAGCCCCACATATAGCTCCTGCCGTATCTGTATCTCCACCCAGAGCAATAACTTTTCTTACAGCCTCTTCATATGTATTTGATGAAAAAAATGCAGATAAGGTTTGAGGGATGACCTGGTCACACAATATTCCACACCCATAACTGTTATTAGACTCTAAGAGAGTATTGTAGTCCGGGATAGAATAATAGTTCATTTCAACCCATTTCATGACAGTTAATCTGTTATGTCCCTTAGGATAGAATAAGTTAAAGGATAATGTATCAGGCTTACAGAGATCTATTACAGACGCAACACATTCTGCTCCTTTTAATCCCTCAGGATGATTATGAGTGACACCTGTAACGTCTTTAGATGCTTTTACGATACAGTGTCTTCCTTTTTTTAGTTCTCCTACAGAAGATATTCTCATAGCAGCTCCGTTACCACATGAGTTGTAGGGTTTTGGGTCATCTTCAAATATCCATTCAAAGAATGATGGACCATATCCAAAAGACGGATATTTAGCACCATAAGCTCTCATATATTTAGTAGTAAGATCCGACAACTTTCCTTTTTTTTCCTGAACTGCTTTTAAAACTGCAAGTGTCATGATAGAGTCATCAGTAGGTACGGACTCATCGTCAAAAAAGTCATAGTCTGAAGGAATAGTCGATTTGGCATGTCCTTCAAATTTACTGCCTGCGATATCTCCGATAATGGCTCCCAGTATAGCTGAATGTATCAGTTGCATATATCTTTCTCCTTATTTTACAAATTCAAATTTACCACCTGTGATATTAAGTTTTAATTTCTGGTCCCAATGATTCCCTGCTTTAGATGTAAGAGATTTAGTAATTGTCTCGCCATTAAAACCTTTTTCTATATCGGACAAAGTCAGTTTATTACCTAGTATGTTCTTCCATATCGCATACTTGCACCCCTCTCTCCATCCGCTGCATCCGAAGGCCTTGTCTGTTTCCTGCAGAGGTTTGTGACATATTGGACATTCCAGATTTAGAGGTTTTATGGTAGTGTTTGTAGTTTTTTTTTGCGTAGCAGGTTTTGTTTGTGGCCATTCAATAACACAGGTCTTGACAGTTTCAATCTCTTTATTGAGTTCGTCTGTCATTCCCTGATCTACAAGTTTTACATTCATCTTTCCCGACCTTACATCGGATAGGTTCTTTTCCCAAAGACCCGTGGTTTCTACATCAAAAAGTGATAGGTCTTTAAAGTTCTGTATGGTTTTAATTGCAAAGTCTGTCGCAAAATATTTTCCACGAGACTCTGTAAAATAGCCTGCTCTTTTTGTGTCCGCCACAATATTAGATCTTGTAGCCGGAGTCCCGATCGAATATACAACACCTTCAACTTTGGTTGATGGATGATCTAATGCAAGGAGTAGTGATGCGTTAGTATATCTGGGCGGGCATTTAGCTTTGACTTCATGGGTATTCCATTTGATAGGCGATACATTGCCTTCGGACGGAATATCATTTACTGCCCAAACTTTTTTCAATGTATATGTGGGGTTTAGTATTCTTTCAAATCCTGCTGTGATATCCTGGGATACCTTACACATATACTTTTCGCTTAAGTTATCTACAGCAGACATGGAAAGCATTTCAATTTCTTTAGGTTCTGCAAATATAGCTATAAATCTTCGAAGGATCATATAATATACATTCTTTTCATCTCCGGTTATACTTTGAGGAACTTTACCGGTAGGAATAAGAGCTGTATGTCCTTCTGCCATGATAGCTTTATTATTAAAGTAGGTTTTGTCTTTCTTTACAGTATTCGGGTTCTGCAAAGAATTCTCGGGGATATCTATTAAATGTCCTAAAGATTCAATGATCCCTATAGCATCTGTATCTTCAGATACATATTCACAGTCTGTTCTGGGATACGAAACATATCCTTTTTCATATAACGACTGGATAATTTCGAGGGTTTTAGTTGCAGGAATGTTATACAGTCCATATGCATCAGCCTGTGCTGTAACAAGTTTATATAATTTCGGGGCCTTAATCTTCTTTTTTACAAGAGATATGTCTGTAATAGATGCAGATTTTGGTATAGTATTTTTGGCTTCGTCTTCTGTTTTATATTCGTTTTCGCCAATAAATTTGAATTCATTATTATAAAAAGCATGTCTGAAACTACTAGATGGTTTAAAGTTTTTTATGTCGAGTTCTCTCTCAACTATTAACTTAATAATAGCTGCCTTAACTCTCCCGATTCTTGTAAGTACACCTTGCTTAACAGTCATAGCTCCTGTAAGGTTCATCCCATAGCTATAGTCTTGTTTCTGTCTTGTGACAGCAGCATCCATAAATCCATCATATTTTGAATCATCTTCCAGATTCATAAGAGTATGAAGAACAGCATTAGGAGTAAGGTCATTACTCCAAAATCTTTTAACCGGGAGTTTATTATGACAATAATCCAAAGTTTCTCTGATAAGAAGTTCTCCTTCCTGATCAGGATCCCCGGCATGGATTACAACATCATAATTATTCTGTTTTAAAGCCCCTTTTATAGTATTCAGGATAGCTCTTGTCTGGGGTTTTACTTTATATTCAAATTCCAGATCCATAGGATAATTACCCATACTCCACTTTTTATATTCAGGATGGATTTCATCCGGCATCTTAAGTTCAAGAAGATGTCCTGCCTGAGCATAGAAATCAATATCGTAAGGGATTTTATCTTTATTAGCTTTATATACAGCTTCTATAGTTCTCATCAGAGAAGGCTTTTCTGCGATCAGTATAGCTTTAGGTTTACTCATAATAATTCCTTTCATAAGTATTCACGTTTCTATACTGATAATTAGAATCTTTTCTAAAAAAGTTTGTGTACATAGAAAAGAATTTTTATACCCGATAAACGATATAAATATTTACTAGATATCGTTTATAAGAACATTTTCTAAAAAAGTTCTTTTACATAGAAAAAAGTTTATTTGTATAGAAAATGCTATATGTACACGACAAACGATACCAATGTTTATTTGCTATCGTTTATAAGAACATCTCTAAGACATATTTATAGACAAAAAAATAAGACAGCACTTATATGCTGCCTTATCATTATTCATATTATCTTGATCTCGAAGCTCTTTCCTGCCAATCAACCATATCCCAAAATCTTACATCCTGGGATAATTCGTCCATGATCTCAAGATCATCTTCACACCATTTGCCATTATAAATAAGATAAATATCCCCACTACGAAGGTCTTCCAATGTCATTACTTCTTTCATATCAAAGAATTCTTTGATACGCTTCCAGACCTTTCTATAGTGGTGTAATCTCACAAGAGCCTGTTCAAGTGTAATGTCTCTAAAAGCCCAACGCTGAACAGTGTCTCTTTCATAATCCATTGTAAATTCTTTAACATTTTTATACCAGGATATCCGAAAGTCTGACTTATATCTTTTAGCATAATTTTTATCTATATGAGGTGGATAAGGCATATCAGGAACCTTATCTATAGGGTAATATACGTTAGACCCATATTTATATTCCTGCTGCATGATTTTATCCATTTTTCGTCTATTATAAATATCTCCGATTAAACCCATAAGAATATCTCCTTTAGTTTTAAAAACTAGCTGTATTACGAGCTACTTTGTTTGTTAAATATAGTATATATAGTGGTATTTTAAATGTCAAATTCTGACAATTTATACAGCAAGAGGATATGAAAATAACGGAGCAATAGATATTATTTCTAAAGTATCAGGATTCCTTAATATCCCGAACTCATCCAGACTTCTATCAAGATTATATTTTTCATCCATAGATATAAGTCTTGAAAAGAACTGTTCCCAATCAGGGAAGTTATTGAGTCTGAAACTTTCAAATAAGGCTTCTTTTTCTGTATATCCTGCGTTTTCAGGTTTTTCCCAAAACTCCCAAAAATATCCTATATATGGTATATATTCCATATTAAGAGACGTTACATCAGGGACATCATAAAACAATTTGTCTTTATATATTGAGTATTGGCCTCTTAACACGCTTAAATATTTGGCATATATGTTTTGTAAGAATACACTTTTATCAGAGATGTATGCTTCTGTAAGAAATTTTCCTTTGAATTTATCGCTTTCATTTTCTGACATAACATAAAATTGTTGTTTTTTGTTATGAAAAGAAAGATTGGCTGTATCCCTGTCAATATCTTCTACAGTATCTTCTGTAAGAGTAAAGACATCTGTGCCGGGGTAATTATTATATAAAGATATTGCATTAAATGGCATTCTTTCTCCATCAAATCGTACCCAATAACAATCAAAAGGGGAAAGAAAATGAAAAGGAAGCAACATTTCATTTTCAATAATTCCCATATCTTTTATCTTTAGCACATCAGCTCTCTTATTAGAAAGCTGTCTTCCTTGCAGAAATCTGTTTACAGATAAAATAGTCCCATTTATTCCTTTAGGAAGATGATCTTTATTGATAATCTGTTTTATCCCACAGCAAAGACCATCCTCGTTCATAATAAAAGACATACATATTATATCCTTATGCATTATATATGCTGTGTGGTGTGTTCCATTAGTTGACATAATACCGACCTCATAATTTTTCTAAAAAAAGATATACTTTTAAAAAAGTTTCTTTGTACTATTTTACGTAATCATCATCAAACTTAATCAGTCTATCAGTTAATGCTTTTTGCATCTCTTCCAGACCTTTCTTAGATAAAGTACCTATTTTATTATCTCCTCTATAGATTGCAGCATA
>Ga0116168_1001979_pt1 | contig 14085 bp, 12 predicted proteins | sample AD_UKC129_MetaG_FD_89795 | JGI IMG/M metagenome (GOLD analysis project Ga0116168, IMG submission 89795) | Active sludge microbial communities of municipal wastewater-treating anaerobic digesters from Canada - AD_UKC129_MetaG | ecosystem: Engineered > Bioreactor > Anaerobic > Digestate | place...
ACTGCCTCATCCACGTTATGTGTTACGAATATTATGGTTTCATTTGTTTTCTCCCATATGTATAAAAGTTCTTTTTGTAGTAGGTTTCGTGTTTGTATGTCCAATGCTGCGAATGGTTCGTCCATGAGGAGAAACTTAGGATTATTTGCAAGGGCCCTTACTATTGCAACTCTCTGTTTCATACCCCCTGAAAGTTCATATGGGTATGCGTCCTTGAAATCTTCTAATCCGACCAGTTTAAGGTATTCCATGGCGATTTTTTCCCTTTCACCCTCTTCTAGTCCTTTAAGTTCTAATCCGAAGGTCACGTTCTCGAGTACGGTTCGCCATGGGAAGAGGGTGTATTGTTGGAATACGAATCCCCTATCGGCTCCGGGTCCCTTGACCGGCTTGCCATCGGCGAATACTCTGCCTGTGGTGGGCTCTTCTAGGCCTGCGATTATCCGCAATAGTGTGGTTTTACCGCAACCTGAAGGTCCTACTATGCATAGGAATTCACCATCCTCAACCTGGAGGTTTATATCCTCTAGTATGGGCCTGTCCTTGAATTTCTTCGAAAGCCCCTCTATCTTTAATGGCATCCTCAAACCCCTCACATTAGATGGTTTTACCCCTCCATGGGATGTATTTTTCCTCCACCCTTGAGAGTAGCTGGTCGATGGCGAATCCTATAAGGCCTATGGTGAGCATGCCCACTACGACTTCGCCCGTGTCGAGTAGGCGCATAGCCTCCATGATAAGGTATCCTAGGCCTGATTTGGCTGCTATCATCTCAGCCGCTACTGTGCACATGAATCCTATGCCGAAGCCAACCCTCAAACCTAGTAGTATCCCTGGGGAGGATGCTGGTAACACAACCTTAGTCAGCACCTGTCCTTCGGTGGCTCCTAGTGTGCATGCTGCTTCGATGAGCACCCTTTCCACGCCCTTGACGGCGTCTAGGCTATTTAGGAGTATTGGGAAGAATGATCCTATGAATATTATGAATGCCTCTGCTTTAAGCCCTAGGCCGAACCAGAGGAGGGCGAATGGAACCCATGCCAATGGGGGTATAGGCCTCAATATTTGTATTATCGGGTTGAAAAGCCTCTCCAGGGTCTTGGACCAGCCTATGCCTATTCCTAGTGGTATTGCGATTATAGCTGCTGCGGTGAATCCTGTGACAACCCTTAATAGTGTGCTCATGGCATGTAAAAACAATTCTCCAGTTATTAGCAGGTTGTAGAATGCTACTAGGACCTCATATGGGCTTGGGAGGATATATGATGGTATCAGGTTGGTGAATGTTAATATTGACCAGACTACGATCAGTATCACTGGTATGATTAGTGCTTCGAAGAATTTCTTCAAAATCGTCCACCCTCTTGGTCTTATCCCTTTTATGGTAGGTACTCTAGGTTGAAGATATCATCCCTTTTAAGGTCCTTTTTAATATAGCCCAGTTGTTTTTCTATTTCAACAAACTTCAGGACATTGTCTATAAAGGAACCTGTGGGTACTGCGAGGAATTTCATGTTCTGGAATGCCCTCTTTTCTACTTCAGGGTCTGTCCCAAGGGTTTTGGCTACTATGGATGCTGATTCGTCCTTGTGACTGTTAAGGTATTCGGTGGCCTCTACATGGATCTTTAGGAATTTTCTTAGCTGGTCTGGGTGTTCTTTTATGAATTGGTCTGTGGCTATCACCACACAGCATGGGTGATCCTTCCATATATCCCTGGAATATGCGATGGCGTGCCCGTAACCCTTCTGTTCCGCCATGGAAACATAGGGTTCCCATGCTATGAAACCGTCTATTCTCCCTGCTTCTAGGGCCTTTGGCATTAGTGGGACTTGCATTTCTATGATGTTAACATCTTCTGGGTTTATGCCATGTTCTTTCAGTGCCATCTGTAATAGTACATCTTGTATGCTGCCCTTCATTGGTATTGCTATAGTTTTGCCTTTGAGGTCTTCTATCTTTTGAATGCCTGTATTTTCCCCGACTACTATCCCCGATCCCTCCTGGTTGACTGCCGCGACTATTTTTATGGGCACACCCTTAGCTATCCCGGTGACTGCTGGGGGCGTCCCACAGTAGCCAATGTCTATCTGCCCCGTCGCCGCTGCCTTCACGAGATCTGGTCCCGCGTTGAATTCGATGGTTTCAACCTTTAAACCCTCTTTTTCGTACATTTCTTTTGCCTGTGCTATGAAGAGTGCTGAGTGGTGGTCGTCTTTTAGGTGGCCGACTCTTATAACCCTCTCTTCTGGTCTGGGATATAACGTGTAGGCTGCGCCCACTATCACTAGTATTATTATTGTGGCTATGATCCATTTTCTCTCCACCATTATTATCCCCCTTTTTTGAATCTTTTTTTATAATAGGTTAGACTTTGGGGTTCTTTTTTAACGAGTCTTTCTATGAGTTTTTGATTTTTGAATTCGTTGATTGTCTTTTCTAGTATTTCTATTTTTTCCCGTGCTTCATCGAGTAGTCTTTTGGTTATTTCAGCTCGGTGTTTTAGGCGGTTGTTTTCATCTTCTAGGGCTTGGATGTTTTTAAGTTTGAGGTCTAGTTTTAGAACTTCAAGCTCATTTAATCTTTTGTTTAATCTTTTCTTCTCTTCTCTCAACTCATCTAGTCTCCCCTTATATTCCCATAGTTTTTCTCGGAGGTCTTCTATGATCTTCTCCTTCTCTTTTATTTCCTTTTCTAGTTTTTCTATTTCTTCTTCTATGGATATTCCCCCAGGTTTAGTATCTTTTCTTGTAGGTGAGTTCTTTGAATGTTACTGTGAAGTCTAGGCCTTTCTTGCTTTTGATTGTTAGTTTCCCTCCGAGTTGGTCTATCAGGGACTCTATGAGTTGCCATCCCAGTCCCTTCGATTTTTTTATCTCATCCATTCTCAAGCCTTTACCATCATCCCGGAAGTGTAATCTTAGACCTCCACCAGCTTCTTTTTTTAGTTGGATTTTGGCTCTTGTTGCATTGGCATGTTTTATTGTGTTGGTTAATAGTTCGTTTATTATTAGGCCGATTGGGAGGCTTGTTTCAATATTTAGTGTGATGTCATCGATATCTGTTTCTATGCGGATGTCTGTTGTGTAGGTTTGGATTATCATGGATGTGAGATTTTTTATATAATCTCGTATTTTAACCTTTGCAAGGTCCTCTGATTGATATAAGTGTTCATGTAATAGTGAGATGGATTTTATACGGTCTCTGCTACTTGAGAGTATCCCCTTGGATTTTGGATCCTCTATTTTCCTTTCCTGGATGCCTAGTAGGCTTGAGATGATCTGTAGATTATTCTTGACACGATGGTGTATCTCACGTAGTAGGAGTTCCCTTTCTTTTATATATTCTTTGAGGGGTGTTATATCCTCTATTATCGTGATTATCTCATCTTTTAGTCTGCTGAAATTTATCTTAGCATATAATATGCTCTTATCCCTCCTCCGGATCCTGTATTCCCCAGGAATTGGCCTTGCGATCTTATCCTCAAGGATATCATTGAAGCTTTTACCCTTCAATTCATGGGGCTTGTAACCGAGGATTTTCACCATACTATTACAATCTTGGATTGTGAAATCCTCGTCTAATGATATTATAATGTTCGGGGCCGCTTTAAAAATGCTCATGTATCTTTTTTCGCTTTCTTCAAGTTTCCTGCTCATATGGTAAACTTCTGTGATGTCCTCGCCTGTGATGAGGGCTCCTTTGAATTCTCCCTCTTCATAGAGTAATCTGGCTATGAAATGGATTATTTTCCTGTTACCCTTACATGTTATGATACTACCCGTGAACGCATAACTTTTCTCACCTCTTTTGATGTGATCCAGGTACCTTTTCTCTCTCTTTGGGCGCTCATCGGCTGGTATGAAATTTAGGAACCAATTTTTGCCTTTAACATCTTCTTCGGCGCATTCTAGGATCTCGAGTCCTCTCGGGTTTATGTATCGTATTCTCCCTTTATCATCTAGTAGTATGATAGCCCATGCTGCGATTTCAAGGTATAATTCAGCCTTTCTCTTCTCAGCATTTGCTCTTTTAATAAGTTTTCTGTTCTCCAACAGGGCTGCATGATGTCTTCCAATTGTTAAAGATAATATTATAAAGAATGCTATCGCAAAACTCCTAGCTGTTGCGATTTTGAAATTGAATAGTACAAATACAAATAATATAAACAAGAATAAAAGGAAGAAATCTGGGAAATGTTCCACCACCTGGAGACGTTTCTGGGAATATACTGGTCTTTCAAAATCCTCCACCCTAAATTCAATAGTTGAAACTGTCAATAATAGGTAGCTTATTATCCATCCTAGGTCGAGTGGACAGCCAATATAATAGAATCCATAAAAATCGCTATAGGCGAATAAAAGATCACTTAAAAGTAAAACTATTATACCAGCAAGGAACATGCCGACGGAGCGAGACCTTAATGATCCAATCTTATTGATTATAGCATCTACTATAATGAAGAGGATTATAAAATCGCCGAAAACATAACCCGCAGATATTATAACTTCGATTAACGGCCCCCCAGATACTATGATGGGTTTGAGGATGAATATCCATATAATGGTGGCTAAGGAAGCCGATATTATGCAAAAGTCGAGTATCGACTTAATCTTTTCTGTTTTCCTCTCCACGGGGATGGTTAAAAGTCCAAGGCCGAAAATAGGATAAAATGACAAGTACAGGACGTCTGCGATGGAGGGGAACGGGTTTTTGCCCAGGAATTCGAGTATGAGCCACGCCAACTCCCCAAGTCCATTGAAGAAAAGCCCCAAGCCCAATAAGAAAAGGGTGGTATAATATTTTTGATAAACTTTTCTTGAATAGAATCCAATGGAAAAAAATGCAAAGGAAGCCAAGAATCCTGTGACACAGGTTATAATGTTTATGATTGGAATGCGAAACCTGAGGGGTAAGAAGAATGCGGCAAGTGAAAAGAGGAATGCCAAGATAATTATAAAGTAGATATTCTTCTTATCCATGATAAAAATCCCCCAAAGATTATGAGTCATATCCTATCGAGGATTACAAGCCAAGAATGCACCCTTTTAAAGTTTTGTATAATGTGCACTATATAATAGTTTAGGCGATCATAAGGTGGAAGGTTAATGGCGTTAACGATACTCAAAGATATTGTCATAATCTTTGGATTGGCCTTCTTTGTTTTGGTCCTATTCCAGAGGATGAAAATGCCAAGTATCGTTGGATTTTTCATCACTGGGATTATCGCAGGACCCCAAGTACTTGGACTCGTCCAGGATGGAGGGCAGATAAGGTTAATGGCAGAGGCTGGTGTTATACTATTATTATTTGCCATCGGCCTCGAACTTTCAACTGAAAGGTTTGGTGAATTTAAACGGACAGCAATACTCGGGGGCACCCTCCAGATACTCTTAACAATAATCATAGTGTTAATATTATTATTAGAGATCGGATTAGGCTTGAAAAAGGCATTATTCATCGGATTTCTAATTTCACTTAGCAGCTCTGCGGTGGTTTTAAAGATTTTGCAGGATTCTGAACAGTTAGAATCCCCACATGGTATGGTTTCAGCCTCTATATTAATATTCCAGGATCTTGCAGCAGTACCCATGATATTATTGGTACCTGTACTCGCGGGAACCGTCTGGGGGATGGTAAACCTCTTCAACATAATATTAAAGGGTGCTCTCATCATAGCATTCACACTAGTCGCCGCGAAATACCTTGTACCCCGGATTCTACATTTGGCGGCGAAGGCCAAAAGCAGAGAATTATTCCTAGTCACTGTTATATTCATCTGCGCTTCTGTAACATGGATTACAAGCGAAGCCGGATTATCACCAGCCCTAGGAGCGTTCATAGCAGGCTTTATGGTGGCCCAGACAGACTATGCCCACAGAGCCCAGGGTATAATCCTACCATTTGAGGAAGTATTTTTAAGCTTTTTCTTCGTATCCCTTGGGATGCTGATAGACCTCAACTTCCTATTCGCAAACTATGCGCTGATCCTAGCTGCTGTTATCCTTGTTATTATCATCAAATTTTTCATCAATAATATTGTAGGTTTCCTACTCGGATATTCAAGTAGGATCATGGTACTTGCAGCTATAATGTTATCACAAGTGGGTGAATTCTCATTCATAGTATCCGAGGCCGGGCTAAGGTACGGTGTCATAGATAATCTCATGTTTCAGGGCCTGCTTTTGGTTTCCATCATGACAATGGCTTTCACACCATTCATGATAATGGCCTCTCCAAGGATCGCCGAGCACTTCATGAAATTCCCATTACCACGAAAGGTTAAAAGGGGAAGATATTACAAAAAGCCTAGAGAACCCCTCGAGGATCATCTCATAATAGTAGGTGTGGGTTTAACCGGTCGCAAACTGGTGGATATAGCCGAGGAGAACAACATACCATACATTGGAGTTGATATAAACCCAGAGGTTGTTAACAGGATGCGAGAAGAAGGATATAACATATACTATGGGGACGCCACCCATATTAACGTTCTAAGACATTTTAATGTTTCAAAGGCTGCTGCAATGGTGGTGGCCATAACAGATTATGATTCAACAGTCCATGTCGTCCATGAAGCCCGCCACTTAAACCCCCTCATGAAGATAATAGTCCGCATGAGGGGCTTCGAGGACGAAGAGCCACTCTACAGGGCAGGGGCTGATATAGTGATCTCTGAGAAAAAAGAGGCCACGAGGAAGATAGCAGGGGAGATATTCACATGTTACAAGGGCATCTGCGAATTGGAATGATGAACCTAACCCCCAAAAAGACGCCCATCGGAACCATCCACATACTATGGCAAATGAAAGAAAAACCCATCATATTCAAAGTTCTACTACCCGGAAGCCTAGATAATAGATTAAAGATGATAAAAAGGGCCAAGTTACCCTCCAAGAGTGTGAAGATGGAAAACCTCGCATTAAATCTTTGTTCAAAATTCCAAAGGAAGGTCCTATCCGAAGTGTATAAAATACCGGCTGGTTTTGTAAGTACCTATGGGCGCATAGCAGGCAAACTCTCAACGAGCCCAAGGAGCGTGGCCAGGGCGCTGGCCACCAACCCATTCCCCATCATCATACCATGCCATAGGATTGTGAGATCTGACGGGAGCCTCGGAGGATACCAGGCAGGCAAGGCCATGAAAAAAAGACTACTAGAAAGCGAAGGTATAAAATTCAATCAGAACATAATAGACAAAAACAGGATCATATGAGGTGTTGAAAGTTGAGAAAATATCTAATAATCCTCCTAGTAGTGTTGGCTGCCGGTTGCATCTTCAAGGGACATTACGAAGGCCAGGGAATATCCTTCGATTATCCCATGGGATGGGAATGTGGCAAGGTCATGGACCTTCCAGGGGCCCTAATAAGTGTCAACAGTCCCTCAGGTGATGCGCAGGTTATCATATTCAAGGAAAGGGCGAACACAAGCCTCGAGAACAGATACCTAGAATATACCAGGAACCTGCCAGCGAACCTTTCAGGATACTGCTACAGACAAGTATCTAACAGGACCCTAACAGTAGATGGCTCAAAAGCCTATGAACTAGTATATACTATAGGATGCGATCCTACGCAAACAAGCCAACAAACCCGCCTAGTAATCCTCCAAAAAGGAGACTACTTTTATATCATAGCATGTAAAACCGCACCAGGGAACTTCAATAGAGAAAACCCCAACTTTGATATTATCATCAACAGCCTAGCTATACTCTAGTCTATGATGTTGAAAGCTTCCTCTAGGCTCATCCTTGGGGGTGGTGACGGTTTCTCGGCAGGATAACCCAATGGGACTATCGTAACCGGCCTTAATGTAGATGGGATGTCCAGGATTTCGCTTACAAGCCTTTCATCGAAGGCCCCAACCCAACAAGCTCCAAGGCCGAGCTCATGGATTGTGAGCAGCATGTTCTCGACTGCTGCTGCAACATCAAATAGACAATAAAGGTTTCTACCACGTTCACCATAGCCCAGGGCTGATCTTTCAAGATCGGCGCATGCTACAATGACAACCGGGGCCTCTGCTATGAATGATTGCCTATAAGCGGCATTTGCAATCTCATTTTTCAATTGGGGGTTTTTAACTATCAGGAATTTTCTGCTTTGGAGGTTGCCGGCTGATGGAGCCCACCTCGCAGCCTCCATTATCTTCTCAAGATATTCCCTTGGTATATCCCTTTTTTTGAATCTCCTTATACTCCTTCTACCCTTAATAACATCCAAGAGGCTCATGAAAAAACACCACCATACCATTTTATATTTACTATTATATATGAGCTCCCATGTTCACACCTTCAAGCCCACCACACGGTAGGGTTAAATAATATTATCATGATATATTCTTCTTATGATCCAGAGGATACTGGGAAGATTCAAGGAGGATAGAAGATTCAAAGATGCCATTGAACATATTGAGATTATCCCAGCAAAGAAAGCAGAATATGCGAAAGTCGACGGTCTGCCAGAGAATATAACAAGGTACTTTCTAGAAAATGGGATAAAACTCTACCGTCACCAGGCTAGAGCACTAGAAGAGATCCGCCAGGGAATGAATATCATAATAACAACACCCACAGCATCTGGTAAAACATTAGCATTCAATCTCCCAATAATGGAAAAACTAACCCAGGACGAAGATGCCACAGCCCTCTACATTTACCCTGCCAAGGCCCTGTCCAATGACCAATTAAAGGTATTAAAGGAACTAGAATCCGAACTTGGACTCACATTAAACCCCAACGTCTATGATGGGGACACCCCAAGGGATAAGAGGCCATGGATAAGGGCGAATTCCAGGATCATCATAACTAACCCCTACCAGCTTCATCGGATACTACCATGGCACAGACAATGGCGCAGATTCTACAAGAACCTCAAATTTATAGTAGTAGATGAAGCCCACCAGTACAGGGGCGTTTTCGGGTCAAATGTCGCATTCCTCATAAGGAGGCTTAAAAGAATCTGCAAATATTATGGCTCCAACCCACAGTTCATACTTTCAAGCGCAACCCTCGCAAACCCTGAAGAATTCGCCGAGAAACTCGTAGGCGAAAAATTCAAACTAATATCCGAAGATGCATCACCCTCCGGGAGAAAATACTTCATACTCTATAACCCAGCTAGGAAAAAGGATAAACCATCAACACACCAGGAGACAAAGAACATATTAGCATACTTTGTATTCAACAAGTTGCAGAGCCTCTGTTTCACAGTCTCAAGGAGGATGGCCGAATTAATCGCCCGATGGACCAGAGAGGAGCTCGACAAGAAAAAGAAAGAACTCGTGTATCGAGTGACAGCATACCGGGCGGGTTACAGGCCAGAGGACAGAAGAAAAATAGAAGAAGGTCTAAGGAACGGTGAACTGTTAGGTGTTAGCACAACCAACGCACTCGAACTTGGCATAGACATAGGCACCCTAGATACCGTTATAATATCAGGTTACCCTGGGACTATGATATCCACCTGGCAACAGGCGGGCCGCGCAGGTAGAAAAGAGAACGACTCCATAATAATACTTGTAGCATTTGAAAATCCACTGGACCAATACCTTATGAAAAACCCATCATTCATCTTCGAAAAATCCCACGAGAACGCGATAATAGATCTTAAAAACAAGTTCATAGTCTGGAATCAGACGGCCTGCGCCGCCAGTGAACTCCCACTGAACCTTGAAGACTTTTTTGAACATGATTTCAACCTGAAGATAGTTCAGAGAATGCTAAGGGAGGGCGAACTCACAATAACAGACAAGGGCCTTGTATACAATGGTAGGGATCCGCAGTTTAGCTATGGACTCGATCAAATATCAGATGATACCTTCACCGTCATAGAGAATGGTAGGGTCCTTGAGAAAATGGATAGGGGACAGGCTTATCGGGAAGCTCATGAGGGTGCTGTGCTCATAAATCGTGGAGAAACATATACAGTGGATGAATTTAACTTGAATGAGCGCAGGATCCATGTCACGAAAAAGAGCGTGGATTATCATACCCAAGCCCTTAAAAGGATTGACCTTAAAATTATTAAGGTCTTAAGGAAGAGAAAATTTCCAGATTTAAATTTATACCTGGGAGAGGTTGAAGTTACAGAAGACTACTACCTTTATCGTGTCATGGCCTATAGCAAGGTTCTCGGAGCCTTTCCCTTGAATTTACCCCCTTTGAAGTTTAGATCCAAGGCTATATGGTTCACCATACCCAATAAACTAGGAGATCATATAAGGGATAAGTTTGATGAGGAAGCCTTTGGGGGTGGTTTGCATGGGTGTGAACATGCTATCATCTCACTGTTCCCATTACATGTGCTCTGTGATCGCATGGATATTGGGGGCCTGTCAACCGCTCATCATCCAGATACTGGTAAGGCCACCATTTTCGTCTATGACGCTTTTGAGGGTGGTATAGGACTTGCAGAGAAGGCCTTTGCATTATTTGAGGATCTCATCGCTTCAACCTTTGAACTTGTGGATTCTTGTGGTTGTTTTGATGGCTGCCCATCCTGCATATATTCTCCAAGGTGTGGGAATGATAACAAGCCATTGCATAAAGGGGCGACCAGGAGTATACTCGCATACTTGAAGAAGGTGACAAGTAAACCTGCTGTAGATATCCCAGGGAGAGATGATCTTAACTTAGAGGTTGAAAGTGTATACTTTGAGGTTTATTCTCTTTATAGGGATGGTAAGTTCGCCGAGGCTAAGTTGAAACTTCATGATATCCTCGAGGAGAATCCTGGGGATGCTAGGGCTTGGTATCTTATGGGGGCCATCCTTTCAAGGCAGGGTGAAGAGCAGATGGCAGCATACTTTCATGGTAAGACAAGAAAAGAGTAAACTTTCTGATTAACCTATCTACGGGCTGGCTCGGGGGGCTTCCCCGTGGATAAAGTTAAATGTTGTTGCTATTTATAGAATAGCCTCAGATGATTGTTCTTTTAAATGGGGGTTTTTATACTAATCGATATGTATATATATGCATCTCGAGAGAGTTGGAGATAAAGCATAAAAAGGGAGGGACAACAATGAAAAAAACCTTCGCAATTGCCCTAATAATCATAACCCTAATAGCCACATTGGGAATATATCATCTAAGCAATCCTGGAAGAGAAATCCTCAGAATATCCACAACAACAAGCCTTGAAGACACAGGATTGCTTGAAGAACTTGAAGCCCAATTCGAAAAAAAATATCCTAACATCGACGTCCAAATAGTATCAGGTGGAACCGGGATAGCACTAGAACGTGGTAAAAAAGGGGATGCGGACCTTATAATAGTCCATGACAAAAAAAGAGAAGAAGAATTCATAAAAGAAGGATACGGGACGAAAAGATACCCCTTCGCCTACAACTACTTCTACATCCTCGGACCCGCTGATGACCCAGCAGGTATAAACGGAACCCAAAGCGCCACCGAAGCCTTCAACAAGATACTCACAGTAGCAGAAAAGGACCCCCAGCATGTTAAATTCGTATCAAGAGGTGATAATTCAGGGACAAATCTAAAGGAGATAAAAATCTGGGAGAACATAACAGACTACAACTCAACAGTCAGAGGTTCACAATGGTACATTGAAAGCGGAAGCGGCATGGGAGACACCCTCAGACTCGCAGACCAGAAAGGAGCATACACACTCTCAGATTCAGGAACATACCTCGCCTACAAAAACAAGATAACACTAGTCCCCTACATCACCAACGGTTCAGAACTCCTGAACATCTACACAGCAATCCCCATAAACCCAAAAAAGATAAAAAGTGCAAACTATGATGCTGCCATGAAATTCATAGAATTCCTCCTAAGTAAAGAAGGACAAAATATCATAGGAAAATATGGTGAAAACAAATATGGAAAGCCACTATTCACACCACTCTACGGAAAAACAGAACCCTAAAATCCCCCCAAGCGTGCTTATCCCCAAAAAAATATTCTGGTGATATGGCTTGGATGAAATACTACAAGGTATACTAAAAGCATTGGAACTTATCATAACATTAGACCCTGAGGTAGTTGATACAACATCACGTACACTAATGATTTCAATTTCATCAACCTTATTAGCATCACTTATAGCAGTACCCATTGGGGCCATCATACACTTTAAACATTTTAAGGGTAAAAGGGCCATTATAAACATAATCCAGACACTATATAGCATACCAACAGTTTTAATCGGATTACTAGTATTCCTACTAATCTCAAGGTCCGGGCCCTTAGGATCCTTGAACCTTTTATTCACCCCATGGGGTATGATACTCGCCCAGGCTATCTTGATTTTACCCCTAATAATGGGTTTTAGTATAACAGCGCTCAAAGGCGTTGGAGAAGAAATCATAGACCTTGCACGATCCCTTGGAGCCACCGAATATCAAACACTTTTCACCCTAGTTTCTGAGGCGAGATATGGTATAATGGCTGCCATAATCCTAGGTTTTGGCAGGGCAATATCAGAAGTTGGTATAGCTATAATGATTGGTGGGAACATAAGGGGCTACACTAGGGTTATAACAAGTGCAATGGCACTTGAAACATCCAAGGGAAACCTAGAACTTTCAATAGCACTCGGGATAATACTACTTGCCATTTCACTTATAATAAACACCCTTTTAAATTATTTCCAGGAAAAGTGATGGATCATGCTCGAACTACAAGGAATATCAAAGGTATACGAGGAAAAAAAGGTCTTGGAGGATATAAACCTCAAAGTGAGGGCCGGGGAGACGTTAGGTGTCATAGGCCCCACCGGTTCGGGTAAAACAACACTCCTCAAGATTATAGACCTCCTTGAAGAGCCCACCACTGGTAGGATGATATTTGACGGTATAGACGCTTTAAACGTCCCAGCATTCAAAATAAGGCGGAGAATGGGTATGGTATTCCAGGAAACGCCAATACTCAAGGGGACAGTCCATGATAATATCATCTATGGGCCGCGGCTCAGAGGCAGAGAACCCGAAGAAAAGGAGATAAAAAGGGTCATGGAGCTTGTGGAACTTAGAGGATATGAGAATAAGGACGCTCGGGGACTCTCAGGGGGTGAGAAACAGAGACTTGCACTTGCACGTGCACTCATAAACCAACCCGAACTATTACTATTAGATGAGCCCACATCAAACTTGGATCCCATTTCAAAAAAACGGATCGAAGAGGCTATAAAAGAGCTGAAGGGTGAGATTACAATCATATTCACCACCCATGATCTCATCCAAGGACAACATTTAGCTGAAAGGATCGCTATACTAGACAATAGAATAATGCAGATAGGAAAACCATCCGAAGTATTCAAGAGGCCATCTAATAGGTTTGTGGCAGAATTTGTCGGGGCTAAAAACATAATAGGTGGTGAAGCAAGGATAACAAGAGACAAACTTACCATTATAGAATCCGATGACTTGAAGATTTATTCATCTAAGCCAGCTGAGGGTGAGGTGACCGCAATTATAAGACCAGAGGATATAACTGTTTCATGGGAGCCTAGAGATTCAAGTGCACTTAATCAGCTTAGAGGCGAAGTTGTAAGATTTGAAGAGAGGGGTCCGCTTTTCCAAGTTCAAGTGGAATGTGGTGATGAAATATTCACCATCTATATGACCCGGAAATCCTTTCATGACATGAAAATAAGTATAGGTTCCATTGTCTGGATAAAATTTAAGGCTTCAGCTGTCCATATAATCCGATGAAATCAAACTTTTGGGGGTCATTTTCTTGCATCCTGGCTCTACAAAGATGAAACACCAAATTACATGCAATCACCGATGATACTACAAATAGGAAGTGAAAAATGGATAACCGGTGAAGAATTAGATTACATCATATCAGGAGCGGCTGGAACACCAATATCATACCTAAGATCAATACCAGATCGTCAACTTTCAGATTTGGTGCCCGCTGTCCCTGGCACTCCTGGTGTTCCAGGCACTCCGGGTTCTCCTGGTGTTCCGGGCGCTCCAGGCACTCCGGGCGTTCCAGGGTTGCCTGGTGTTTCTCCTGGTTTCGTGGGTTCTTTTGTAGGTGCTGTTTCAGGTTCTGGTGGGGTGGCTGCTGCTTCTCCTGGTCGAGGAAGTGGGCATGGTAGGGCTTATGAG
>Ga0116168_1001986_pt1 | contig 14024 bp, 13 predicted proteins | sample AD_UKC129_MetaG_FD_89795 | JGI IMG/M metagenome (GOLD analysis project Ga0116168, IMG submission 89795) | Active sludge microbial communities of municipal wastewater-treating anaerobic digesters from Canada - AD_UKC129_MetaG | ecosystem: Engineered > Bioreactor > Anaerobic > Digestate | place...
ATGTTATGGCTTAGCTCTTATATTCAAAATTGGCAGATGACCAAAATTGATCATCTGCCAACAAAGCATAAGCTACTTCATTTTACTAGTTCCACCCCAACAATTGACGTAGAACCCCTTTTTTTGATATATGCCGCGTGATACCCCGGCGGAAAATCAGGATGGAAAGCCAAAGGCATGATACGGCTTGTCAGAACGAAAAAAAAAGGATAGAATAGGCTTAATCTTTGTTCGGGAGGGATCATGGGACCTTGGCAGCGTGGGTTTTGGCGGACAATAAAAAAGTACCTGAAGAAGAACTGAAAAGCCGGATGGCGCGTTTCAGAAAGATCATGGATGAAAGGCAGCCGGAGTGGCGCCTTGCCATTTTTGTCAGCAAAGTCAACATGTACTATTTTACCGGAACCATGCAGGACGGTTTTCTGGCCATTCCCAGGGACGGGGAAGCCGTGCTTTGGGTCAGGAGGAGCTATGAGCGGGCTTTGGATGAATCCCTGTTCCCGGATATACGTCCCATGCAGAGTTACAGGGATGCGGCCCAGGCCATGGGTGGTTTTCCGTGCCCTGTCCACATGGAAACCGAGAAAGTCCCGCTGGCCATGTACCAGAGGATGCAGAAGTATTTCGGCTTTACGGCCTGCCTGCCCCTTGATGCTGAGAACATGGCCATACGCGCAGTGAAAAGCCCATATGAACTATCTTGTATGCGCCGTTCGGGACAAGCCCACAAAAGGTTCCTTGAAGACAGGGTTCCCCAGGTGCTGAGAGAGGGGATGACCGAAGCAGAGCTTTCGGCTGTCCTGTTCAATATCATGATGGAAGAAGGTTTCCATGGGGTAACCCGATTTGGCATGTTTGACACCGAGATGATCCTTGGACAGATAGGCTTCGGGGACAGTTCCATCTATCCTTCCTATTTCAACGGTCCCGGAGGACATATCGGGCTCAGCCCGGCCGTTCCGGCATTGGGAAGCAGGGAAAGACGGCTAAAGAAAGGCGATCTTGTCTTCGTGGATATCGGTTTCGGGGTGGACGGATATCATACCGATAAGACCATGACCTATATGTTCGGGCAGAAACTGCCGGACTACGCCATTGAAATCCATGAAAGGTGCGTGGCTATCCAGGACAGGATTGCATCTCTTTTAAAACCCGGCGCCATACCTTCAAAGATATACCAGGAGATTATGTCGGGACTGGAGCCCGAGTTTCTGGAGAATTTCATGGGCTTTGGCAAAAGGACCGTAAAGTTCCTGGGTCATGGCATCGGGCTGGTGGTGGATGAACTGCCGGTCATCGCGCAAGGTTTTGATGAGCCGATCCAGGAAGGGATGGCCTTTGCCCTGGAGCCCAAGAAAGGCATTGCCGGTATCGGCATGGTGGGCATTGAAAACACTTTTGTTGTCACCGCCGATGGCGGCGAATGCATAACCGGCTCAAGCAGGGGACTCATTCCTGTTTATTAAGGATTTTCTGCTTGACAACAGGCGAACAGGTGATGTATATTATAGAAGCAATAAAGCAGAAGCTGAGCTTCTCACCTTGTTGACGGATGTCGGCGGGTCAATAGCGCAAACATATGACTGGTGAGTCATAGTGTTGCATGCATTGGCATAAACAGGTGAAGAAAGCTTTACCTGTTTTATTTTTAATAAAGAGCGTGTAAACCAAACGGTCTATTTTCTGTATTTCGGAGGTGTTCTTTATAAACAAAAATCAGATTCAGATCAATTCAGCGATTCGTGACAAGGAAGTAAGGGTGATTGACGTCGATGGTTCCATGCTGGGAATCATGTCAGCAAAGGAAGCCCAGATGAAAGCGAACGAAAGGGAATTGGATCTGGTCAAAATATCGCCCAATGCAAACCCGCCAGTCTGCAAGATCATGGACTATGGGAAGTACTTGTACGAACGCAACAAGAAGGACAAGGAAGCCAAGAAAAAGCAGACTATCATCGAGGTGAAGGAAATCCGGCTTTCTGCCAAGATCGAGGAGCACGATTTCAACTTCAAGGCCAAAAACGCCATGCGCTTTCTTGAGGATGGCGACAAAGTGAAGGTATCGATTCGCTTCAGAGGCCGTGAAATCGCCTATGCCGATCTGGGACACGAGGTCCTCAATAAATTTGCGGACACCGTCAAGGAATACGGAAAAATTGAAAGACCACCGGTAATGGATGGCAGAACATTATCAATGGTTTTGGTTCCACATAAGAAGTAGTACTCAAAAGGAGGTTTTAGCAACATGCCTAAGCTTAAGACGCACAAGGCTTCAAAGAAGCGATTCAAGATTACCGGATCGGGCAAGGTCAAGAGAACCCATGCCTACAAGAATCATATTCTCACAAAGAAGACAACCAAGCGTAAGAGAAATCTTCGCAAAGGAGCAATGGCTTCCGATGCAAATGTGGCAACCATCAAGCAATTGCTGCCGTACGCATAATTAAGGGAAAGAGGTGTGAACGATGTCACGAGTTAAAGGAGCACTGCGCACTCGCGCAAGACATAAGAAAATCCTGAAGCTTGCGAAGGGTTATTTCGGTGCAAAGAGCAAGCTGTACAGAATAGCCAATCAGGCCGTTATGAAGTCCCTGAGTTATGCCTACAGGGATAGAAAGCAGAAGAAGCGCGATTTCCGGAAGCTCTGGATTACACGTATTAATGCCGCTGCAAGGCTCAACGGCATGTCCTACAGCAAGTTCATGAATGGGCTGAAGAAGGCCGGTATCACCCTTAACAGAAAAGTTCTGGCCGACATGGCTGTCAACGATGCCGAAGGGTTCGCCCAGCTTGTTGCTAAAGTAAAATCTGCATAAGGATTCAAACAAGTCCCTCAATCAAAAGTGTTGAGGGATTTTTGTTATGGCTGAACGGCGCGGTTTCCGAAGAGCGGTGAAGACATGGACAAAAGGATCACACGAATTACCTCAGCATCAAACCAAATCGTCAAACAGCTGCGAGAACTGGCAGACAAGAAAGGGCGGATAAAGTGGGACGCCTTTATCATAGAGGGCCTGAAGCTGGTGGATGAAGCCCTCAGTTATCGCGTTCCCATCCGCTATTTTCTTGCGGCAGACAGCGTTTACCCGCAGTTTGAGCCCATGATGTCCGGGTGGGAAGACATTCCGGTTTACCTGGTTCCCGATGTTCTGTTTGAGCGGGTGTCCACCACCGGAACGCCCCAGGGCATCCTGGCCGTTGCTCCGCTGATGGATCATGAAGACCAGTCGGTGCTTGCCGCGGGTTCGAAGTATGTCATACTGGAGCAGCTCCAGGATCCGGGCAATGTGGGAACCATCATACGGACCGCAGATGCATGCGGTTTTGACGGGGTCCTTCTCTCTGCGGGATGTGCGGATCCGCATAATCCCAAGGTCATTCGGGCCGCCATGGGATCCGTTTTCCATATACCCATCCTTTCCTGTGCGGATATCTTCGATACCATTAACAGCCTTAAAAGCAGAGGGATCCGGATTGTTGCGGCCCACCCAAGGGACTCCAGGGTTGTCTGGGAACTGCCGCTGGCCGAGAACATCGCCGTTGTCATCGGCAATGAAGGGAACGGTCTTTCTCAGAAGATGCTGGACAGTGTGGACATACGCGCCATGATCCCCATGCCGGGGAAGGCCGAATCGCTCAATGCGGCTTCGGCAACGTCCATGATCCTCTATGAAAGCATGCGCCAGCGGTTGTCCGGCTGCTGAATGGCTTCTTACAGAACATGAGAGGATAAGAGTCTCGTTCCCGGAGCAGAATAATCAGGGGCCTTGCAACCGGCACGCGGAGCCCGGTGAAAGGATTTTGACCGGAAGGCCGGGAATGTTCCCAAAAAGAGTCCGCCGCTGAATGACTGATTTTGTGCAAAACCTAGAGCAATCAGCACTTGAAATGTTAACCACTTTGACATATAATACTTAGTGGTCTTTGTGATTATGTTAACAATATATATTTTAAATTTAGGAGGTACAAACCATGGCAATTAAAGTTGGTATCAACGGGTTTGGAAGAATCGGCCGCCTGGCATTCAGGGCTGCCTGCAACAACCCCAACGTACAAGTAGTCGGAATCAATGACCCCTTTATCGACCTGGAATACATGAAGTATATGCTTCAGTATGACACCGTCCATGGCAAGTTCAACGGAACCATTGAGATCAAGGACGGCAAACTGGTTGTGAACGGAAACGCCATCAGCGTTTATGCTTGCATGGATCCCGCAGAAATTCCGTGGAAGGAATGCGGTGCTGAATACATTATCGAGTCTACCGGTGTATTCACCACCACCGACAAGGCTAGCGCTCACCTGAAGGCTGGTGCCAAGAAGGTTGTAATTTCTGCTCCTTCCAAGGACGCTCCCATGTTCGTAATGGGCGTTAACCACAAGACCTACACCAAGGACATGGACGTTGTATCCAACGCTTCCTGTACCACCAACTGCCTGGCTCCTCTGGCTAAGGTTATTCATGATAAATTCGGTATCGTTGAAGGCCTCATGACCACTGTTCACGCTACCACAGCTACTCAGAAGACCGTTGACGGTCCTTCCAAGAAGGACTGGAGAGGCGGACGTGCCGCTGCCGGCAACATCATTCCTTCCTCCACTGGTGCTGCCAAGGCTGTTGGCAAGGTTATTCCCGAACTCAACGGCAAGCTGACCGGTATGGCCTTCCGCGTTCCTACCCTGGACGTATCTGTTGTTGACCTCACCTGCCGCCTTGAGAAGCCCGCTACCTACGAGGAAATCTGCGCTGCTGTTAAGAAGGCTTCTGAGGGCGAACTGAAGGGCATCCTCGGATACACCGAAGACGATGTTGTATCCTCTGACTTCATCAGCGATCCTCGCACCTCTATTTTCGATGCGAAGGCTGGTATCTCCCTGAACCCCAACTTCGTCAAGCTGGTATCCTGGTATGACAACGAGTGGGGTTACTCCAATAAGCTGATCGACCTCATCGTTCACATGAACAGCGTTGACAGGGCTTAATCTTAATTTGATAGGTCTTTAAAATATTGCTTATAAAAAGAGCGGGTTTCCCGCTCTTTCTAAAACTCTACGAAAAATGCTGGGGTTGAGCCAAGTAAAATGAAGTAACCTATGGATGATTGGCAGATGATCAAGTAAGATCATCTGCCTTTCTTATGTACAGCTTTACGCCATAGCATGCAGTATCCGGTTCCTAAACCTTTCGAAATTTCTTACCCCGTATACATTTCGCTTAATAACTTTAATCTTGTTATTGACACCTTCGGTATAACCATTGGTATATGGCACATCGAAGGAATTTAGAATTTCTTTCTGCCAATTGTTAAAAGCCCTGAAACAGTCGTAAAATTCAGGAAGATTGTATCCGTAAAACAGCATGTTCCATCTAGCCAGGCGTTGTTTTGCCTCATAACTGTTCTTTGAGTCCATTACCTTGTAGAATTCATTCTTTAGAACATAAGCCTGCCTTAAGCGCTCAGAAATTCTCAACATGGATTCCACTTGGTCAACCTCGGTTGGTGTTAGGTTTTCAGGCCGTTTTAAAAGCAGTTTTCGGCTCCTTTTAAAGTACTTCCTGCGCTGTTCATGGAACTTCTTCTGTTCAGCTTTTCTGACGTTTTCAAAGGCCCAGGCTACTTGCCTGACAACATGGTATTTGTCAGCGACGATCTGTGCCCTTGGAAATAGAGTCTTGATGATGCTGCGGAATGGTCCGCTCATGTCAATCACTGCATATTGAACATTGTATCGGTCTTTATACTTGGAAAAGTATCGGTACAAATCCTCACTCTTCCTGCTTGGGAGGATATCCAGGACCCTTTTGTTCGCTGGGTCAGTCAGAATGCATTGAAACTTTTCTCCATCCGCATTCCCTTTGAATTCGTCTATGGAAATTACACGAGGTAGGGTCTTATGTGAATACTTGATGTGATCGAATATCCTTGCAGCCGTCGTCGGCGAAACATTGGCTGAATGAGCCAAGCTCTTGATAGAGACAACTCCTCTGAAGGAGTTCAAAATGAAGGCTATTAGCCTGCTGGTAGCACGATGATATCCAGGGAGAAAAGGTACCTCTTCATAAAACCTTTTATTGCAAAAGGGACAGACATAGCGTCGCTTCCTCAAATGTATGAAAGTAAAGCTGCCAAATGAAGATATATCCTTTATTGCTGTGTCCTGTAGTCGTGAATCTTGTCTGTAGGCTTGCCGCAGCGGGGGCAATTATGGACTTTTCGATTCATCATCATATGAATGTGCAGGCAACTGTCCTTTCTTTCAACTAAGGTAACAGTTACATCTTTAAATCCAATCAATTCTTTCGTATAATCTTTGTAGAGCATGGTTGAATCTCCTTTCAAATGGTTGGTGTGGTAAAACCGATCAAGTTTGGTCATCTGCCATTTTCATAAACAATTGTCTGCCTGCAAAATATCTGAACTCTTCATTGGAACGTTTGTAATGTTTTTGATATTCCAAGGCTCAGTACAAAAGATTTACTAAACTGTAGTTATTTTGATAAAATTGGTGACTGGAAACAAGGGCAACAGTTTGATATTCTTCTTAAATCTGGTCATGTTATGATCTTAAATGATTACAAGATTGATAATAATGGTCAAGTAGTTGGTTGCTATGTTTGGGAATCAACAGCTAGAGATGGAGTAGATCAAGTACTGGCAAATTATCACGATGCTACATATGCAAAGGATTTTCAGATATATCGGTTTACTGATTGGCAATAGATGTTAACAAATAATTAATATTTCAATGGATAATATTATATATTGCTATAGGAGGGAGAATATCCCTCCTATATATGATATAATATACTAAATTATATCACAATATCCTTTTCACATAAGGTTGGTGGCTAAATAACATGCATAAAAAAATGCTTTTGGTTTTATTGTTATGCTTTTTACTCTGCTCATGCTCAAGTGTTGGTGGGAATGCCTCAGCGGATGCGGAGATTTCAGGCCTTACTGAAGAAATTCGTAGACTGACAACTATTAATGAAAGTCTTATTAACGAAAATAATGAACTTAAGAAAAAGAATGAAGAACTAACAGAGCTTCTGGAGTATTATCAGCTAGAAGATAACGAAGAGTTTGCATGGTTGTTTGAAAATCAATGGAGCAAAATAACAATCGATTCTAACCTAGGGCAGTATATTGTTGAGGACATGGAATTATTAAGACATTCACCCTATCAATACATCAGCTCAATTAAAAGAGGACAGGAGCCTGAAGCAATGCCTGAAGGCATATTCACTTACACATATTATAAAAATGATGGTTCATATAAGATAGAAGTTTATGATAGACGTACGTTTAAATTTAATAACGAATTCTATTGTTGTGATGGTGATCTTTTCACCTTGTATGACATTATTGTTCAGCAACAATACGAATGGCTAAAGACGGATAATCCGTTGAGCTTTATATATTCTAGTAAAGCGTATAATAGGACTGGTTATCTAATTTTCGCGCCAGAGAGGAACCAAAATATAGCCAAATATTTAGACAATTTTATACAGGTGGAAGGTCCCAAAAACAATCTTCTGGGTGATATAAAGGGCACCATAAAATTTTATAATCACGGTGAAGTTTTAGTTTTAAACATTTATCAGGATTATGTGTCAATCGAGTATAACGGCAAGTTTTTCTGGTATATAGGTGATGAAAAAGCCTACATGCCCGAGAGTATTTTGAGTATCCTTTGGGCTGGATGAGCGTTTTTCTCTGTTTTAGTCTATAACTGCCTGTCCATATTCATTCTTATAGATTGAGTTACTTGCTCCTGCCTACGGTAGCCTTGTATCCATGAAGTCTTTCTCTATCCTTATCAATTGCGAAAGAATATTTAAGCCCGAATTTCTACGGGAGTTTTTTTCCAAAACCCTATTGCAATACGCCAGAGCCCGTTATATAATTACATATGAACAAATGTTCAAATGAGCAATCATCGAATCAAGAGGGTGAACTTATGGCAGCAGATGATGAGAACAGGGGCTCACTGGAACAGTCTGAGGTGGACGAGGATCTTGTGGCGCAGGTAAGGGAGAAAATGCCCGAGGATGAACCGCTGTATGACCTGGCCGAACTGTTCAAGGTCTTTGGCGATTCAACGCGCATCAGGATAATCTGGGCGCTCTTTGAGTCGGACATGAGCGTAGGTGACATCGCTACGCTTCTGAATATGACCCAGTCGGCCATATCCCACCAGCTGAGGGTGCTCAAAAACGCCCGCCTGGTGAAGTATAAGAAATCGGGAAAAACCGTTTATTACTCACTCAACGACGACCATATCAAGAAGATATTCGAGCTGGGCATGGAACATATCATGGAGTGACCTGGCCGGATTGTGCAGGGAAAACGGAGGAAACGACATGAAAACGACGAAGCATGAGTGGAACCTGAAAGGAGTCTGCTGCGCCAATTGCGCACAGAAAATTGAAACAGCCGTCCGGAACATGGAAGGCGTGGCATCGGCACGCCTCGATTTTGCCAACGCCAAATTCTATGTGGAGATACTCGACGGCCAGGATGCCGGAAGCATCCGGGAGCGCGTAAAAACCATCATGGCCGATATAGAGCCCGGTTCTTCCATCATAGATGATGCCGCAGAGCAGGAAGAAGATGAAGACAGGTCATTCAAAAGGCGCATGGCTTTTTACATAGGCGGGCTTCTGCTTTTTATCACAGCCATCATCCTTCCAAAGGAGAGCCTGCCTGAAACCCTGCTGTTCATCACAGCCTGGCTTATTTTCGGCGGCGAGGTTCTGGCAAAATCTTTTCGGAACATCCTCAAAGGCAGGGTGTTTGACGAAAACTTTCTTATGACCATCGCCACCATAGGTGCCTTTGTGCTTGGCGAGTATGCGGAAGGCGCTTCGGTTATGCTGTTCTATCAGATTGGCGAGTTGTTCCAGGGCTATGCGGTGGACCGTTCGAGAAAATCCATCAGGCAACTCCTGGACATCAAGCCGGAGTTCGCCAACCTCATCACGGAGAACGGATTGATCAGGGCGCAGCCGGCCAATGTCCGAATCGGTGACAGGATAAAGGTTTTCCCCGGAGAAAAGATTCCGCTGGATGGTCGGGTTATTGAGGGGCATTCTTCTGTTGATACCTCTCCTTTGACCGGCGAATCCTTGCCGAGGGATGTCCAGGAAGGGGACGAGGTCCTCTCCGGAAGCATCAACCAGACAGGGGTATTGACCCTTGAGGTGATCAAGAGCTATGAGAACTCCACCGTCAACAGGATTCTGGAACTGGTCCAGACAGCGGCCGGCAAGAAAGCGGTAACCGAGCGGTTTATCACCCGTTTTGCCGCCAAATACACACCGGCGGTTGTCGGGCTTGCGGCTATATTGGCCATTGTGCCGCCCATACTGACGCAGACACCGTTCAGCCAGTGGGCCTACAGGGCCCTGGTGTTCCTGGTTATCTCCTGTCCCTGTGCCCTGGTGATCTCCATTCCGCTGGGGTTCTTCGGAGGGATTGGCGCCGCGTCCAGGCGCGGTATACTGGTTAAGGGCGGCAATTACCTGGAAGCATTGGCCGGAGTGGATACCGTGGTGTTTGATAAAACCGGGACACTGACAACTGGCGTCTTTGAGGTTACCGGCATAACGCCCCGCCCGGGCTTTACCGGGCAGGAACTGCTCTACTATGCAGCCTGTGCCGAGAGCAATTCCACCCACCCGCTGGCACGCTCGATACTGAGCAAATACGGAAAGAGCCCGGATCCTGACCGGATGGGCAGCCATGAGGAGATCCCCGGCAGGGGCGTTCGCGCCCGGGTTGACGGCAAACAGGTGCTCTGCGGCAACAGGAGTCTGCTAAAGGATCACCAAATTGATGCGGACGATGTGCCTGTCTCGGGAACATCCCTGTATGTTGCGGTGGATGGTATCTATGCAGGACGGATTGATCTGGGCGATGCGCTGAAGCCCGATGCCCGTTCGGCCGTCGAAAGGCTGCGCGCCCTGGGCATTCAAAACACCGTACTGCTTACCGGCGACACGGAGGTAACAGCCCGCGATGTTGCAGAGCGCCTCGGAATCGGCAGGGTCCATGCCCAATTGCTTCCCCAGGACAAGGTAACGGTGCTGGAACGCATCATGGAAGAAAAGCAGGGAGCCAACCCGGTGGCATTCGTGGGAGACGGAATCAACGATGCGGCGGTTATTTCCCGGGCCGATATAGGCATCGCCATGGGCGGCATCGGTTCGGATGCAGCCATTGAGGCGGCGGATATCGTGATCATGAATGACGAAGTGGGAAAACTGGGCGATGCGGTGACCATCGCCAGGAAAACCAGGCGCATTGTGTACCAGAACATCGTTTTGGCGCTGGGCGTCAAGCTTCTGTTCCTGGCCATGGCTACAGGCGGACTGGCTACCTTGTGGGAGGCGGTATTTGCCGACGTAGGCGTGGCGCTTCTGGCGGTTCTGAATGCCATGCGCGTCATCAAAGCCGGTGACAAGCTCCACTGAACGACCCGGCGAATGTCTTTTACGGTTCGGTTAAATATGGTATAGTTAGGTTATTGAAATAGTGTGAATCAGAAAGGTTCACACTATTTCGCGTTCCTATCGGCAGGAGAGGCTGGAAACCGGAAGTCAGCGGGAGAAGGGTTCATGTCTGTATATGACAATAAGGTGATGGACCAACCATTGAAATATGTGAAAGGTGTGGGTGAAAACCGGGCAAGGCTGTTCGCAAAGCTTGGGCTTTTTACCCTTGGAGACCTCCTTCATTACTTTCCCAGAGATTATGAAGACCGCTCGGTATACAAACCTATTTCAGAGGCGGCCGACGGGGAATCCATAACCGTAAGGATCCGCTTTGTTTCCGATATCGCCGAAAGCCGCCCGAGAAGAAATCTGAGCCTGCTGAAAGCCCAGGTGACCGACGGTGTCTCGCTGATGAACGTGACATGGTTCAACCAGAGCTATATCAAGCAAAGCATAGACATATCCCGTGAATATGTTTTTTTTGGCACAGTCAAACGGATCGGATCCAGGGTGGAGATCCACAACCCTGTTTTTGAGGAACTGGAGCATTCCGGGAACCTCACCGGCCGTATTGTGCCCGTTTACTCCTTAACCAGAGGCATTACCCAGAACATGCTCAGGAAAATCCTTAGGAACGCTCTGGATGCCGTTTCGGACAAGCTTGTGGATATCCTTCCTTCAGGTTTCCGCAGCCAATACCGGCTGGCAGAAACAGCCTTCGCCTTTGAACAGATCCATTTTCCCACCAGCATGGAAAACATGGAGATGGCCAGGAGACGCCTGGTCTTTGAAGAACTGCTGCTGCTTCAGCTGGGGCTTTTCTCCATCAAGGGAAGCAACAATAACCAGAACGGCATCCGGTTTTCTCCTGTCGATATGGAACCTTTTCTCAAAGCCCTGCCCTTCAGACTGACTTCCGCCCAGGAACGGGTTCTGGCTGAAATCAAGGCCGATATGGAGTCTGATAAGCGCATGAACAGGCTGATACAAGGTGATGTAGGCTCGGGAAAGACCATTATGGCCGTGCTGGCCATCTATATCGCAGCCTCATCAGGGTACCAGAGCGCTTTCATGGCTCCTACCGAGATCCTGGCGGAGCAGCATTACCGCAGCATTGCGCCGCTTTTGGAGAAGTTCGGCATTAAGGTCGGGCTGCTCACCGGCGGCATGAAAAAGAAGGAGAAGGAAACCATCAAAAAGGAGGCCGGCGAAGGGCGGCTGGATGTCCTGATTGGGACCCATGCAGTTCTTGAAGACAGTACCGTATTCAGCAGGCTTGGCCTTGTCATAACCGATGAGCAGCACCGGTTCGGCGTCCGCCAGCGGGCCAGGCTCTCACAGAAGGGCGAAAATCCTGATCTGCTCGTCATGACGGCCACACCCATCCCCCGAACCCTTTCCCTGGTGCTTTACGGGGATTTGGATGTTTCCATCATTGATACCCTCCCTCCCGACAGAAAGCCCATCAAAACCTATGTGGTGGATGAGAGCATGCGGGACAGGGTTTACCAGTTCATCCGCAAAAACATCGCCGAAGGCCGCCAGGCTTATATCGTCTGCCCCCTTGTGGAAGAATCTGAAGAGCTGGAAGTGGAATCAGCCACAGGTCTGGTTGAAAAGATAAGGGAGGATGCGCTTAAAGGGCTTCGTGTCGGGCTGATACACGGCAAGATGAAAAGCGCCGACAAAGATGAGGTCATGCGTAAATTTTCCAAAGGCGAGCTGGATGTGCTGGTTTCCACCACGGTCATTGAAGTTGGGGTGAATGTGCCCAACGCCAATATCATGGTCATCGAAAATGCGGAGCGATTTGGACTGGCCCAGCTGCACCAGCTCAGGGGAAGGGTCGGAAGAGGACCTTACCAGTCCTACTGCATCCTCTTCAACCAGGGCAAGAGCCATATTTCCAGGCAGAGAATGGAGATCCTGGCCAAGTCCAATGATGGTTTTGTCATCTCCGAAAAAGACCTTGAGCTGCGAGGGCCAGGGGATATCTTCGGTGTCAGGCAGCATGGCCTTCCTGAGTTCAGGATCGCCAACCTGTACCGCGACATGGAAGTGCTGAAAGACGTGCAGAAGGCAGCCCAATACATTATGGCGGAGGAATTGCTGGAAAAGGATGAAGCATGGCGGCCGCTGGCCAGAAGAGTGGAACTGATGGTGAAGGAAAAACTTCAGGATTTGTCCATGAACTGACTTTTGGTGGTATATATGAAAAGGTGGCACAGAGATGGTACGGATTATATCAGGCACTGCAGGGGGAATTCCCATTAAGGTTCCACCCACAGAAAAAACAAAGCCCACACTGGATCGGGTGAAGGAATCGGTTTTTTCCATCTTGCATCCCTATATTCCCGGAACAAAGGTCCTGGACCTCTTTTCCGGATCCGGGAACCTGGGGCTTGAAGCCCTGAGCCGGGGAGCAGATTTTGCGGTTTTTGTAGACAACAGCAGGTTATGCACGCAAATCATCAAAGAGAACATCAAAAAGACCAGGATGGAGGAGAAGGCGCAGGTGGTGCAATCGGATGTTTACCGTGCCATCCAGCACTTTGCCCGGCAGGGTATGCAATTCGACATGATCCTGCTGGATCCGCCCTATGCGCAAGATTTTGTCATTAAAACACTGCAAATGATCGAAGAAAATGGTATAATAGTCGAAAATGGTTTGATTGCAGTGGAGCATATTGAGAGCGAACCGGTACCTGACAGGATCGGAAGCCTTGTAAAAGTTCGCTCCAAGCATTATGGTGACACCGTTTTTACCTTTTTTATCCGTAACAGTATGGATGAGGAGGCTTAACCATTGAGAGTACTGGTTTACCCTGGAAGCTTTGATCCGGTTACAAACGGACATATGGATATCATTGAGCGGGCAGCCAAGATATGCGACAAGCTGATCGTGGCTGTGCTCGTCAACCACAGCAAGGCTCCCCTGTTCACCATGGAAGAACGTACCCGGTTTCTGAAAATGGCCATCGGCGACAGGGAGAATATCGAAGTGTGCAGCTTCTCCGGGCTCCTGGTGGATTTCATGCGGAGCGTCAATGCCAAAACCATCATCAAGGGCCTTCGGGCGGTTTCGGATTTTGAGTATGAAATGCAGATGGCCTTGCTGAACCGGAACATGGATCAGGAGATCGATACCCTGTTCATGATGACCAGCATCAACAACTGTTTTCTGAGCTCCAGCGTGGTCAAGGAGCTTGCAAGAAATGGTGCCAGGATAGAGGATTATGTTCCTCATGCCATTGCTCCTTTTATCTATGAGAAATTTAAAAAGGCGGGTGTCTGAATGATGGAGCTTTTGGAGCTTTTGGAACAGATGGAGGATATCATTGAAAGCGGGACCACGGTTCCGTTTACCGGCGGCAAGTGCCTGATCAACAGGGATGAAGTGCTTGAAATTATCCAGGAAATCCGCCTTAAGCTTCCCGATGATATGAAACAGGCCAAGCGGATTGCCGAAGAGAAGGCGCGCATTCTTGCCGAAGCGCAGAAGGAAGCGGAAAACATCCTCAAT
>Ga0116168_1001987_pt1 | contig 14024 bp, 13 predicted proteins | sample AD_UKC129_MetaG_FD_89795 | JGI IMG/M metagenome (GOLD analysis project Ga0116168, IMG submission 89795) | Active sludge microbial communities of municipal wastewater-treating anaerobic digesters from Canada - AD_UKC129_MetaG | ecosystem: Engineered > Bioreactor > Anaerobic > Digestate | place...
CATAAACGCCCTCAATACCTTTCTTGGGCGAAAGAGTATGTAAAAGAAACAAAAGATTGGGATTATGAACATTTACCTTTAGATTTACAATTAAATAATGGCGTCCGCAGTTTTGAATTAGATATTCACAACACACCTGAGGGCTGGAAAGTTATGCATGTGCCGAAATTTGATGACACAAGCACATGCTTGAATTTACAAGAATGTTTGAGGACTATACGCGAATGGTCAGACCAAAATCCATGGCATGTTCCTATTAGTGTATTGATAGAATGGAAAGATGAAGGACCTGTGATTGATAAGCGTATAACAATCCCGACAAAGGAGGATATTGAACGAATTGAAGAAGATATACTTGCTGTATGGAGTAAAGATAGGATAATCACACCGGACAGTGTCCGTGGAGATTTTAAGACACTGGAAGAAGCAATATTAAATAAAGGTTGGCCTACTTTAGATGAAGTGCGAGGAAAAATCATGTTTATATTCCATAACAGGGAAAAATTAAGAGAGATGTATCTCGACGGTCATCCAAACTTAGAAAACCGACTGATGTTTGTTAATTCACGCCCCGGTGAACCTTACTCTGCAACCGTAATAATAGATAATCCTTTTCATGAAGAAATACCTATATGGGTCCAAAAAGGATACTTTATTCGTGTTTTTGGAGGTAATCCAAAATCCCAGAAAGCATTTTCATGCGGAGCACAAGTTATCTCCACAGATAATCCTCCAGGAGAACCTTATCAAAAAACAGGTTACCAGACAATATTTCCCGATGGTTCTACTGTCCGCTGGAATCCCATAAATGGACCTACTGATAACACAATCCCTCCTGAGAAAAAATAACTTTCATCATCTTTACCTGTTACACCACGATATAGTCAAAGGTAAAGATAGGTTAACTATCATGTATTAAAAAAAATACTCTTACAACCTTATCCAGATATTTTTTAATTTATTCTCATTCTATTAAATCGCAAGGAAACACTGAATTTATCTTTACACAGACAGACAAATTATGCTATATATGCCTTTTCCAGAAATACTGTGTCCAAAACGGACGGGAATCAATTATACGCAGATTAAGTAGTTTTTCAGTCCACTGTTGAAGTAATAGTTTATGTAAAGTAAAGGAGGTTTCAGGGTCAGGAAGATTTTTTAGCCATTCATGTTCTACCTGTTCTTTTTCTTCAAAAAATATAGGAAATGTATTTTTAGGGTCTTTCATTACTAACCGCTGGAATTTTTCATGTGTCCACCAGAAAACATTATTTAGTTCGTTATTGGTATTGCAAAATTTTTCACTCAGAGGTTGCAATATATCGACAGGCTTGAATAGGCTGATACAGGGAGTTGATGTAGCCGTAACCCAATGTAAACAATGTTTTGACGAAAGTTCCGAAACCCATGATGATGTAGTCTGATAGTTAAGAAATAGTCCACCGGCATGCATACACGGGGCATCCATTCCGCCATGTAACCAGTGATATTGGGGATAAATATTTCCGTCTTTGTGAAGTCTCAAAAGTTTGAACATATCGGGAATGGTTGGGTTATTTCCAATAGATTGTTCAATAGCATTTCTCCGTTTAACACACTGTGTAAATTGGCTTTTTACTTTATCCTCAAATTTCTCTTTAAAACCCTTTATTGTCAGTCCATTTGAAATGGAACGCGCACCCTGTATTTTTTCTATCTCATAGTATTTATCCGCAGTTTCAAGAACATAGGCTTCATAAGGGTCAGCAACGATAAAACTATTGTGATAGTAGATGTTTTTTCTAAATCCACAGTTTCCGCCCTGTCCATAGATTTCTATAAGTTGAATAATAGTTTCACATGCCTGTTTTGCAGATGTAGAACGCTCTAAAGCAAGACGCAGTAGGTCCATCCCTGTTAAACCTGTTTTCGCATAGGGTTGATTGGTAAAAACCGCTTCATTACCGATAGTAACCCCAAATTCATTTGTTCCCATTTCAGCACCCCACATCCATGTAGGTTTGCTTATTAAAATAGCATAGGTCTCACGAACTTGAGGTATGGTTATATAGGTGCATTTAAGCAGTTCACCTTCTAAATGATTTCGCCTTGGTTGCCAAAAAAGTACTTGCGGTTCATTTACCTCACGATCCGAATTTTTTGCAAACAATACTTTATTGCCATATACATATACAACCGTATCACACATATTATTTGGTCACAGGTAAAAGATGATATTTTCCCAAGCCAAAAACAGTTCCCTTTCCTATATGTAAAGATTCTCCCCAACAAAGAATTTCAAGAATATCAGAAGGTATGTGTTCATATTCTATCGAGCCAATAAAACCACCCATTATAACTTTTCTATCTTGACGAGAGGAATAGCGTACCCAGTCTTGCCACTGGAAAGATGAATTCGTGGGTTGAAGAGTTTTAGAAATTTCGATAAGTGGAACAACATCTTTTTCCAGGTATCCTCCACAGAAAAAATATTGAAGTAAAGTTAATCTGCGGAGCAAGTTGGGTAGAATGTAAGGGATATCTCCTGTATCGTGCAGATTTCCATCAATAATTAACCTTGTTGGTGTTAGGTAGCTAATCTTAATATTCTTTTCATGTTGAAGAGAATCCCTTTTGTTTCTAATATTTCCAATGGTAAATGAATAGGGGTTCCCTAAAAATTCATTATCTTCTGACGAGTATAGAGGTATCCATTGGCCCTCATTTGATAAATAATCAAGAGAAATTAATTTAGATTTTCCTCGTCCTTTCCCAAAACCTTCTTCAGCCATAACATTTAGTGCATAGATAAAGTGAGGTAAGAAATCTATCGCTCTGCCAATAAGAGTTAAATTACATATAAATTTTTCTCCAGGCTCATATTGTTCTTTTGAATCAAGGGGAGGTTCAAGGATATAAGGATGAGGTGCTTTTGGATATTTTTTCATTATTTCAGACGATTTAGGGATAGGTGTTTCAAAGCACACACTATAAGCACATTTTTCTCGAATAGGACACTCTGGGCAGGAAAATCGTTTAAGAGCACAGGAAACTTTTTTTAATGCATGTCCCAATGCACCTCGTATCATCGAACCTTTATATTCAGGAACTAATAAAGGCTCTTCTGCTAAAAAAGTAATCCTTTGAATTGTAAAACTAAGTTGTTCAAACATCTATATTTGTTCCAGATATTTTTCATTTATGTTTTTAATAATCTCACTGAAAATATCATAAGGATTATTATCAGATATTTGTATTCCTATAGATTTAATTAATCCCTGTAAAATATTAAGTATGTCTTCATTGTTGTTTTTTTCAATCTGTTGTTTTGATATGGGTTCAAAACCATGAGCAATGATAGAATTATTTCTCATATTTGAAAATTCATTTAGTTTTTTAATTGTGTCTGAGAGACCTTCGAAATTAATTTTTGATTTACTATTTGCACTACCTCTTTGTGCTAAGAAATCTACGGATGCATTAAGAAATGGGGAACTTGGAATAATATGCTCCTTGGTTACTTTGTCTTTTAAACCATATTCATTACTATTATTTCTAAGATGGTATATAAAATCTTTATCATTTCTAGCCCATTCTATAAACTTATTTTTGAAATCTGTTGTTATCTTGTTCCAAGAGCATTCTATAATATCTATTAATGCATATTGCATAACAGCCTCTTTGATTCTCCATACCCTACCAATAAAGTTTGCACATTCATTCCTCTTCCACATAATAACGGCGTTCCAATAAATCTCGTTAAACACTGCTTCGGGGCTTTTTGGAAATAAGTTATCGGCATCCTCTTGGAGTATTCCGATATTTTCATAAGATGATAATTCCGAATAAGATTGATTAGTGTCCGATATACATTGCTTGTAATTATAAAAATCAAAGTCCATACGGTAACAAGCACATTCGGCAAGTTTTCTTATAATTTGTGGATAATTTTCATTTTTATTTATTGCATCAAAATCATAGTTTTCAGCAAGTCGTTGAAGGGCTTTATGCTCATAGTTTTTTATTATATATTTGCCTATGTTCAAACTTTTGATTGTAGTCTCATTTTCAGGTTTATAAATGAATTGAACTCTTTCATTAAAATATTTTATGCAATTTAACATAAGGGCTGTGTTTATTTGTGGAGTTCCCCCTGTAATCTCTGCATATACCTCATATTGATTAATGTTATTTTTTTCAGGTACCTTCATCAGACTTTCACCAATTTCTTTAATCATTGAATCATAATCATTGGGTTTATCGTTTAGTTCGATTATTTCTACTTTTGGTAATTTGTTTTGAAATAGAAAGGGAAAAATTTCTCTTTTAAAAAATCGGCTATAACACAGGTATCTCTTTTTATATGTTCCGGGTCTTTTTCTCCTTTCTGATTTGTAGCAATAAGATATATTTTACTTATATTTTTGTTTTGTTCTTTCAACCACTTTAAAAAGGGTTCGATAATTTGAATATCTATGTTATCTTTTATAACTTCGAAATTTTGTGTAAGCCAATGTCCAAATTTACGAACATTTAAATTTCTGAAGTTTTTATCGTTCTCTGGATATTTAATTTCTTCTGTTAATTCCTTCCAAGTCTTGTCGGTGATTTTCTTTTTTATATCTTCCAAGCCTGTTAATGTAATTTCCCTTGTTCCGAGGGGGATAAAAAGTAATGTTTCCATTTTATGCTCCTTTTTTGTTTGGGTTTTATAGATGAGTATAAATATATTAATTGTTTAACTCAAGTTTATTCTGTGATAATATATTGTAATATTTATTTGTGAATTTTAAAACTAAAGAAAGGGAATTTTTATGCGTAGTAAAAATTTGAACAGGGAAAAAGCGAATTATACTTTTTCTCGTAGGTCGTTTTTGTCATTGTCGGGTGTTGCGGGATTGATGATGACTGCTGTAAAGAATTCCGTAGGGCAAAGTGAGAGTCCTTCTAACATTCGAAATCAGCCGGCACCGGCAGAATTTTTCTCTGCTTCTCCGATGGAAACAGTTCGAGTAGGATTTGTTGGTGTAGGAGGTATGGGCACAAATCATGTGAGGAATTTACTTAAGATAGAAGGTGTGCAGTTAAAAGCAGTTTGCGATATCGTTCCTGAAAAAGTAGAGCGCGTTAAGAAAATGGCGGTTGAGGCAGGACAGCCAGAGCCAAAAGGATATTCGAATGGGGAATGGGACTTTAAACGGATGTGTGAAACAGAAGAATTAGATTTGGTTTACACTGCAACTCCATGGGAATGGCATGTTCCAGTTTGTGTCTCTGCAATGGAAAATGGTAAGCATGCAGCAACTGAGGTTCCTGCAGCCGTTACATTGGAGGAATGCTGGCAGTTGGTCGAAACCGCAGAGAAGTATAAAAAACACTGTGTTATGATGGAAAACTGTTGTTATAACCGCACGGAATTAATGATGCTCCATATAGTTCGCAAGGGTTTATTGGGCGAGATAATTCATGGGGAGTGTGGTTATTGTCATGATTTAAGAGGAGTAAAGTTTAGCAAGGAAGGTGAAGGATTATGGCGTCGTGCCCATTCGATGAAACGGGATGGGAATTTGTATCCTACCCATGGTTTGGGACCTGTAGCCCAATATATGAACATTAATCGCGGTGACCAATTTGAGTATTTGGTTTCAGTAAGTAGCAAGTCGCGAGGTCTCCAAGAGTATCAAAAAACTCTACCCGAAGATGACCCACGCAGAAATGAAAAGTATGTTTTAGGGGATGTTAACTTAAGTATTATAAAAACCTACAATGGTTGCACAATATATATTGTGCATGATACAAATTTACCGCGTCCTTATAGTCGGATTAATATGGTGCAGGGGACAAAAGGTATCATTATGGATTATCCACCGCGTATTTTTATTGAAGGCCTCTCGGGAAAAGAGGAATTTGAACCATTAGAAAAATATGCAGATCAATGGGAACATCCTTTATGGAAAGCCATGCAGGATTCTGCAAAAGGTGCTGGGCATGGTGGTATGGATTTTATTGAGGATTACCGTTTAATTGAGTGTTTAAGGAAGGGATTACCCACAGATTTGAATGTTTATGATGCGGCATCATGGAGTGCGGTTTCAGAATTAAGTGAACGGTCTGTAGCCCAGCGTGGAGCACCTCAAGACTTCCCAGACTTTACCCGAGGGAGATGGAAGGAGTATCCACCATTAGGCATTATTTACGGATAACTGAAAATCATTAAAATTTTTTAGTTAACTCTATTTTATTCTCCTGCGTTTTAGTAAATGATTTCAAAATTCCAACAAGTAAAAAAGGAGAATGGAATATGTTTACTAAATCGCGTAAAATGGTCTTTTTAACCTCAATAATGATATGTACCGCATTTATATTTGGCTATTATTATGGAGAAACTTACTCTGACCAAGAAAGTTTTCTTAAACTTCCTAAAGCATCTGCTCAGAGTAATACTGCTTCAGGAATAGAAGCGGCAAAGAGTTTAGGTGAAGCATTTGCTCAGATCGCAGAAAAAACTTCCGATGGTGTAGTTTCTATTTCTATTGAGAAGGAAGTCTCTGCTATGAGTCCATTTCAATCACCTTTCGACTCCCCATTCGATTTCTTTTTCCGTTTCTTCGATGATGAAGATATGTGGCAACAACCGAAGAGAAGACAACCTCAAAAACCTGATACGGAAAAGAAACGAAATGTTCCTATTGGTGCAGGCTCGGGTTTTATCATTTCCGAAGATGGATACATTGTCACCAATAATCATGTTGTCGAAAAAGCAGATAAAGTAAATGTTAAATTAAGTAATGGTAAAGAGTTTACTGCTAAAAAGATAGGTTCTGACCCAGAAACCGATGTCGCCTTAATTAAAATTGACACTAACGGGTTAAAGCCATTACCTTTAGGAAATTCTGATAATATTAAAGTAGGCGAATGGGTCGTAGCCATAGGCAATCCCTTTGGATTAGAACATACTGTAACAGCAGGTATTATCAGTGCCAAAGGAAGAGGAGATTTGAATATTGTGGACTATGCTGATTTTATTCAAACGGACGCAGCAATTAATCCCGGTAACTCGGGTGGACCTTTAATTAATTTGGAGGGCGAAGTCATTGGCATGAATACAGCCATATTCTCTACAAACCGTATGTCACCGGGTTACATGGGTGTTGGTTTTGCTATCCCTATAAATATGGTGAAGTATGTAGTTAACCAATTGCGGGATACAGGTGGCGTAGAACGCGGATTTTTGGGTGTCGGAATACAAAATCTCGACCCGAAATTAGGCGAATGGCTTGGTATCAAAGAGACACAAGGCGCTCTTGTAACCGAAGTGCAAAAAGATTCTCCCGCAGAAAAAGCAGGTATTCTTAAAGATGATGTTATTATCGAATTTAACGGTTTCCCCGTAACAGATGCCCCATCATTACGGAATCGTGTCGCATCAACAAAACCAGGTTCCCGTGCTAAATTAGTTCTTATTCGAAACGGAGAAAGAAAGGAAATTCAAGTTGATGTAGGGAAAAAACCGAATGAAGGCAGTGTAACCGTAACAACGGAAGAAGGAAAAAAAGTTGAATTAGGAATTTCTGTTCAGAACCTGACCGCTGACCTTGCAAAACAATTTGGTTACGAAGAAGGAGAAGGTGTATTAGTAACTGAAGTAGAACCGGGTTCCCCGGCACAATTACGCGGTGTTAAAGAAGGCACACTCATTAAAGAGGTTAATCGCATCCCTGTGAAAAATGTAAATGAATTTGAGAATGCATTAAAGGAAAATAAGGGCAAAGATAGTGTCCTGCTAAAATTGAAAAACGAAAAAGGCTCTGAATATTATGTAGTTATACCTACGAACTAAACTATACTCACTATTCATAAGAAAAACAGAGGAAAATCCGTAGGGATTTTCCTCTGTTTTTTTAAATGGGAGATATATAATATAATGATTTTATGAAAATGCCTTTTTGTTCTTTTAAATAAAAATGTAACAACTAAAATAATATTTTGTATAATAAAACATATCTACATTTAATAAACAGAAAGGGTTAAGTTATGAAAAAAATTTTCTTCTTAACTGTATTGATTTTCGGACTTATGTATCTTTCCGGTTGTAATCCGGATAGTCGCTTGAATGGTGTTTGGGAAGGGGCCCAATGGGAAAATGGTAAAGAGATAGAAAATACTCTCGTTACATTTGAATTTAACAATGGTTCTTTGAAAATATCACAAAATGTAGGTGCTATCAGTATAAATCTCCAGGGGTCGTATGTAACATATATTGAGAAATTTCCCAATCAGATTTTCTTTACAATTAATTTGATAAATGACACAGCCAAAATACGCAAAGGTATCTACCGTTTTAACCTTCCTATGTTCGGTAAAACACTTTATCTTTCTGTAACTGAAACCGATGAAGAGGATTATCCTCCCAAAGAACGATTAAATCCTGATGTGGGTCCTGTATACATCTTAAAGAAAAAGTAGATACCTTTCTTAAAAAGACGCCAATGGATTAATAGGCTTTTTGTTCGTTTTATGTTCAATAAAACAACAACCCGGGCAGGTCGCCCAAAGATGATTTTTACATGCCTGTCGGAATTGACGCATAATCGGATTGTTCCATAATTCTTTTAGCGATGCATTTTTAATATTCCCAATTTTTCGTATCCAGCAAGGATACACATCACCTGTTCGTCCTATAAATAATGTGTTCCATGCGTTTCTGCATTCAAAATCATTCAAATCAATTCCCGTTGTATAGTAGTCAATAATAGAAGAAATGGGCATTCGAGGAAGGCGTAATTGTATTCCCAATTTTGTTGCTTCTGCAAGGGTCTCTGTTAACGATTTTGTTAACTTATCTCTATCTATTTTAGGATACTGAATATGCTCCGCCTTATATACAGAAGGGTCTACATCCCCCAAACCGGGCAGGTCGAGGGAACGGCTTTCTGTTACCAAATTCAGGACATCGGCTCCCAATTCTTTTATTAAAGCAGGCATTTGAGGTAATATTTCCACATTGTCCTGTTGTATAACCGTAGTTATATGTATCAATGGACACTGTTTTTTCGCTTTATCTCGATATTCCCGTAGAAACCTAATTCCTGTGGTAGTTCGTTCAAAAGCCCCTTTCATCTTGCGGATATTATCATGTTTCTCACCAGGGGCTTCGATAGAAGTTCCTGCAAAATTAAGTCCTTTACCTCCTAACCTCTTTGGGGCTAATTTGACCAGTTCTTCTGCCCTATCCTCTGTAATCATTGTCCCATTCGAAATAAAATGCGTTCTTGCTCTTCTACTCGCATAAGAGAACAATTCCATAAAGTCCTTGCGAACAAAAGGCTCTCCCCCGGTAAATGTAATCAAACTCCAGGAATGTATCTGTGAAATTACATTTTTCCATTCATCCGTAGATAGTTCCCCTTCCATTTGTTGTTTAATAGGAACATTCTCCAGCCAGTCAATATACTGGCACATTTTACAACGAAGATTACACCGTCTTGTTAGTTCTATATAGTAATGCCACGCCGGAAAAGAATAACCGCTTTTAAAATAATTATAGGGAATTGAACTGTAAAATCGTTGCAGTATATCGTAAAGAGAGGCAATACCCCAGCGTAAAACTGAATTTTTGCATTCCATAGCGTTTTCTCTTTTTTTCTTTTTGAACAAAGTATTCGCAGATATTATTTCAATTATCTGTGTAAACGAAAACAATTATATTAGTGAAAATATTTTCTTCGTGTTTTGGTTTGTGAAATGGATTATATCATTTACATCCATTTTTTTGATTTCTGCAATTTTTTCTGCTGTATAAAGCACATATTCTGGAACACATCTTTTTCCACGAACAGGTTGCGGTGCCAGATAAGGTGCATCTGTTTCAATAAGCAAATAATCTAATGGAACTCGTTCTGCACTTTTCTGTAATTCAATGGCTTTGGGATATGTTATATTTCCTGCAAAGGATATGTAACAATTCATTCCCAGAAATTGTTCCACCATATCTATATCTCCTCCATAGCAATGCAATACCACGGATGGAACATTTTTATGATAATCACGAAGGATTTCATAAGTATCTTTTTCTGCATTTCGGCAGTGTATTACTATTGGAAGGTTATGTTGTTGTGCAAATTCAATTTGTTGTATGAACACTTTCCTTTGAATATCCTTCGTCACTTTACAATGATAATAATCCAGACCAATTTCGCCGATAGCACTTACATATCCAGTGTTCAGGAATAAACTTAATGTATCCCAATTTCCCGCAACAACTTTCTCTGAATAATAGGGATGGTAGCCCACTGCATATCTTATTTTAGGATGTTTTATCAAAGACAATGGAGAAATATTAAAAGGTTCCTCAATAATAATGACCAGTCCGTCTAATTTTTGAAAAGAGGTATTTATTAGTTCGATTCTATCCTCTTTAAACTTTTCATCAAACAAATGACAATGGCTATCTATAGGTTTTATTTGTATGTCTTCCTTATTTGGCATGAGAAGTAAAAAAATATCTATTTTGTGTTTTTATTATTGGAGTCGAAGGGTTCGTCCTCAAGTTGTTTTAACAATTTTATTTCTTCCTGGTCTAATTCTTCCTCTATACCTTCCTCATCATCCTGGTAGTATTTCAAAGGAGGATACATTTCATTCTCATAAGATAGGCAACATAGGAGTCGACCGCATTGCCCGCTGATTTTTGATGGATTTAAGGATAAATTCTGTCTCTTTGCCATTCGCATAGAAATAGGCATAAATTGCTCAATCCAGCGTGCACAGCAAAGATGTAATCCGCAATTTCCAATCCCTCCGATTAATTTGGATTGGTCCCGAATTTGTATATGTCGCAATTCTATTCGAGTGTGAAATTCCTGTGCTAAATCTTTTACCAGTTCACGAAAGTCAACTCTACGGTCTGCCGTAAAATAAAAAGTAAGGCGATGCCTATCAAAAGTATATTCCGATTCAACCAAACGCATGGGCAAATTGTGCTTGGTAACATATTTTTGACAGGTTACCAACGCTTTTTTCTCTTCTTGCTCAATATCCTTTAAAGTTTTATGGTCATTATTATGGGCTCGACGAATCACCTTAAAAGCACTATGGCGTTCTATTTCTGACGAGCAGGGTTCCGGTGGTAACACACAGATACCCCATTCCTGACCACGGTCAGTTTGCACGATACAGGGGTCATCTCTTTTGATAATAATCTGGTCAGAGCAAAGAGCCTGTAATACTCGTCTTGGTTTTCTCATGCGTATTCTGGCTATATTTTGCATATAGAACTACCTCTTTATATTTTAGGTGATAAAGCAAAAAACAAATCTCGGATAACTTTCTCACGACTTATATTCCGTAATAAATAAGAACGAACTTTTTCCACGAAGTTTAGTCCTGCCTCTGCTTGTTGATAATTCCATGAAGGAAATTCAGAAATCATTTCTGGGAAGTATAGCATACCAGAATTCTGTGTGTTAAAGTAAACCAGCACATCCCGCAAGAAACAGGTTATCAGATACAAACAGGATTCCAATTCATTAGCAACCTGTGCCTCTATTTCAGCATTTATTAACTGCTGCATTGCATTTTGTTCCGCAGGAGTTAATTCTTTCTTACCTATATTTTCCAACTTGTTTACTTCCTTTTCAATCTTTTTACGAACCGCTGTAAGAAATTGTTCAAATTCTGCAGTAAGTAGTAAAGGGTCTCGACCTTGTGCCAATTGTCGGAATAATTCCATAATCAATGTTCTTTTATCGGAATCCAGTATTTCTATACTTTTGGATATTTGTCCCTGTGATAGCATAGCAACAAGAGAAGCGGTTTCTTCTGGAATTTCTTTGATTTGATGGATAATTTTTGTAACAGTTTCCAATCGTAGCCGTTGAAACCGTATGGGCTGACAACGAGAGCGGATAGTCGGTAGTATTAAACCTGGATTAGAACTAAGTAGAATGAAAGTGGTCTCGGAAACAGGCTCTTCGAGCGTCTTTAAAAAATGATTTTGAGCCGGTACACCTATTCTTTCAGCATCTTCAAATATAATAAATCGTCGGTTGCTCTCATAGGGTCTGTATTGTGCTGTTTTATTAATTTCTTCTATTGTATCTACACCGATAAGTCTTGTTTTGCCCATAGGTCGGATTATCATCACATCTGGATGAATATCTCTCTCAATACGGGAACAGATAGAACAGACTCCACAACCTTTTGTTTCTGTGTTTTGACATAAAACCGACTGAGCAAATGACTTTGCCGTAAATTTCTTTCCGACACCATCGGGTCCCCAGAAAAGATACGCATGGGAAATCCGATTGTTTTTCATAGAATTGATTAAAACACGAACAGCAGTATGTTGGTCTTGTATTCTTTGAAAAACAGGTGGTAGTGTATCGGTATAATTACTTACTATTTCTGACATAGTTCCCTTAAATCATTTTGTATGATTAAAGCAATTGCCTCTTCAGATTGATTAGCATCAATTATCATAAACCGTTGAGGATTTTCGTGTGCAATCCGAAGGAAACAATCGCGTATTCTTTGGTGAAATTCTATATTTTCTGTTTCCAAACGGTCTAAGGTGTTTCCGCGTTTACTTATTCGTTGCAGTCCTATCTCCACGGGTAAATCAAACAAATAAGTTCTCGTCGGATAAATTCCTAATGTAGCGATTTTGTGTATTTGATATATAAGTTCCAAATTAATTCCCCGTCCTCCACCTTGATAAGCCGTCGTGGAATCAATATATCTATCACATAATACGGTAATTCCCTGTTCTAAAGCGGGGAGAATAACTTCACGCAGATGTTGGGTTCTATCTGCAGAAAATAATAACAGTTCTGTAATAGGATGTAGAGGAATAGGATTATTATTCTTTTCGAGGAGAATACGCCGAATATACTCGCCGACTCGTGTTGCTCCCGGTTCATAAGTTCTTAAAACAGGATATCCCAACGATTTTAGATATTCTTCTGCTCTCTTTGCTTGCGTCGTCTTACCACAACCTTCAATACCTTCAAATGTAATAAAATGTGCCGTCATTTGTTGAATAACCGTTGTCGAGATTCACTTCCGTGTTTAAAGAAATCCATCATTTGATTAGCATCATTTTTTTGAAGAGACAATTTGAATTCATCTAATTTTTTCTGAATATCTTCAATCCCTGAAAGGATATTTTTTTGATTGGTTAAAATAATATCCTTCCATATCTCGGGTCGGCTTTCCGCTATTCGCGTTGTATCGCGAAAACCACCACCGATAAAATAATTGGGAGCCTTCGTTTCGCCAGTAACCTGAGCAAGAGCCGAAGCAATAATATGTGGAAGATGACTTGTATATGCCATAAAAAAGTCATGTTCCACCATATCTACTTCGATAACCTTCGTCCCTAAAAGAGTCCAAAAATTCCACACTGTCTTTTTAACTTCCGCTCGAGTATTTATCCCTTTTTCTAAAAGGCAAATAGTATTTTCATAAAAATCTATTTTTGCATGTTCTGGTCCAAATTTTTCGGAACCTGCGAGGGGATGACTTCCGATAAATGGACTGTCCTTTTGCCAAAGGGACTGTGCCTTTTTGCATATTTCTACTTTCGTGCTGCAGATATCTGTAATGATTGTTTTCTCAGGAGAAATATTTGGGGCAATGGATTGGAGAATAGTTATGGCTGACTGGACAGGGGTGCATAAGATAATAAAATCTGCATTATAAACTGAAGGAAACAATTCCGTAGAAAAACTATCAATGGCTCCTTTTTGCAACGCTTTTTCTAAAGTGGACATATTCCTTCCTATACCCATTACTTCGTCGGCTATTTTTTTATTACGAATTGCCATACCTAACGAAGCACCCAAAAGCCCTACACCAATAATGGCAACTTTCCCGAAATGTAATTCCATTATTTGTTTCTCCAATTATTAGGAAGCGAATATTTTTTTTGCTTCTGTTATTGAGAACTTCTTTAAGTATAACGCTCTACCAACGATAATCTCATCTACCCCAAAGGACTGTAATAATTTTGCTTTAAGTAAATCTTCCAGAGAGGAAACCCC
>Ga0116168_1001994_pt1 | contig 13969 bp, 12 predicted proteins | sample AD_UKC129_MetaG_FD_89795 | JGI IMG/M metagenome (GOLD analysis project Ga0116168, IMG submission 89795) | Active sludge microbial communities of municipal wastewater-treating anaerobic digesters from Canada - AD_UKC129_MetaG | ecosystem: Engineered > Bioreactor > Anaerobic > Digestate | place...
GAACTATACTTGCTACAATTACCCAGGACACAAAATGAGGGAGGTAAGAGATAGTCTGTACCGTTCTTTTGAAGGATTCATTTCTTATCTCGTTTATTAAAAGGGCCAGAAGGATGGGAAGAGGAAAACCAAAGATAAGCCCCAGAAGACTCATAGCCAGAGTATTTCTCATAACCAGATAGAACTCAGGGTCGTTGAACATTTCTTTAAAATACTTTAAGCCTACCCATTGTTGTTGAAATAGGGGAATGCCTGGTTTATAATTTTGGAAGGCTGTAATCCAGCCCCACAGGGGTAGGTATCTAAAAATAATAAGCCAGATTACAAAAGGAAGAATCATTATTATCAAATACTTTTGCTTTTTAAGGGTTTTTATGGTGACTATTTTTTTATCCCTCCCTTTTTAAGGCCTGATTAAAGAATACCAGACAAAATTTTTAGTAAAACCGGAAATCTTAGACATTTTTATCCTTGAAGATTAGACAAAAATAAAAGGCAAAAATTAAATCATCGGGAGACAAAAATTAATGCTACACTTTAAAAAATCAAAGGTGAAAAGCTATGTTTCTAAAAATCTCTAATATGAAGATGCACACAAAACTGATAATTAGCTATATGCTCATCTCTTTTATTCCCATCTCTTTGCTCGGTGCTATGTCGGTAGTCTATTTTAGAGATTTTGCTTTTGACTCTACTTTGAGAGAAATTCACAGTGATTTTAATTCCATAAAGCTAAGGATTTCAGAGATTACAAACAATGTGGTGAACATAGCCAACAGGTTGATGATCGACCAGGATCTTCAAGAAATTGTATCTTATAGATATAAAAATCCCATGGAAGTGTATCTAAAATATTCTGGATATAAAGAGATAGACACTTATAAGCTTTTATATGGCAAAACCATATCTCACGTCAGAATTTATTCTGAAAACCCCACACTCCTGGAAAATGGGGTTTTTTACCGGGTAGATGACTATATAAGGGAAAAATCCTGGTACGAATTGGCCTACAAACTTGATGGGTTATTTACCTGGGACCTTATATACGAGGAAAGAGATTTGTACCCCAAGCCTTATCTTAGTTTAGTGAGATTATTGAAAAATCAATATAGTGAAAGATTTGGAGTATTGGTAATAAACTTAAATCCTGCAGAAATAAACAACATATTGAAGACCATAAATTTTAAAACCTTTCTTATAGATAAACATAGAAGAATTATTGCTGGAAACGGTGAGGACTATATAGGTGAAGAGTTAGATATCTCTCTTTCCGAAAGCTCAAAAAGAGAAGGATACGATGCCGTTATAGAGGGAGAAAAATACCGGATTATTGGTGTGCCTTTGACGTTGCCGGGGGAGAAGGAAGACTTCTATCTTGTAAGTATAATTCCCCTGGATATTATTTTGAGAGAGCCTCTTAGAATGCAAAATTTAGCTCTTTCAACTATATTTGTAACTGCTGTGCTTTCTATATCATTGATTTTTATTTTTTCAAGAACCATGAGCAAAAGAGTCAGATTGTTGAACCAGGGAGTAAAAGAAATTTCTCAAGGGAATTGGGATTTTAATATAGCTGTTGAGGGAAGCGATGAAATTGGAGAGTTAGCAGAAAACATAGAAAATATGGCTCAGGATGTAAAAAAACTTATAGAAGAGGTTTATCTCTCAAATTTGAGGGAAAAAGAAACCAAACTCCAGCTTTTGACCAGTCAACTTAATCCCCATTTTCTGTTTAACACCTTGCAAACTATTCATCTTATGGCCATAACTAGCGGACAAAAGGAGATTGCTGATATTTCTATAAAATTAGGTAACCTGCTCAGGAAAAGCATAGAGCTGGAAGACCTGATAAAGCTTGAGGCAGAAATCTCTCTTATAAGAGATTATTTGGAGATTCAAAGGTATAGGTTTGACCAGATAAGCTATAATATAGATGTTAGCGGAAATATAGGTGATGTGTATATTCTTCCATTTTTGCTCCAGCCTGTGGTAGAGAACTCCATAATTCATGGTTTACAAGAAAAATCATACCGTGGATTTATAAAAATAAGTATAGATGTAAAAGAAAAAGACTTAACAATCGTGGTTGAAGATAATGGAGTAGGCATGGATGAGCAAACTTTACAGATGATAAACAGCCGCGATTATAATAGTATATTTCAAGAGAAAACAGGAATAAAAAATACCATAGAAAGGATAAAACTTTTCTATGGAGAAAATTACGGATTGAAAGTCCAGAGCCAAAAAGGGAAGGGGACCAGGGTAGAGATTTTTCTACCTGCGGTGAGGAAAGGAGAAAGTGTATAGGGTTTTAATTGCTGATGATGAATCTATAATTAGAGAGGGATTAAAAAAAATTATTTCCTGGGATTCTTTGGGGTTTGAAGTAATAGGGACAGCGAGTGATGGAAGAGATGCCTATAGAAAGATTAACGCTCTGAGACCTGATCTTTGTATTATCGATATAAGGATGCCGGGACTGGATGGGTTAGAACTTATTTCTAAAATTAAAAAACAAAACCCAGACGTTAAAATAATAATATTAACCGGGTACCCTGAATTTGGATATGCTCAAAAAGCTGTAGATTTAGGAGTGGAAACTTTTTTATTGAAACCCATAGATCCTGCAATTCTTGAAGAAAAAGTAAAGGAAATATTTGTCGAATTGGAGCAAGAAAGAAACTTAAAATATATGCTGGGGAAAAGCATAGAGCTATCTAAGGAGAGGTTGATTTACCAGATAGTAAGGGGGAATTTAGAAAAAATACCTGTAGAAGAAATAAATAGAATTTACAATTTTCAGTTTCCCTGGAAGTCTTATCAGATAGCTTTACTGCGGTTTAATGATCTCAATAACGTTAAAAATTTAGATTCTGTTGCTATGGAGATAGGTAAAGCATTAGAACCTTCAGGGTATAGTTTTTACGTGGAAGATATGGTGGGAATCCTTTTTAAGGATTTTTTATGCCACTATCATAAAAGAGAACTAACCTCTATAAAGAATTTGCTGAAGAGCAGGTATGGTGCAGATTTCACTGTATACATCGGGAAGAAAGTTTCCCAGTTAGAAGAAATTCGAGACTCCTTTGATTCGGCCATGTATTTGGTGAAGAACAAGTTTTGGGGTGGTCGGAAAGATATAGTGATTTACCCGGAAAAGAGGAGAGAAACAAAGTTGGAGGAAGAAATAGAAGAAAATGAAATTATAGAAAGAATCGAAAGAGCCATAGAATGTCTGGATACAAATTCCTTACAAGAAGCTCTGGAACTGAAGTTAGCAAGTTGTTTGACCAGAGAGGGTTCTGAAGACCAGATCCGATTAAGTTATTTAAACATTTATCTAAATGTGATTCACTATTTTTCCTCAAATTATAGTGGATTTAAAGAAAACTCTAATGATTATCTCAACGAAGAGGTTCTTAACCAGTTTTATAAAAAGGAATCTCTTCTGGAGCTGAATAAATTCACCGAGGATTCGTTATTCTTCGTTATGGAGAAGTTTGCTGAGATGTCAGGAAAATCTCTGATCTTTAAAGTTTTAGAGTATATAGACAGTAATTATTACACTGACTTGAAGCTACAAGATATATCCCAGAAATTTGGATATAACAGTTGTTACTTCGGAAAGTTGTTTAAAAAAAGCGTAGGGGAAAGCTTTAACACCTACCTCAGTAAAGTGAGAATAAACAAAGCAAAGGAATTCTTGCTTCAAGACATGAAAGTTTTAGAAGTTGCAGAAAAGGTGGGATACAAGGATGCAGATTATTTCATACAAAAGTTCAAAGAGCATACCGGACAAACTCCTAAAAGCTTTAAAGAAGAAATGATGTCTTCTTTCTGAATCGATTTTTGTTTGGTTGTAACTTCAGAATCGATTTCAGTAGTTGGTCTTCTTTTTTTGTTGAGGCATATTTTCTTAGTAAGCATAACGCTGGAGCAATGCCCAATGAGATATCCCCTTGCTTTTTTCTTAAAACTCTTTACTAAAATGGCCCGAATGCGACTGCCAGTGGAGTGTTTTAAATATTTTCCTCTATTGATGGTTTTACTACTGTTGTTTTGGGGAATAAATTCTTATAATTGTTTTGAGGGAATTTTTGGATAAGGCAATAGATAGTATATAAAGAACAAAACTCTGAAGGGGGACAAAGCTTGAGAGAGAGAAAAAAGCTCTTTTTGATTGTAGGAATTTTACTTTTACTGTTTTTGGGTATTCATTTTCTGAGGGATCGTGAGGAACCAGAGCCTGCATCCCAGCTCCCGGGGTTGGATGGAAAGCTTTATTCTCTCTCCGATTTTAGAGGAGAGCCGGTGGTAATTTCTTTTTCCGCTACCTGGTGTCCGCCTTGCCGTCGGGAGCTCCCTCTTTTACAAAAAATATACGAGGAATATAAAGATAAAGCTCGGCTAAATGTTTTAGTTATAGACTCGGGAGAGCCTCGAGATAAAGTAGAAGCTCTTGCCCGGGAGCTGGGCATTACTTTCCCGGTCCTCTTAGATGAAGAAGGAGAAGTAGCTCGAAAATATGGTGTTTTATATCTACCTACTCTTTATTTTGTGGACCCTTTGGGTAATTTAGTTGCTCAGGTAATCGGAGCTCAGGAAGAGAGTGTTTTGCGTGGAAAGCTGGATCAGGTTCTCTGGTTTCGGGGTCTGCGGGAAGCAGAAGTAAAAAATTTAGTGGAATTGGGTTCAGAAATAACGATTTTAGACTTTAGAAAAGAGAGCACTAATCCTTTTCCGGATAGGGAAAATATTTCTTATCAGGTGGTAGATGGTGTGGATTCCATTGTTTCTTCCCTTCCTCGAGAGGGAGTTTGCCTTTTACTTGTCGAAAGCAATGAGGAAGGCATAGAGATAGGAAAAGCTCTGGCTGTCTCTGGTTTTCAGCGAGTTTATTACTGGATGGTAGATGTCCCACAGGGTTGATTGGAGTCTCGGAACCTTAATTTTTTTCTCTCTTTTTTTACTGGGAGGGGTAATTTATTTTTGGTGGATGGGGGAGATACCTCCCGCTCCTCCCCAAGAGATAGTGGAAGAGGGAAGTTCTTTTTCTCAGATCCAGATGGAAAAAGCGGAAATAAGCCGGGTGGGAGAAAAGGGTAAAGAATGGGCATTAAATGCCCATTCGGTAGAGCAGAAAGGGAATAGCATTTTTTTGATCGATGTTTCAGGAATTTTCTTTCAGGAGGGAAACCCTCTTTACCAGGTGAAAGCTCAAAAAGGGCAACTGTTCTTGCCGGAGGGAGATGTGGAACTGCACAGAGTAAAGTTGATAAATGAGGAAAAGAAAGAGACTCTGCAGGGAGAGTTACTATGGTGGCGGGGGGATGAGGAAAAATTTGAGCTCCAGAAAGCCCGGTTTGTTGGCCAAGGAATAGAAGCTAATTGTCAATTAGTAGTTTATAATCTTTCGAAGAAAAAGTTATGGTTAGAGAATGATGTGGAACTAAGAATTAAGGTGGAAAAATGAAAAAAGTTTTTTTAGGGAGTTTGATTTTTCTACTTTTTTTTCCTCCCTTTCTTTTCGCCCAGGAAGAGGAGACAATATTGATTACCACTCCTCAGGCAGAATATGATGCGGAAACGGGGAAAATCATGGCTCAGGTTTCTACTCTCACCTGGCAAGATGTAAAAGTGGTCTGCCCCTTTCTGGAAATAGATACTCAAACTCAAGAAGCAAAAAGTGAGGGAAACATAGATATCTCCTGGGGTGATTTTCAAGTTCGAGCTCGTTCTCTCTATTATCGGGGAAAAGAGAACCAGTTGAGTTTTTCTGGAATAGAAGGGGCCAATCCGGAAGTTAGCTTTTCTACCGGGGAAGCTCGTTTTGATTTTGATCAGGGGAAAATATATTTTACCTCGTCTCCTGTTCTAATTTTACAAGGTTGGGAGCTGAGGGCTCAAATCATAGAATATGCTCTGGAAGAGGAATTTTGGGAAGCGCAGATAGTTACGGTAGAAAGAGAAGGCTGGGAGGGTAGAGCGCAGCGGGCTTTTTATCACGAAGGAGATGATTTTATTACTCTGGAAGGGAGAGCAGAAGTGCAAGGAGATGGCAACCTTTTGCGGGGAGAGAAGATGTTTGTCTATCTCGACAGTGGTCGAGTGAAAGTGGAAGGAAACGTAGAGATAGAGCTGATTCCTTAAAAGGAGGAAATGTGTTTGCCTAACGGAAAAGAATGGAAGGTTTTGGCGGGGAGAGGCTTAACTAAAGAATATGGCAAAAGAAGAGTAGTAAACGAGGTTGATTTGGAGGTACGAAGAGGAGAAATAGTTGGTCTTCTAGGACCTAATGGAGCGGGGAAGACTACTACTTTTTATCTTTTGGTGGGTTTGGTAAGACCGACAGAGGGCAAGGTTTTTTTAGATACTCAGGAACTCAACCACTCTCCTATGTATTTACGAGCTCGCATGGGGATAGGTTATCTTCCTCAGGAGCCTTCTGTTTTTCGAAAGCTTTCAGTGAAAGATAACCTGGATTTGGTTTTAGAGATGCAAGGCCTATCTAAAAAAGAAGTAGAGGAAGAGAGAAATCGGTTATTGGAAGAGTTCGGTATTAGTCATCTGGCTAGCTCCTCGGCTAATTTGCTCTCTGGGGGAGAAAGAAGACGTTTAGAGATTGCTCGAACTCTGGCTGCTTTTCCCTCCTTTGTCCTTTTAGATGAACCCTTTACTGGTATTGACCCCATTGCCGTTGAAGACATCCAGAATTTAGTGAAGTACTTAGCTAGCAAAAATATCGGAGTCTTGATTACCGATCATGCGGTACGAGAAACTCTGGCTATCACTGACCGAGCTTATATCATGTTTGAAGGCAAAATTTTGGTTTCTGGTAGCTCGGAAGAAATTATTAGTTCTGATTTGAGCAGGAAATACTATCTAGGAGAACGTTTTAATCTTTGAAAGTATTGGATAAATATATCCTCAAGCAGAGTGTGGTTAATTTCCTTTTTGGGGTTATCTTATTTGTTGTTTTAGTAAGTGCTGGAGACTTACTCTTTCGCCTGGCTCGTCTGTGGTGGCAAGAAGGTTTTTCTTTAGGAGAGGTAGTAAAAATATTTTTTCTGAGCCTTCCCTCTCTTTTGATCTATATTTTACCGGTTTCGGTACTGCTGAGTGTATTGCTTACTGTAGGCCGCATGTCTTCCGATAGTGAAATTATAGCTCTGAGAGCAGGGGGAGTTAGTTTTAGAAGGTTAACAGTCCCCTTTTTTCTCTTTTCTCTGTGGGTTTGTGCTGGAACAATCATAGTACAGGAGGTGTGCCTACCCTGGGCCTCGGTAGAGCTTAAAGAAATAGGAAAGAGAGTAAGTGGGGGAGAACTAATGCCGGAAAACACTTTTTTCCGGGATGAGAGTGAGCCGGGAATAGAGAGGGTGTTTTATGTGAAAACGGTAGATCGGGAAAAGTCCCTTCTTTTAGGAGTAGTGGTTCAAGAATATGATGAGGAGGGACTGCGGAGAATTATCAATGCTCAAGAAGCCTCTAACGAGGGAGGAAAGTGGATATTTCAAGAGGGAACTATTTACCAGATGGGAGAAGAGGGGGAAATAGAAAGAGTGGTACGTTTTGAAAAAGAAGAAGTGGCTACTGCGCAAAGTATAGAAGAGATACAGAAAACTCAGAAAAATCCGCAAGAAATGAGCTTTTTGGAATTAAAAAACTTTATTGAGGGGGAGAAAAGCAGAGGGAGAAGAACGGAGCAGTTGGAATTAATTCTGTGGCAAAAAACCGCCTTTCCTTTTGCCAGTTTGGTTTTTGTCCTCATAGGAATTTCTCTGGGGATTGTTTCTCCCCGCTCGGGCAGGGCTTTAGGTGTGGGCTTAAGTGTTCTTATAGTTTTTGCCTATTACGTTGTCCTTTCCTTAGGTAGTGCTTTAGCAGAAGGGGGAAGCTTATCTCCCTTCTGGGGAACCTGGATGGCTAATATAATGGGTTTTGCAACTGGTGGAGGTCTGTTGTGGTGGAAGGAAAAAAATTAAAGGAGACTTTTTATGGATTGGGGTAGCTGGTTATTGATTCTTTCTATTATCATTTTAGCTGGGGTTATAGCTTACTTAGGAGATATTTTAGGAAGAAGGATTGGAAAAAGAAAACTTTCCCTGTTCAAGCTTCGTCCGCGCTATACTGCTATTTTGGTGAGTGTTATTACTGGAATTTTAATTGCCGCTATTACTCTTCTTATTTTGAGCGTTGCTTCTCAAGATGTGCGTACTGCTCTTTTCGGCATGGGGGAACTAAAGGCTCAAATTGAACAATTAGAACAGAGAGAGAAGGAGTTGCAGAGCTCTAAAACTATACTGGAAGAGCAAGTCAAAACTTTGACCGGGAGCGTAGAAGAACTAAAAAATCAAAGAAAGAATCTTCAGGAGGAAATACAGGCTCTCCAGGTGGAATTGGCTCGTCTGCGAGAAAGTATTTTAGCTATTCGGCAGGGAGAGATAGTGTTTCAGGACGAAGAGGAAATTTTGCGAGTGATAGCTCCTCCCGGCATGGAAGATAGAGAAGCAGAGAATTACCTTCTTTCTATGATCAAACGAGGGGAGGATATCGCCCTGGAGCGAGGGGCGGGCCTCGATAAGGAAATACAGAGAGCTGTTTTTGTCTTAGAAGATAGCTTTAATGAAACTAAGGAGAAGTTAAAGAATAGCGAGGTTCCACTGGTCATTCGCTTAGTGGCTTCTGTTAATACTTTGCGGGGGGAACCGGTTATTGCTAGATTTATAGCGGAAGAGAATAAAAAAATTTTCTCTGCCGGGGAAGTAATATGGTCGGGAGAGCTAGACATTGAACCTCAAAAAACCAACATAGAGCTCTGGCTGGGAGAGTTATTGAGGGAACTCAATTCCTTAGCGGTCAAAAAAGGAATTCTTCCTCAACAGGGTAGAGTGGGGGTTATTTCTGCTTCCAATCTGACTGAAGTTACCTCTCTTTTGCAAGATATGGAAGGGAAGGTAACTGTGGAGGTAGTGGCGGAAAGCGATATATTCACTGCTGGACCTTTACGTGTTTATTTACGGGTGAAGAAGCAAGCTCCACAAGGGTAAAGTAAACAATGATAAAAAAGTGGTAAAAAAGATAACACTGGAAGAAAATTCGCTATCTAAGTTATAAATAGAGGCCAGGGTATAAGAAGTCATGAGGGTGGGAGTAGCAGCCTGAATAATCATGGCCTTTTGATAGAGGGGGCTAAAGGGGACGAATTTAGTGCAGGTTAAAAACAGAAAAGGAAGAAAAACTAATTTAATAAAGGAGGCCAAAAGAAGAGGCTTCCAGTTTCGGAAAAGATGAGAAGCAGAAAGGGACATTCCTATGGCTACCATGGTTAGAGGGACGGTGGCATCAGCCAGACGATTAATGGTTTCCCAGAGAAAAGGAGGAATGGACAAACCATTAGTGGTAATGGCCAGTAAAAAAGCTAAAAAAGGAGGGAGTTTTATTATTTCTAAAAGGCTTTTCGCTGATAGGCGTTTGGTTTGGGCATATGCACAGAGCAGTGCTCCTGCAGTATAGGTGGAAAGAAAGTTTCCCATCTGGTCAAAAAATATAGCAGGTGGCAAACCTTCCTCTCCTAAAAGAGCTAGAATAAAAGGATATCCTAAAAAAGCGGTGTTGCCAAAAGCTGCTCCCATAGCCAGGCTTACACTGGTTTCTTCTTTCAAATGCAGGACTCGGGAGGATAGAAAATAAGATACAAGGAAGACCAAAGTGATTAAGGTATAGGCGAGGGGGGGAATCTTCCATAGTTCTGGAGATAGGTGAGCAGGTTGTAGAGAACGAAATATTAAAGAGGGAAAAGTAAGATAGAGGACAAAACGATTCAGAAGGGGAGCAGTTTCAGGAGGGAAAACTTTTATCGCTCGCAGAAACATGCCCACGGCGATTAAAAGAAACATTACCGCTAGAACCTGGTACAAATTTATTCTCCTTTTACCGGGTTGTGAAGGGTTCCGATACTTTCTATTTCTACTTCCACCGTATCTCCAGGTTGTAGTGGTCCCACTCCTTGGGGAGTTCCGGTAGCAATAATATCTCCCGGCAGCAAAGTCATAACTTCAGAAATGAAAGAGACCAGAAGTGGCACAGGAAAAAGGAGTTCCCGGGTGTTAGAATCTTGCTTCTTATTCCCATTAACATAGGTGCGAATATTTAAGTTTCCCGGATCTAACTCAGTTTCTATCCAGGGGCCAAAAGGGGCAAAAGTATTGAAAGATTTGGCCCTGGTCCACTGTCCATCTTTCTTTTGTAAATCTCGAGCGGTAACGTCATTAAAGCAAGTGTATCCTAAAATGTATTCCTCAACTTGTGAGGTTTTCACTTTGTGGGCCTTTTTCTTTATTACTACTGCCAATTCTCCTTCGTAGTCTACCTGATGAGAAGAAGAGGGAAGAAGGATGAAATCACCGGGGTCCAGAATGGCAGTGGAGGGTTTTAGGAAAATGATGGGATTTTCAGGAATTTGCTCTTCTAACTCTTGAGCGTGGTGACGATAATTTAGTCCTACTGCTACTATTTTAGAAGGTAGAGTAGGAGAGAGTAATTTGATTTTTTCTCGAGGGAAGATTTCTCTTCCCTCCTTTATCTCTCCAAAAGGGTTGGAGATTCTTTGAATTATATCATCTTTTATTACTCCAAAAAGGGGAATTTTCTCTTCAGTATGAAGGAATCGGACTATTTGCATTCTTTAATCTTTCCTTCCGGTACCGGGCTTCTTTGCGTCGAGAAATAGGAGGCAGATTGATCACTAAAAATTTCTTTATGAAACTGAAAGCCTGGGGTAGGTAACTCCATCGCTTGTAGAATTCAAGATATGCTCGGATAGCCAGGCGACTTAATTCCTGAGGATTGAGAAAATCCAATTGTAGGACGGAGTGCGCTCCATCAAATGCTTTCCAGTCCCGATCGATAATTCGTCCTTCTTCCCGGTATTTTTCGTATATTTCAGTACCAGGGAAGGGGGTGAGAATGGAAAATTGTACAATGTCGGGATTAATTTGTTTGGCGAATTCCACAGTTTTTTTAACAGTCTCCCTGGTTTCTCTAACGTTACCCAAGATAAAAGAGCCCCAACTTTTAATTCCATGTTTCCGCAAGATTTCCACCGCTTTTTTAGATACCTCAGCGGTCAAGTTTTTCCCGTAATCTTGTAGAATGGATTCCTCAGCACTTTCAAACCCTAAGTAAACCATCCGTAAGCCTGCTTTAGCCATCTTTTCTACCAAGGGTTCATGTTTTACAATGGTATCAGCTCGGGAAAAGCACCACCATTTGATTTTCATTTTTTCCTGCTCTATTTTGTCGCAAATACTTTCTGCTCGAGCAGGAGATAGAGTAAAATTATCGTCTACAAAGGCTACTGCTCGATATCCTAAGTCAAAGTAGACCTGGCGTAGTTCTTCTATTACGTTTTCTGGAGAACGGGCTCTCCATTTTTTACCTGAGAATTGGGATGAAGCACAAAAAGAGCAACCAAAAGGGCAGCCTCGGCTGGTTATCATGTTCACTAAAGGTTCTCCTTCTACCTGGGTCATCCAGTATTTAGAGAGAGGTAGAAGTTCTCGTTTGGGAAAGGGGATTTCATCTAGATTGTGGGGAGGAGGGACAGAAGGGGTACGGACAATCTTTCCTTCTTCCTGGAAAGAAATGCCTGAAACAGAGTGAGGAGATTGGTTATTTTCCAGAGCTTTTACCAATTGGGGGAAAATATATTCTCCTTCTCCTCGCACTATATAATCTACTAAACCAGTGTTTAATAGCTCCTCATCACAAAAAGTGGCGTGATACCCTCCCAATACTACCAGGCACCCCTCTTTTTTAGCTAATTCAGCTACTTTTAGTGCTTGAGGGGCTTTATTAGTTTCACAAGTTATTCCTATTAAATCATAGTTTTTAATATTTTCCTGTAGTTCCTTTTTCGGTTCCACTTGAAGATCTATGATTTTTACTCGATGATTTTCTTGCTCCAAAGTACTTGCTAGATACGCTAACCCCAGAGGGGGTAGTTTTAAACCGATCCAGTTATAAATCCCCGGAGAGGGGGGGTTTACTAAAAGGATGTCCAATAATTTTCACCTCTTCAGTTTTTAAGAAATATTTCTTAGTTTTTCGATTATAGCCTCTCCTACTTCCTGAGTCCCACAAGCAGTAGGATCATCGGGAGTAGGTTTTAAGTCATAAGTAACTCTTTCCCCTTCTTTTATCACTTCTCTTATTGCTCTTTCTAATCTTTCAGCCCTTTCTCTTTCTCCTATATATTTTAACATCATCATTCCTGAGAGGATCATAGCTAAGGGATTCACTTTGTTCATTCCCTGATATTTGGGAGCACTGCCATGGGTGGGTTCAAACACTGCATATTTATCACCAATGTTGGCTCCGGGAGCCATTCCTAACCCTCCGATTAGCCCTGCTCCTAAATCGGATATTATATCTCCATAGAGGTTGGGTAGAACTAAAATATCGTAAAGCTCAGGCTTCTGCACTAATTGCATACTCATATTATCCACTATGCGGTCTTCAAATTCTATGTCAGGATAGTTTTTGGCTACTTCTCGGGCGACGGCTAAAAATAGGCCGTCAGAGTATTTCATAATGTTAGCCTTGTGAACGGCAGTGACCTTTCTTCGTTTTTCAGAACAAGCATATTGAAAAGCAAATTTTACGATCCTTTCTGAACCAAAAATGGAAATAGGTTTGATACTAATGCCGGAATCAGGGCGGATTTTACCTTTCCCCCATTTTTCTACCGCTTCAATGAACTCTAAAGTTTCTGGTTTACCTTGTTCGAACTCTATACCCGCGTACAAGTCTTCGGTATTTTCCCGGATGATCACTAAATCGATGTTTTGATAGGGGGAGCGGACTCCAGGATAAGTTTTACAAGGACGAACACAGGCGTAAAGGTCTAACTCTTTTCGCAGGGCTACGTTGACGCTGCGAAAACCACTTCCTACTGGAGTAGTGATAGGCCCTTTCAGGGCTACCTTGTTTTTCTTTATAGATTCAATTACTGAGGGAGGAAGAGGAGTGCCATATTTCTTAATTACTTCTGCTCCTGCTTCCTGAATATCCCACTCTATTTCTACTCCTGTGGCCTCAATCACTTTTTTAGTTACTGCGGTGATTTCTGGTCCAACGCCATCTCCCGGTATTAAAGTTATGTGATAGGGCATCTTTTTTTCCTTTCTCCATGTTTACTGTAGTAAATCATTTTATCATAAAACGCAAATGAAGGAAGTTCTCTATAATATTATTCTTCCTTTATTAGTTTTTCTTTTTACTTATTTATCCTGGCAGGAAAGCAAGCAAAGGATTCACAATTTAAATCTCTCTTTTCTCTCTGAGTAGTTAGCAAAAATTCAGGGATTTTTAGATTCCGGGCGGTAAAATTTTATAAGCAATAACAAAAGGGTCACAATGTCTTTCCTTTTCCATGATATCCTGAGATGCCGCGGAGAGTCGTTACTCCTTATCACGGCAATCTCCCACTTGAAAAGCGAGATTGCTTCCTCAACTGCTTTTCGCAATTTCCTCAATCCATCATTGCAAACCCCGTATACTCCTTGGCATGGTAGCCTCGGGAAGTTTATAAGAAATCTCTATTTTTCTTTTAAAGGAGGTTTTTGAAAACTTGAGGAGAAATAAGAAGCCACCGGCCTCAACAGACCTTAGCCTTTTCTTTCTCACCTAGAGAGGCGAGAAACTTCAGGATGGACTTCCACCCGAAAGTTTTGAGCTTCTCACCTTTCAAAAAGAAGCTCTTTTTTCCATCCTCCGGCTTAGTCTCTCAGGACCGGTGGCAAATATAATTTATCATTTCTTTTTAAGTTTGTCAATAGGAAAATTAAAAAATTTTGGAACACGGAAGGAAGATGGTATCCCCCTGGTAGATATTAAAGTTCTTAGAGAAAGAGAAAAAAGATTATTATTAGATTTTATAAGAGATAATCTTAAACAACTGAAAAAA
>Ga0116168_1001996_pt1 | contig 13951 bp, 12 predicted proteins | sample AD_UKC129_MetaG_FD_89795 | JGI IMG/M metagenome (GOLD analysis project Ga0116168, IMG submission 89795) | Active sludge microbial communities of municipal wastewater-treating anaerobic digesters from Canada - AD_UKC129_MetaG | ecosystem: Engineered > Bioreactor > Anaerobic > Digestate | place...
GAGCAGCACCGAGCGCACGTACTCGCAGAAGAACTCCGCACCGGCCGCCGTCTGGCAGCCCTGCGTCTGCTCGGAAACCTGCGGCGTGATCGGCGAGTTGTAGGCCTCGTCGTATTCGGCCTGCGAGATCTTGCCGAGATCGAGCATGCGGCCCAGCACGTAGTTGCGCCGGTCCAGCGTCAGCTTGTAGCCGTCGGCGGCGCTGTTCACGGCGTTGCCGGCGTCATCTTGCGTCGTGCCTTCGGGCTCATCGATGCGGTACGTGTTCGGTGCCTGCACCATGCCCGCGATCGTCGCGGCCTGCGCGATCGTCAGGTTGGCCGCCGTCGTCGAGAAGTAGTGCTCGGCCGCGGCGCCGATGCCGTAGACCGTGCCGCCGAAGTTCGTGATGTTGAGGTAGCCGAGAAGGATGTCGTCTTTCGAGTACCGCTTCTCGAGTTGGATCGCGTAGCGCATCTCCTGCAGCTTGCGCTGGTATCCCTCTGAACCGCTGTTCACCGTGGTCGCGGTGAAGCAGGCTTCGACCTCTTCGGTGCCGTTCGCCTTCGACTCGCAGTTCTGTTGCAGCACGTTCTTCACGTACTGCTGGGTGATCGACGATCCGCCTCGGCTCGATCCGCTGGACGCGTTGCCGAGGAGGGCGCTGATCGTGCCGCCCAGGTCGACGCCGCCGTGGGTGTAGAAGTTCTTGTCTTCACTCGAGGTGATCGCATCGAACATGACGGGGTTCACCTGATCGAACGTCACCGGCACGCGGTTCTGGTCGTAGAACTGCGCCATCAGCGTGTCGTTGCCGGCGCTGTCCTTGCGGTAGAACTCGGTCGGCAGCATGAGCGGGTCGATCTCGAGGAAGCTCGGCATGTTCTCGAACGTGTCGAGCGCGCTCGAGGCGGCATAGCCCGACACCGCGATCGCGGGGGTCACCGTCGCGGTCACGAGAATACCGGCGACGGCGCTCAGACCGACGAGGCCGGCGAGTCCGCCGAGCACACCGCTGGTCGTCCGATTGAGATGAGGCATAGGCTTGATCGTAGGGGAAAACCCTGGGCGAACCCTCGAAGCGCGGGGGTGCGCGGGACGCCCTGCTCGCCCGCTCTCGCCCGTCTCTTCTCGCCCGCGATCCCGCCACAGGAGCCTTCTATGACCACGTGGGAATACCTCACCACACCGCTGCTCATCCACAACACCGCCGCGATCCTCAACAACTGGGGCAAGCAGGGTTGGGAGCTGGTGCAGGTCGTCACCGGCCCCGAGGGCGGTCTCGTCGCCTACTTCAAGCGCCCGGTGGGTTCAGGCTCTGCCAACGCCGGCCTCGGCGCGGCCGCCGTCGCCGCCCAGCAGTTCGAGGGCGAGGGCCAGGCATGAGCGCCTCGATCAGCGCCCGCCTCGCCGAGCTCGGCATCGAGCTGCCCTCCGTCGTGCCGCCGGTCGCCGCCTACATCCCCGCGACCGTGCACGGCGACCTCGTCTACACCTCGGGCCAGCTCCCCATGATCGCCGGCGCCCTGCCTGCCACGGGCAAAGTGGGGGGCGCGGTGGATGCCTCCGACGCCTCCTCCTACGCGCGCCAGAGCGCGCTCAACGCGATCGCCGCCGCGGCGGCCGTCGTGGGCGGGGTCGACCGGTTGACGCGTGTTGTGAAGGTCACCGGATTCGTGGCATCCACCCCCGATTTCACCGGGCAGCCGGGCGTCATCAACGGAGCCAGCGAGATCCTCGGTGAGATCTTCGGTGAGGCCGGCCGGCACGCCCGCTCGGCCGTCGGCGTGCCCGTGCTGCCCCTCGACTCGCCCGTCGAGGTCGAGGTCGTCTTCGCCTGGGAGTGACGTGCACGAGGTGACGGCCTCGACCCTGCGGGGTCGAGGCCGTCACCTCGTCTCTTGGTCGCTATCTCGCGGTCACTTGACCTGGGCCGAGATAACGCTCATCACCGCCGTGTCGGCGAGGGTCGTCGTGTCGCCGACCTCGCGGCCCTCGGCGACGTCGCGCAGGAGGCGCCGCATGATCTTGCCCGAGCGGGTCTTGGGTAGCTCGCCCACGATGTAGACGTCGCGGGGGCGCGCGATCGGCCCGATCTGCTCGCCGACCCACTTGCGCAGTCCGTCGGCGAGACCCTCGGGGGAGTGCTCGTTGAGGTAGCTCTGCTTCACGATGACGAAGGCGACGACCGCCTGGCCGGTGGCCTCGTCGTTCGCTCCCACGACCGCCGCCTCGGCGACGGCTTCGTTGCCCACGAGTGCCGATTCGATCTCGGTGGTCGACAGGCGGTGGCCCGACACGTTCATGACGTCGTCGACACGGCCGAGGAACCAGATGTCGCCGTCCTCGTCGAGGCGGGCGCCGTCGCCGGCGAAGTAGTAGCCCTTGTCCTGGAATTTCTCCCAGTAGGTCTCGACGAAGCGGTCGGGGTCGCCCCAGATACCGCGCAGCATCGACGGCCACGGCTTCGTGATCACGAGCAGCCCGCCGTTGCCGTTGCCGACGTGCTCGCCCGCGTCGTCGACGACGTCGATCGCGATACCCGGGATCGGCACCTGCGCACTGCCGGGCTTGGTCTCGGTGACGCCGGGGAGGGCCGACACCATGATCGAGCCCGTCTCGGTCTGCCACCACGTGTCGACGATCGGGGTCTGGTCGGCGCCGATGACGTGGCGGTACCACATCCACGCCTCGGGGTTGATGGGTTCGCCGACCGAGCCGAGCAGGCGCAGCGACGACAGGTCGAAGCGGTTCGGGATCTCGCGCCCGAGCTTCATGAACGAGCGGATCGCGGTCGGCGCGGTGTAGAGGATCGTGACGCCGTACTTCTCCACCAGTTCCCACCAGCGGCCCGGGTGCGGGGCATCCGGCGTGCCTTCGTAGAGCACCTGCGTCGCGCCGTTGGCGAGCGGGCCGTAGGTGACGTAGGAGTGCCCGGTGATCCAGCCGATGTCGGCCGTGCACCAGAACACGTCGGTCTCGGGGTGGATGTCGTGCACCACGCGGTTCGTGAACGACGCCTGGGTCAGGTAGCCGCCGGACGTGTGCAGGATTCCCTTGGGCTTTCCGGTCGTGCCCGAGGTGTACAGGATGAACAGCGGGTTCTCGGCGGGGAAGGGCTGGGCGACGTGGTCGGCGGATGCCGAGGCCACCGCCTCGTGCCACCAGAGGTCGCGCCCCTCGCTCCAGCCGACCTCGTTCACGGTGCGGCGCACCACGAGCACGTGCTCGACGGTGGCCTGCGGACCGTTGCCGCGGTCGGCGAGCGCCTGGTCGACGGCGGGCTTGAGCGGCGACACGCGGCCCTTGCGGTAGCCGCCGTCGGCGGTGATGACGACCTTCGCGCCGGCGTCGTCGATGCGGGTGCGCAGGCTGTCGGCCGAGAAGCCGCCGAAGATGACGGAGTGGATCGCGCCGAGGCGCGCGACGGCGAGCATCGCGGCGATCGCCTCGGGGATCATCGGCAGGTAGATCGCGATGCGGTCGCCCGCGACGACGCCGAGGTCTTCGAGCACGTTCGCGACGCGCTTGACCTCGTCGGTGAGCTCGGCGTAGGTGATGCGTCGCGAATCGCCGGGCTCGCCTTCCCACAGGAGCGCGACGCGGTCGCCGTTACCCGCCTCGACGTGCCGGTCGAGGCAGTTGTAGGCGACGTTGAGCTCGCCGTCGGCGAACCACTGCGCGAACGGCGGGTTCGACCAGTCGAGCACCTGCGTGAACGGCGTGTGCCAGTGCAGGGCGCGGGCCTGCTCGGCCCAGAAGCCCTCGCGGTCGGCGTCGGCCTGGTCGTACAGTTCGGCCGCTCCGACGGCGGCGTCCGCGAAGTCGGGCGACGGCGCGAACCGGCGGTTCTCGGTCAGCAGGTGGTCGATCTGGCTGCTCATCTTGCGCGCTCCTTTGCGGCGAGGTTCCCCGGAGGGGACGTAGGTCGAGACGATTCCGTCATCTAGTCATACCTCCGCCCCGGGCCACTACCGCCGATAGTAGGGAGCGGCTCGGACAGCCGACCGATATATCTCCGCACCGAGGCGGGTTTTCGATCTGGGTCCTGACAAACCCTGCGTATGCTCATGAGCGGCCGAACTTCTGATTCTGGCGTCGCAGCGCCCACCCCCCACTTGGGGCGCTGCGTGTGGCGGCATCCCATTCCCCCAATGGGATGCCGCCCTTTTTTGTTACGCCGGCGGCGGTGCGAGCGGGCGGCCCGTCATCGCCTCCTCCCCAACGGGGAGATCGGGGAGTCTCTCCACCGATCACGCCCGCGCAGGGCTCGGCGGCGGTGCCCGGGCCTACCGTCGGGGCATGTCCGAAGCGTTCGTCGTCCGGCCCCGCGTTCCCGAAGCGGTGCGCCGCGCAGCCCCTCTCGCCCCCGCTGCGAGCGCTGCAAAGCCTGCGCCCGGTGTGCTCGGTGTGTCCGATGTGCTCGGCGCGCGGGTGCAGCCGGCCGCATCACCTGTTCGCCCGCCCGCGCGGCGCGAACTGCCCGATCATCCCGCCCTCGCGCCGCTGCGCGACGTGCTCTCCGATCCGGCCGTGACCGACGTGTTCGTCAACGGCACCGACGGCCTGTTCGTCGACCGCGGCCGCGGCGTCGAGCCGGTGCCGGGGTGGCGGGCGGGTGCCGACGAGCTGCGCGCGCTCGCCGTCGCCCTCATCGGCGTCGGAGGTCGACACCTCGATGACGGCACGCCGCTCGTCGACGTGCGCTGGGAGCACGGCGCCCGCGTGCACGCCGTGCTGCCGCCGGTGGCCTGCTCGGGGGCGGCGATCTCGATCCGCCTGCCCGACGTCGACGTTCCCGACCTCGACGAGCTCGGCCGGCGGGGCATGTTCGATGCCGCCGCCGGCGCGCGGCTCGAGGCACTTGTCGCGCAGCGCGCGAACCTGCTCGTGACGGGTGCGACGGGCGCGGGCAAGACCACCCTCCTTGCGGCGCTCCTCGGCCGCGTGCCCGCGTCGGAGCGCATCGTCACGATCGAAGACGTCGCCGAACTGCGCATCTCGCATCCGCATCACGTGCGGCTCGAGGCGCGCCAGCCGAACCTCGAGGGCGCGGGGGCCGTGCCGCTCGCGCGCCTCGTGCGCGAGGCCCTGCGGATGCGCCCCGACCGGTTGGTCGTCGGGGAGTGCCGCGGCGAAGAGGTGCGCGAACTGCTCATGGCGCTCAACACCGGGCACGACGGCGGCGCGGGAACCGTGCACGCCGGCAGCATCCGCGACCTTCCCGCCCGCCTCGACGCCCTCGGCGCGCTCGCCGGGCTCGACGATCACGCGACGGCGAGGCAGGTGGTCAGCGCCATCGGCGTCGTCGTGCACGTCGAACGCGGCGCCGACGGGGTGAGGCGCATCGCCGGGTTCGCGCGCCCGGTGCTCGACGACGGCCGGCTCGGAGTCGAGGTGCTGCCGTGACGACGAAGACGACGGATGCCGCGGACGCGGCGGCCTCGGTGCAGCGACTGGCCGTGCTGCTCGAAGCGGGCGTGACGCCGCCGAGGGCGTGGGGGCTGCTCGCCGACTCGGGCGATGACGTCGCCGCCGAGGTGTCGGAGGCACCGCCGGGGCGTGCGGCGGCCGAAGTGCTCGCCGAGCGCGGCGGCGCGTGGGGCGAGGTCGCGGTGGCGTGGCGGGTGGCCGAGACCGTCGGTGCACCGCTCGCGCCCAGTCTGCGCCGCTTCGCCGATGCGCTGCGCGACGCGCAGGAGACCCGCGACGACGTCGCCGTCGCGCTCGCCGACCCCGCCGCCACCGCGCGGCTGGTGGCCTGGCTGCCCCTCGTCGCGATCGGGCTCGGTGTGGCGCTCGGGTTCGACGTGCTCGGCACGTTCACGCAGCCGGCGGGCATCGCGTGCCTCGTCGCCGGAGTGCTGCTCATGCTCGTCGCGCGGCGCTGGAGTGCGCGCCTCGTCGCCCGGGCGCAGCCTGCCGCGGCCCCGCCGGGCCTGCAGGGCGACACGGTCGCGATCGCCTTGTCGAGCGGTGCGTCGATCGAGCGCGCGCTCGCGGTCGTCGCCGAAGCGGGCGGCGGCGAGCCCGAGCCCGAGACCGAAGAGATCCTCGCCCTCTCGCAGCGCGCTGGGGCCCCCGCGGTCGATCTGCTCCGCGCCGCGGCGACCGATGCCCGCCGGCGTGCCCGCACCGACGGGCGGCTGCGCGCCGCACGCCTCGGCGCACGGTTGCTGCTGCCGATGGGACTGTGCACCCTCCCCGCTTTCTTGCTGCTGGGCGTCGGGCCGATGCTCCTGTCGGTCATGGCCGGTTCGACCCCGCTGCTGGCGGCGCCCTGATCGGCCCCGTCACCCGAACGTGCCCACCCATCCCTATAGAGAAGGAGTCTCCACATGTCCGCATCCCTCACCCTCGCCCGCCCTCGGCACCGTCAGAAGCTCGACCTCCCGCCGCTTCCACCGCTCACGCGCCGACGGGCTGCGGCCCTGTTCGACGACGAGGCCGGCGCCGCGACCGCCGAATACGCGGTCGCGACGATGGCGGCCGTGGCCTTCGCCGGGCTCTTGGTCGTCATCATGCGGTCCGATGAGGTGCGAGGCATCCTCACCGACCTCGTCCGCCGCGCACTCACGGTGGCCTGAGATGCGCGGCGACGATCGCGGGTCGGCCACGGCCGAGTTCGCCGTCGTCGTGCCGGCCGTCGTGCTCGTGATCGCCCTGACGGCCGGATGCCTCGCCGCGGCCGGCCGTCAGGTGCGCCTCGAACAGGGGGTCGCCCAGGCGGCGCGGCTCGCGGCGCGCGGGGAGCCCGCCGACCGGGTGGCAGGGATCGTCGCCGCCGTCGCCGGGGGAGCGGTCGACGGTGTCTCGGACGACGGCGACCTCGTGTGCGTGTCGGCCAGTGCGCCGACTCGCCTTCCTTTGCCGGTGCCGTCGCTGCAGGCCCGCTCGTGCGCTCTGTCGGGAGGGCGGTGATGGCCGGTTCGGCGGTGGCGCTCGGCGCGCTCGCGGTCGCGGCGACCCTCGCCTTCTCGGGCGGCGTCGCGGGTGCGGCCGCCGTGCGCGCCGCCCGTGCATCGGGCGCCGCCGATGCCGCGGCGCTCGCCGCTGCCGACGCGGCGTCGGGTGCGGCGGTCGGGTCGCCGTGCGAGCGTGCCGCACAGGTCGCCGGTGCAACGGGCGCGGTGCTCGTCGCGTGCGATCTCGATGCCCTCACTGCCACCGTGCGGGTGAGTGTGGGGGCGGGCCCGTTCGCCGCCGAGGCGCGGGCGCGCGCGGGCCCTCCGCCGAGTTCCGCCCCGTGACGAGGGCAGTCGCGGCGCCCGCGTGTCGCTGCGCCCGCGGTGGAACGTCCGGCCGCTCACAGCCACTTCATGTGCGGCACGTGTGTATGGTGTGCATCGAAGAAAGGACGCCACGTGGCTCAGAGCACAAAGGCACCGGCATCGACGGGTAAGACAGGAAAGACCCTCGTCATCGTCGAGTCGCCGACCAAGATGCGGTCGATCCAGGGGTACCTGGGCGACGGCTACGAGGTGCTCAGCTCGGTGGGCCACATCCGCGACCTCGCCGACAAGAAAGACATCCCGGCAGAGCTCAAGAAGACCTCGGTCGGCAAGTACTCGATCGACATCGAGAACGGCTTCACTCCTCTTTACGTCGAGAGCGACCGCGGCAAGAAGACCGTCGCCGAACTCAAGCGCGCCCTGAAAGATGCCGACGAGCTCCTGCTCGCCACCGATGAAGACCGCGAGGGCGAGGCCATCGCGTGGCACCTGCTGCAGGCGCTGAAGCCCAAGGTGCCGGTCAAGCGCATGGTGTTCCACGAGATCACGAAAGACGCGATCCAGGCCGCCGTCGGCAAGACGCGCGAGCTCGACCTGGCCCTCGTCGACGCGCAAGAGACCCGCCGCATCCTCGACCGCCTCTACGGGTGGGACGTCTCCGACGTCACCCGCCGCAAGGTCGGGCAGGGAACCTCCGCCGGCCGTGTGCAGTCCGCCGCCACCCGACTGGTCGTCGACCGCGAGCGTGAGCGCATCGCGTTCGTGTCGGCCGACTACTGGGATGTCGAGGCTGTCGCCGCGTCTGCCGAGCGCGCCGCCGACGGCTTCGCCACGCGCCTTGCGCGCCTCGACGGCGCTCCGCTCGCCCGCGGCACCGACTTCGACGACGCCGGCCAGCTGAAGAAGGCGGTCGTCGTCCTCACCGAGTCGCAGGCGACGGCGCTCGCCGCTGCGCTCGAGGCATCCGGCGACGCGGTCGTCGTTTCGGTCGAGGCCAAACCCGGCACGCGCAGCCCGAAGCCGCCCTTCACGACCTCGACGGTGCAGCAGGAGGCGGGGCGCAAGCTCTCGATGAGCGCGAAGCACGCCATGGGCGTTGCGCAGCGGCTCTACGAAAAGGGCTACATCACCTATATGCGCACCGACTCGACCGCGCTGTCGACGCAGGCGATCGCCGCCGCGCGCACGCAGGCGGTCGCCCTCTACGGCGACCGCGCCGTGCCGCCGAACCCGCGCAGCTACCGCAACAACAGCAAGAACGCGCAAGAGGCTCACGAGGCCATCCGCCCGTCGGGCGAGACCTTCCGCACGCCCGCCGAGGTAGCGTCGGCCCTCGACCGCGACGAACTGCGCCTGTACGACCTCATCTGGAAGCGCACGATCGCCTCCCAGATGTCGGATGCCAAATACGAGACCACGACCGTGACCCTCGAAGCCGACACGTCGGCCGCGACGGGCCTCGAGTGGAAGACGGCGTCGTTCACGGCGTCGGGCACCGTGTACACCTTCAAGGGATTCCTCGAGGCGTACGAAGAGGGGCGCGACGAGAAGCGCGGCGACACCGACAAGGCCGACGAGCAGTCGCTGCCGCAGCTCGCGGTCGGCGACGTGCTGGCCCTGCACGACGTCGAACCCAAGGGCCACGCGACGAGCCCGAAGCCGCGGTACACCGAGGCATCCCTCGTCAAGGCGCTCGAAGAGAAGGGCATCGGCCGCCCGTCGACCTTCGCGAGCATCATCGACGTGATCATCAACCGCGAGTACGTCACCAAGCGCGGGCAGGCCCTCGTGCCGTCGTGGCTCGCCTTCAGCGTCGTGCGTCTGCTCGAGCAGCACTTCACCGAGCTCGTCGACTACGACTTCACCGCCGCGCTCGAAGACGACCTCGACGCGATCGCGCGGGGCGAGCAGCAGCGCGTCGAGTGGCTGAAGGAGTTCTACTTCGGCTCCGAACAGCACGTGGGGCTGCGGAACATCCTCGACAACCTCGGCGAGATCGACGCACGCGAGATCAACGCGACCCGCATCGGCGACGTCGCGACGCTGCGCTTCGGCCGCTACGGCCCCTACCTCGACGTGCCGAACGACGACGGCACCTCGCGCATCGTCAACATCCCGGGCGACCTCGCCCCCGACGAGCTCACGCCCGCGAAGGCCCGCGAGCTCATCGACGCCCCCGTCGCCGGTGACCGCGTGCTCGGTCAGAACCCCGAGACGGGGCGCGACATCATCGTCAAGGACGGTCGCTTCGGGCCGTACCTCGAAGAGGTGATCCCCGCCGAACCCGAGCCCGAGCCCGCTCCGGAGCCCGTCGAGGGAGCGCCGAAGAAGCGCGTCGCGAAGAAGAAGGTCGAGGCGCCCAAGCCGCGCCGGGCATCGATCTTCAAGAGCATGTCGCCCGAGACGATCGACCTCGAAACCGCGCTCAAGCTCTTCTCGCTGCCGCGCACCGTGGGCCTCGACCCCGAGACCCAGGCGCCGATCACCGCGCAGAACGGCCCCTACGGCCCGTATCTGAAGAAGGGCACCGACTCGCGGTCGCTGCAGAGCGAAGACCAGATCTTCGACATCACGCTCGAGCAGGCGCTCGAGATCTACGCGCAGCCGAAGTACGCCAACCGCGCCGCGACGTCGATCAAAGAGTTCGAGGCCGACCCGGTGAGCGAGAAGCCGATCCGCATCAAAGACGGCCGCTTCGGTGCCTACGTCACCGACGGCACGACGAACGTGACGATCCCGAAGGGGCAGACCCCCGACGACATCACGTTCGAGATCGCGGTGCAGATGCTCGCCGACAAGCGCGCGAAGGGCCCCGCCCCCAAGCGCACGACACGGCGCGCCACGACGACCCGCAAGCCCGCCGTCAAGAAGAAGTGATGACCCCCGAGGCCGCGCCCCGGGGACTCTGGGTCACGTTCGAGGGTGGCGACGGGGCCGGAAAGACGACCCAGGCGGCGCTGCTCGAGGAGTGGCTGAGCGATCAGGGGCGCACCGTGGTGCGCACCCGCGAGCCGGGCGGCACCGAGGTGGGCGTGCTCATCCGCGACATCGTGCTGCACCACCGCGGTGACATCGCCCCGCGCGCCGAGGCGCTGCTCTACGCGGCAGACCGGGCGCACCACGTGGCGACGCTCGTGCGCCCGGCGCTGGAGCGCGGCGACGTGGTCATCCAGGACCGCTACCTCGACTCGTCGGTGGCCTACCAGGGCGCGGGGCGGGTGCTGGATGCCGCGCAGGTGCGCGATCTGTCGCTGTGGGCGACCGAGGGGGCGCTGCCGGATGTCACGGTGCTGCTCGACCTCGATCCCGCATCGGCCCGCGTGAGGCTCGATGCCGACGACAAGCCCTTCGACCGGCTGGAGTCGGAGAAGGCAGAGTTCCACGAGCGGGTGCGGGAGGCGTTCCTCGCCCTCGCACAGGCAGAACCCGACCGTTTCGTCGTGCTCGACGCGAGCCTCCCCGCCGACGACCTCGCCGCCGCCGTCCGCGAGCGTGTCGCCGCCGTGCTTGCGTGACCGCGCGCGACGGCGTGAGCGTCGGCGGCACGCCGTAGGCTGTTCGGCATGACGTCCGCCGCCGCCGCCGCCCTGCCCTGGGGTGACGTGTGGGGCCAGAGCGACGCGCTCGGGCAGCTGCAGGCAGCGGCATCCGATCCCGCCCAGCTGGCGCACGCGTGGCTCATCACGGGGCCGGCCGGCTCGGGGCGGTCGACGCTCGCGGCGGCCTTCGCCGCGGCGCTCATCGCCGAACCCGGCGACGAAGCGGCGATGCGCCAGGTGCTCGCCGGCACACATCCCGACCTCACGGCGCTTCGCACCGAGGGCGTCATCATCTCGATCAAAGACGCCCGCGCGCTCGTCGAGCGTTCGTACTTCTCGCCGTCGCTCGGCCGCTATCGGGTGATCGTCGTCGAAGACGCCGATCGCATGGTCGAGCGCACCTCGAACGTGCTGCTGAAAGCCCTCGAAGAGCCGCCCGAGCGCACGGTCTGGATCCTGTGTGCGCCGAGCGAGGCGGATCTCCTGCCGACGATCCGCTCGCGCGTGCGCACGCTGCGCCTGCACGAACCCGACGTCGCCGACGTGGCGCGCCTCATCGTGGCGCGGACGGGCGTCGACGCCGCGTTGGCGGAGCAGTCCGCACGCCTCGCCCAGCGGCACATCGGCATGGCGGTGCGCCTCGCCACCGACGCAGACGCCCGTGCCCGCCGTGACGAGACGCTCCGCGCCGTGCTCGCGGTGCGGGGGGTCGGTACGGCCGTCGAGACCGCCGCGCGCATCGTGCAGCTCGCGACCGACGACGCGAAGGCGCTCACCGCCGAGCGCGACGAGGCGGAGCGCGAGTCGCTGCTGCGGACGCTCGGCGTCGCGCCGGGCACGGCGGTGCCGCCGGCCGTGCGGGGGCAGCTGAGCGCGCTCGAAGACGAGCAGAAGCGTCGCGCCACCCGCAGCCTGCGCGACGGAATCGACCGCGTGCTCACCGACCTCGAATCGATGTTCCGTGACGTGCTCATGGTGCAGTTCGGGCGCTCCGACGACCTCATCAACCGTGAGCTGGGCGACGAGATCGGGGCGCTCGCCTCGATCTGGGCGCCGCAGCGCACCCTGACCGTGCTCGATCAGATCTCAGCGACCCGCACGAACCTGCAGGGCAACGCCGCTCCGGCGCTCGCCCTGGAGAGCATGCTCGTGACGGTCGCGAGCGGAAGGACCCCGTGAACACTCTTCGACGCGCCCTCACCGTCGCCGCCGCACTGACCGTCGCCGCGGTGACGCTGTCGGGATGCCTGTACGCGGCGATCCCGCCCGAGACCTCGTCGACGCCGGCGCCGAGTCGCGAGCCCGATCTCGACGGTGCCCCGGCCGGGTTCGAGGACTTCTACGGCCAGACGCTCGACTGGACCTCGTGCAGCGGGAGCGACGCGGGGTCGTACGACTGCACCGACGTGACCGCGCCGCTCGACTGGACCGACCCCGACGCAGGGACGATCCAGCTCGCCCTGATCCGGCGCGCCGCCACCGACGGCGACGCGCTCGGATCGCTGCTCACCAACCCCGGCGGCCCCGGCGCGAGCGGGTACGACCTCATCGCCGACTCGGCGAGTTTCGCGGTCAGCGGGCCCGTGCTCGACGCCTACGACGTGATCGGGTTCGACCCGCGCGGGGTGGGGCGATCGACCGCCGTGACGTGCCTCGACGCCGCCGACATGGACCGCATGCTCTACGACATCCCCGCCGATCCTCGCGGCAGCCAGGGCTGGACCGACGAGCTGACCCAGCGCAACACCGAGTTCGTCGATGCGTGCGAGGCGAACTCGGATGGCATCCTGCCGTTCGTCACGACCGACAACGCCGCCCGCGACATGGACCTTCTGCGCGCGGTGCTCGGCGACAACAAGCTCAACTACCTCGGCTATTCGTACGGCACGTTCCTCGGGGCGACGTACGCGAAACTCTTCCCCGAGCGCGTCGGACGGATGGTGCTCGACGGCGCGATCGACCCGTCGGTGTCGGGGCTCGACGTGAGCACGACGCAGGCGATCGGGTTCGAGTCGGCGCTGCGCGCCTACATGGCCGACTGCCTCGCCGGGCGCGGATGCCCCTTCAGCGGCACCGTCGACCAGGCGATGGCCGACCTCGGCACGCTGCTCGCGAGCGTCGACGCGAAGCCGTTGCAGGGCGATGACGGGCGCATGCTCGGCGCCGACACGCTCATGACCGGCATCATCGCCGCGCTCTACGCGCAGGACTCGTGGCCGTACCTCACGCAGGCGCTCAGCCAGGCGCTGCAGGGCGACCCCTCGACGGCGCTGCTGCTCGCCGACTTCTACAACGGGCGCAACGACGACGGCACCTATTCCGACAACTCGGCCGAGGCCTTCCGCGCCTACAACTGCATGGACTACCCGCTCGACACGTCGCAGGCCGATCAGGATGCCTCGACGGCGCTGATCGCGCAGAAGGCGCCTACCGTCGCGCCGTACTGGCAGGGCGTCGACGTCTGCGCCGTGTGGCCGTACCCGCCGACGGGCGTGCGCGAGCGCATCACGGCCGACGGCGCCTCGCCGATCGTCGTGGTCGGCACGACGAACGACCCGGCCACCCCGTACGAGTGGTCGGTGTCGCTCGCCGAACAGCTCTCCTCGGGCGTGCTCATCACCCGCGAGGGCGAGGGTCACACCGGCTACAACAAGGGCAACACGTGCGTCGACAGCGCGGTCGAGGACTACCTCGTCGACGGCACGGTGCCGCAGAACGGCCTCAGCTGCTGACGGCCCGCCTGCGCGTCAGCGGCGCAGCACGCGGCGCGCGAGCGCGTTGCCGATGAACTGCACGGCCTGCACGATGACGACGATGACGAGCACCGCCGTCCAGGTGACCCACGGGTTGAACTGCTTCGAGCCGTAGTTGATCGCGAACTCTCCCAGGCCCCCGGCGGCGACGGCGCCCGCGATCGCGGTCATATCGACGAGCGCCACGACGACGAAGGTGTAGCCGAGCACGAGCGGCCCGAGCGATTCGCGGGGAACCAGCCGGAAGAGGATGCGCGACCGGCTCGCGCCCGCGGCGCGGGCCGCCTCGATGACGCCCGGCCGCACGGTGAGGAGGTTCTGCTCGACGATGCGGCTGATCGCGAACAGCGACGCGATCGTGATCGCGAAGATCGCGAACGGGGCGCCGATGCCCGGCAGGCCCAGCCCGCGGGCGACCGGCTGCAGCGCGAGCAGCAGGATGATGAAC
>Ga0116168_1002000_pt1 | contig 13915 bp, 12 predicted proteins | sample AD_UKC129_MetaG_FD_89795 | JGI IMG/M metagenome (GOLD analysis project Ga0116168, IMG submission 89795) | Active sludge microbial communities of municipal wastewater-treating anaerobic digesters from Canada - AD_UKC129_MetaG | ecosystem: Engineered > Bioreactor > Anaerobic > Digestate | place...
AGGGCCTCTTGGGAGACCTTCTCCAGGAAGGCTTTGACCACAGGCAGACTGACATCCGCCTCGAGGAGGGCCTGCTGGACCATCCGCAGCCCCTCCCGCATGTTCGCCTCGGTCAATTTCCCCTTGCCGGTAAGTGTGCGGATGGCCTCGAAGAGTCCTGATTGAAGTTTCTCAAACATGGAGTGTTACCTGAACCGGAGAACAAAACCGAGCTTGTACGCCTGTTACCGCGTCGCTCCGCCCCAACGTTCTACGAGCGTCTTGGAAACCTAAGAAGTGGCGCTGCCATCGGGCGAAAACCTTCTGTGACCGCCTGCGGCATCATTTCACCATCTTAGTCGTCCCCACCGTGTTTTGGCAATGCAAACGGCGTCGTTTGAGCGGGTCCCAGCCATGCGATTATGGAAATGGTCTGCCGGTTTGCTGGGACAAGCCGGTCGCCTAATGTGGAGAAAAGCGCGACATCGCGTCCATTGAGAGAATATAGCGTCGTATTCCACGACGACAAGCCGGCGCGCACTGCCGGGTCAATAGATTCGGCCAGGTTTATTCACGCCACCGGTGGTCAAGGGCTAACACCTGTTGGGGGCCTACAGCCAGGATATCGCCAAAGGTTACAGGCTGTTTGAGGGCGGAAGCGAGTCGGCGGAGATATTCCCGTCTGTGGATCTCCACGGCGCCCAGCGATTCCGTGACCGGGGTCAACATTTGGATGTCCACCAAGGTGTAACCCCGCTGTCGGAGGTGGGCGAGCAGATAGAGCAACCCCACCTTGGAGGCATTACTGACCCGATAGAACATCGACTCGGCGGCAAATAACCCCCCAAGAGCGACTCCATAAACCCCACCAACAAGCTTTTCGCCCTGCCAGACCTCAACGCTATGGGCAAAGCCTAACTCGTGAAAACGGATATAGGCCCTTATCATTGCGGGCGTGATCCATGTGTTGCCCCTCCGACCGGGGGCGGTGGCGCAACCCCGAATCACGCTGCGAAAGTCCTGATCGAGGGTGACTTTAAAACCGTCCCTCTTGATGGTCGGCACTAATCTCCTCGGAATATGGATTTTATCCCAGTCAAAAATGGCTCTGATCTCGGGAGATGCCCATACAATGGGGGATTCTTCATCCACCGGCCATGGGAATATCCCATGAGAATAGGCGTCCAGCAGCAGATCGGGGTGGAGGGTGCCGCCGACGGCAACGATACCGTCCTCGTCCGCCCATTCAGGCGATGGAAAAAATCGGGACGGCGGCAGGACGGAGGAACCAAACGCGGACATAATCCCCTCTGTGGGTGGTATCTATGGGCGTTGCGCGAGCGACGTGCGCCGCTAAATTGGCATTGCCCAATTCTATCGACTGGTTTTTAATGGGTGAACCGGTTGCGCGGGAATGGCACAAAAAGCTGGCCGCCAATTGGTCTGCGATCTACTGCCCCGAGACAAACGACCTTTGGTAGTGTAAAAGAGTACCCCTATTTGATCGGGAACATGGAGGTCCCCGGATTGCAGGTCTTTGACAAGGACGTTGAAACATCCCTGGAGTTCGTTCGTGACCGGGCTTTTCCGTTTTCTACGGTAGGCACGGTATCAACTTCGGGCAGATCACTGCGTCTTTTCCCTAGGACGTTTGGCGCTGCCCTATCCGTAAACTTGCCCTTTAATCGCATGGTGGAATGGATTCCTTCGTCAACGCCCAATTCAGGAGGAAAGGGCCATGCTGAATCTGGTTTCTTCTTGTGATCCCAAGGCGGGGAGCTTCTGGGCTTGTACCCTGGCATGCCTTGTCTTCGGCATAAGTTCATATTTCGTGGCGTCATCTGCCGCCGAGACGAAAGTTGGTAACGTCCTGGAAGAGACGGTTCTTTTGGACTTCACGGCGAGTTGGTGCGGACCCTGCCAGCGCATGGCGCCCCTAGTCGATCAACTGATCGGCATGGGTTACCCCGTTCGCAAGGTGGATATCGACCGGGAGCCGGCCTTGGCCAAACGTTTTGGAATCCAGGCCGTGCCCACATTTGTGATGCTCGTGAATGGTCGGGAAGCGAAGCGAATTGTGGGCGGTGCGGGCCTGGACGACTTAATTGCCCTATGTCGGCTGGCACCGCGGGCAGGTTCGCCGTCGGATTCGCAGTCGGTCGTTCTTACCTCGGCGACAAGCTCCGGTGTCTCTCCGGCATCGACGGGAGTGTTTCCCCTGCGCGGTGCAGCGCTTTCCGACAAGGCAGGGGCAAGGCCAGCGGCCATCCCGGAAACCATCCCCCCGCTGGATGAAAACTGTCGCTTTGCCGCTGCCAATGAGCAGGACCTCATTGCGGTAACCGCGCGGATTCGCGTGGAAGATCCCCATGGCCGATCGACCGGCTCCGGGACAATCATCGACGCACGCGGCGGCGAGGCGTTGATTGTTACGTGTGGGCATCTCTTCCGCGATAGCCAAGGAAAGACACCCATCCTCGTGGACCTTTTTGGCCCGAATGCCGCCCAAGGAATTCCGGGTCAATTGATCTACTACGATGACCGCTTGGACATCGGCTTCATCAGCATTCGCCCGAACCGCCCCGTGGTGGTGGCGCGGGTAGCGGCGCCCGGATACCCATTAGCGGTGGGCGACGCCGTCTTCTCTGTAGGATGCACCGCCAGTCAGCCGCCCAGCGTGTGGGAAGGGCGTATCACGGCCTTGAACAAGTACCTAGGGCCGGCCAATATTGAGGCGTCGCGGGCACCGTTTGTCGGCAGAAGTGGCGGGGGACTGTTTTCCAACGAAGGCTTTCTCATCGGTGTGTGCAATGCCGCCGATCCGCCACTTGATGAAGGCATTTATTTGGCCCTCCAAGAGATCCACCAATCGCTCGATCAGCTCAATTTGGCCTTTGTCTATCGCTGGGACGCTGCTTCCCGCGGAATGACCGGAGACCCTCAGGTTGCCCAAAATCGCGGACAACTGGCGGTGTCTGGACCCGGCGGAGGGTCCTCAGGGCGTGGTGAAACCGAAAATCGTTTTGGCCAGCCACAAGGTCCTAGCACGGGCCTATCGCCAGAGAGCTTGACCCTGGCCACCGGTTTGCCGCTGCCCATCCCGATGGGTGATTTAAGCGGCTCGCGCACCGCGCAGGCGATGGGCACATTGGGAGTTCCCGTGCCAAGTGGCGGAATGCCATCCGCAACTGTGGTTCCTGTGGGATTTGTGGAGCACGCTACACTTTCCCTGGAGGAGCAGGCGACACTGGAGGAAATCAGGCGAAGACAGGCCCAGGGGCACCAGGTGGTTTGCATCGTTCAACCGGCGGATCAGCCCAACTCTACGAGTGAAATCATCGTCGTGCGAAGTCCGTCGCCGCAACTTTTGGCAGCCCTGAGCCAGGCCGGGGTGAAAATGGTTATGCCGGGCGATTTGCCGAGCCGGACGGTGGGCGAGATTCCTTCGGACCCATTCTCTGCCCGGTTGGGACAGCAGGCTAGTGACAGCCCGCTTGTACCCATTCCCGCCGGTGCCGTCCTGCGGATCGGTACAAACGTCATGCCCGTTTCAGGACGAGCGGTGGCAGGAACTCGGCCAGGCACAGCGGGGTGGGACTAGGGCACGCACCGTGATGGCGATTCGGGCGGGATGGAGCGACGATTCCGACGGGTGCGACGACGGCGGTTCGGTCAGGCACGCCGACGGTTATTCGGGCAGTCACGTGGGGCGGGGATTGCGGTAGGGGCCCCCCCCCGTGGTTGCCCCAAAAAGTTCAGGCGGGAACGGGGGCGGCGATTCGGGTGGGGGCATTCTGGCGGGTACGGCGATCGCAGATCAGGGCAGGCACGGGGGCCTGCCCCTACGAGGGGTGGTTTTTTCACATTCGGGAACGCCGTACCGCTCATCGGCGCGTTATACTATCTTTTTTGGCCCGCGGTGGCCTTGCCTAAACGTTGAGCCTAAATGGCTTGTTTGCCTTGCCGGCGGATGAGCGCTGTCCAACGTTTATGTTTTAGGATTCTTCCAACATGATCAGCCTTGCAGAAATCGAAAAGGTTGCCGTTTTAGCCCGGCTGTTATTGACCCCAGCCGAATCCCAACAGATGACCGAGCAATTGGGAAAGATCCTGGAATACATGTCGCTTTTGAATGAGGTCAACACCGAGAACGTGGAACCGTTGGCACACGCGGTGGAATTGACGAATGTATTTCGAGAAGACCGAGTCACCCCCAGCCTCGATCGCGAGATGGCCTTGGCAAATGCACCCCATCGCGATGAGGAGTGTTATCGCGTCCCGGCCGTTTTGGGTGAAGTGTGATACTGGGGCATCCTTGGGTCAAGCTCTATGGGACTTTGAGGAAGAATGTGCGATATGTCGCTTTCTGAATTGACAGCCAGTCAGTTGCTCCAGCAGCTCCGCGAGGGGCGAATCAAGGCCGTCGAGGTGGTTGCCCATTCGCTGCGGCAGATTGATCAATACGATCCGACGGTTGGGGCTTTTTTGAGAGTCAACCGGGATCATGCGTTCGCCCAGGCGGAAGAGATTGATCGGCGGCGGTCGCGGGGGGAGAAGTTGGGTAAGTTGGCCGGTTTGCCGGTGGCGGTCAAGGATAATATTTGCACTCAGGGAGAGCCAACGACTTGTGCCTCGCGGATGCTGAAACGTTTTGTGCCGCCATATGATGCCACGGTTATTGCCAAGCTCAAGGCGGCCGATGCCATCATCGTGGGCAAGACGAATCTGGACGAGTTTGCGATGGGCGGCTCGACGGAGACCTCGGCCTTGGGCCGCACGTGTAATCCTTGGGATGTCACGCGGATACCCGGCGGCTCGAGTGGTGGGGCTGCTGCCTGCGTCGCCGCCCGCATGGTACCTCTGTCTGTGGGAAGCGATACAGGTGGCTCGATCCGGCAACCGGCAGCCCTCTGTGGCGTCACCGGCCTAAAGCCGACATACGGTCGCGTCAGCCGGTTCGGACTGGTGGCCTTTGCCAGTAGCCTTGATCAGATTGGACCGCTTGCCCAAACCGCCGAGGACTGCGCCCTGCTGTTGGAAGTCTTGGCCGGTCACGACCCCAAGGATGCCACGTCTATTCCCCAGCCAGTGCCGCCTTTTTCTGAGACGGTCCGTCAACCGTTGGAGGGACTGCGGGTCGGCTGGGTTCGAGAGCACTTGGGTGAAGGCGTTTCGCCTTCTGTCTTGGCAGCCATTCAGGAGGCGATCAAGGTCTTTCAATCGTTGGGGGCCAAGGTGGAGGAAGTGGAATTGCCCCATGCCCGTTATGCGGTGGCGACGTATTACATCATCGCATGTAGCGAGGCATCGAGTAATCTTGCCCGCTATGACGGGGTCCATTATGGATACCGCACGGACGAGAAGGCAATGCTGGCAGAATTGGCCGAGGAGCGGCGTGTACTCCAGCAGCAGGGGAAGAGCGAGGCCTTGGAGGATTTGGATACCGCCTTGGTCCGCATGTATCGAAAGACGCGGGCCGAGGGCTTCGGGGCAGAAGTCAAACGCCGCATCATGCTGGGCACATATGCCCTCAGCGCCGGCTACTATGACGCCTACTATCTCAAGGCGTTAAAGGTCCGTCGGCTCATTCGGCAAGATTACGATAAGGCCTTTCAGAAGGTCCATGTAATTGTCGGACCGGTCACGCCGACGCCGGCCTTTGCTCTGGGCGAAAAGATCAACGATCCCTTGGCCATGTACTTGTTTGACCTGTTCACGGTGGGGACCAACCTGGCGGGTTTGCCGGCCATTTCCATCCCTTGCGGTTTCAGTGAGGACGGCATGCCGATCGGGTTGCACCTCCAGGCCCCGCCGTTAGAGGAAGAAACGCTGTTGCGGGCTGCCCATATGTTCCAGCAGGTCACGGATTGGCATCGGCGACGGCCGCCCCTATTGGACCGGCAGGCTGTCGCTACGTGATGGTTAAGACATTAGGGGAGCCAATTTGCTGACTCACACGAGTAGTTAGGCCATCTTCACAAAGACACCGATCTGCCCATGGCTGAGCAACCTTACACGATCGTCATCGGATTGGAAGTGCACGTCCAATTGCTGACGGAGAGCAAACTGTTTTGTGGCTGTTCGACGAAGTTTGGCGCACCGCCCAACACGCAGACGTGTCCCATCTGCATCGGGATGCCGGGCGTCCTGCCCGTCATGAATCGTCGCGCCGTGGAATTGGCCGTGAAAACGGGCCTCGCTTTGAATTGCGAGATTGCCCGGTTTAGCAAATGGGACCGCAAGAACTACTATTATCCTGACCTTCCCAAGGGGTTTCAGATTAGCCAGTATGACCTTCCCATCTGTCGAGGGGGCTACTTGGACGTTCCCAGCCCAAACCGTGAGGGGATGCGGCGAATCAGGATTATCCGTGTCCATTTGGAAGAGGACGCGGGAAAGAGTATGCACGACGAGAAGGCCGGGCGGGCTGATAGCCGGATCGACCTCAATCGCGCCGGGACACCTCTTTTGGAAATCGTCACCCAGCCCGACATCCGTTCCCCTGCCGAAGCCAAGGCGTTCTTGACCGAGTTAAAGCTCCTTCTTAACTATCTGGAGGTCTCCGACTGCAACATGCAGGAGGGGAGCCTCCGCGTGGATGCCAACATCAATCTGCATATTCCCACGGAGGATGGGCAGTATGTGGCCACGCCGATTGTGGAAGTCAAGAACATGAACAGCTTTCGGGCTGTGGAACGGGCATTGACCTACGAGGCTCAGCGGCAATATGAAGCATTTCTTGAGACCGGGCACCGACTGGGAGATGTTCCCAAGCAAACACGGGGTTGGGATGAGGATGCTCAATTGACCCGGCCCCAGCGATCCAAGGAGGAGTCCAGTGATTACCGCTATTTCCCGGAACCTGACCTGGTCCCCGTCACGGTGACCGATGCTGAACTTGAGGCCCTGCGGCAGCAGTTGGGCGAGCTTCCGGCCGACATCCGCCGACGATTACAGGAAACCTATCATCTGAACGACTACGATAGTGATGTCATTGTGAATCAAGGGCGGGCATTTGTCGATTACTTTTGCCAGTTGGCGGATACCTGTGGGGATGGCAAGATGGCCGCCAATTGGGCCCAGCAGGATGTCTTGCGGACGCTGAACGAGCGGGACTGGACGATCACCCAATTTCCCATTTCCGCGGCGGAACTGGCAAGACTTCTTTGTCGTGTCAAAAGCGGTGAACTCGATACCGCTAAGGCGCGCATGGTCTTCGGCCATATGGTGGACCACCAAGCCACCGTGGATGAGGCTATCCAGTCGCTGGGGATTGTCCAGGTTGACGAAACAGAGTTGCGCCAGTTGTGCGCAGAGCTCCTCGCTTCCAATCCCAAAGTCGTGGCAGAAGTAAAGTCCGGCAAAGACAAGGCCATTGGCAGTCTCGTAGGGCAAGCTAAAAAACGTAACCCGCATGTCAATCCTGCAAGGGTGAAAGAAATCTGTTTGGAGTTGATCCGGCAGGAAACGACGTGAACCGCCGTAGCCCTGGACGACCACCACGGTGCTTCCCCTCGGTTAAGCTGATCGGCTTTGTGTGGACCTCCACTCGCATGGGCAGCATGGGTTGCATATGACGCAGATTGTTACCCTCATCACCGATTTCGGGTGGGAAAGTGTTTACGTCGCCCAAATGAAGGCAGTATTGCTTTCCATCAATCGGCGTCTCACCATTGTGGACGTCACGCACGAGATCCCACCCCAGGACGTTCAGGCCGGCGCCTTGGTTCTACGGCACGTTGTGCCTAGCTTTCCTCCCGGGAGTTGCCATGTGGCAGTGGTCGATCCCGGTGTGGGGACACAGCGGCCATGCCTTTGTGCCGATATGGGAGGACGCTATGTTGTCGCTCCGGATAATGGGCTCATCACCTATCTTGCCGAAGTGCTGCCTGTTAACGTGATGGTCCGCCTAGAAAACCCGGCTTATCGCCTGCCCGAGGTAAGTGCCACATTTCATGGCAGGGACGTAATGGCCCCGGCCGCCGCGTGGCTGAGCCTTGGCGTGACGCTGGAACAGTTGGGACCCGTCCATCACGCCCCTGTGCTTTTGCCCGAGGGATGGAAGCCACTCGTGACGGAGCGGCAGATTCGGGGGAAGGTCGTTTTGGTCGATCGATTTGGAAACCTCATCACCAATATCGAAAAGACACATCTGTCGCCGGACCGAACTGTGACCGTGAGCATTGGGGAGTATGTTATTCCGGGGTTGGTTCGGACTTACGGCCATCGCACATCAGGGGAAGTAGTGGCCCTGATTAACTCTCAAGGCTATGTGGAGGTTGCGGTCGTCAACGGCAGCGCGGCCGAGGTAACGGGTTTAGGTGTGGGAACTCCTGTGGTGATTACTTGGTAAGGGACGATGTTGGACGAACGAGAAAAACAGCAACTCCGCCAGTGGGATCGGACCATCTATTGGCACGCCTTCACACAGATGGCGGAATACGAGCCTTTTATCATCGAACGCGCGGAAGGTTGCCGTCTCATTGATATCGACGGTCGGGAATACATCGATGGTGTGGCCAGTCTGTGGTGTAACGTCCATGGCCATCGTCATCCAAAACTGGACGCCGCAATCCGCGAGCAACTTGATCGTGTGGCCCACGTCACATCATTGGGATGTTCCAACCCGACGACGATCCGTCTGGCCAAACGTCTGACGGAGATTGCGCCGCCTGGTTTGCGTCACGTGTTTTTTGCGGACAGCGGTGCTGGGGCGGTGGAAGTGGCCCTCAAGGTTGCCTTTCAGTATTGGCGGCAAATTCCTCGACCGCAGCCCCAAAAGACCGTGTTTTTGGCTCTCGGCGATGCCTACCACGGGGACACGCTTGGGGCGGTGAGTGTAGGTGGTGTGGATCGTTTCAATGCCGTCTTTCAGCCGCTCATGTTTCCCACAATCCGCCTTCCCTGCCCCGAAACCTACCGGACACCTGAAGGCGTTCCCCCGAGCGAGCTAACCGAGTATTACCTCAACCAAGTCGAGCAGGTCCTGCGGCGGGAACATGAGCGGATCGTGGCGATGATCATTGAACCACTGGTCCAGTGTGCGGCGGGAATCGTGATGCATCCGCTGGGTTATCTGCGAGGAGTCCGCGAGCTAACACGCAAATACAATGTTCTCTTGATCGCTGATGAAGTAGCGGTGGGTTTTGGTCGCACTGGCCGGATGTTTGCCTGCGAGCACGAAGGTGTCACGCCCGACTTGTTATGCCTTGGAAAAGGCATCACCGGAGGGTATCTGCCGGTCGCTGCGACGCTGGTCACGGACGAGGTGTATAACGCCTTTCTCGGTGACTACGCCTCATTACGAACGTTTTTCCACGGGCACACCTATGCGGGCAATCCCCTTGGCGCGGCGGTGGCCCTGGCAAACTTGGACGTCTTCGAGGAAGAAAGGACACTGGAAAACCTTCCGCCGAAGATTGAGCGACTAAGGGCACACCTCGAGCGGATCGCCAATCGCCCCCACGTTGGTCATGTCCGCCAATGCGGACTGATTGCCGGAATCGAGTTAGTCCAGGACAAAGCAACTAAAAAACCCTACCCGTGGACGGAACGCCGTGGCTGGCAGGTGTGCCTGGCCGTCCGCGAGGAGGGTATATTCCTGCGGCCGCTTGGTGATGTGATTGTGATCTTTCCCCCCCTGGCTATTAGCCTTGAGGAGATCGATCAGATTGGCTTTGCCGTGGAACGGGCCATTATTCGCGTCACAGAACAGGATTAAGACCCCCTCACCCTCTGGGAGAGGGTTGGGGTGAGGGCAACCGGCTGTCGGAGTCGATCAAGAAAACCGGCATTTTCGAGCCACCCTCTCCCGCCGAACGCGTGAGGGGAGATTATGGGATAGGCTCTCATCGAGCCGCCGGCGCCCTCGGCCTCGGTTCCAAGCGTCAAAGTGTGACGGGCAAAAGCTCGATCCCTTCGCTGGCCCCCAAATTGCGCGAGTACTTTTTCTCCTTGACGTTGTTCCAGTGTTCGTGAACGCCGAGGCTGGCGAGACGCTGCGTCGGTTCAGCATGATTGGGGTCGTAAAATGTCCCCGAGGGCGGCTGATCGGCCAAGGCCGCCTCGTGGAGGTAATCGTCCACGCCGCCTTTCCGCGGGAAGGGCGTGCCTTCGGCATAGAGAAAGTCAAACGCCACGGAATCGATGGCCACCGGATCTTGCGAGGCAAACAAGCTGCACGACCACTGATCCTCCATCGGTGGGATATGCATCCGTTGCGGCACCGGATCGCGCGGGTGAACACCCGAGAAAAGGCCGTCGATCAGGTATAGGACGGTCTTCCCGCCCAAATGAGCATGGCCGATGAGATCCACCAGCGGTCGATAAATGCCCGTGGCGGTGGAAAAACAGTTGGGATGGATGTCGTAGTATCCTTCTTGCACCGGCCAGCGAATGAGTGACCCGTAATGATTCTTCGCACACAGCGTCACGCCAGCGCCACTGTGGGCCTTGAAATTGGCGAAATTGATCAAGTAATCTGCTTCGGCGAAGCAGCGAGGGAGAAAATCCTGCGCGACACCCTGGGGACGACAACTCCAATACAACTGTGTTTCAGAGGCCTGCACCTTAATCCGCCCAAACTTCCCGGCGTAATCCACGTACTGCACGTCGGGATAATGGGCATGGAGGATGTCGTAATATTCGTGGACCAAGTAGGCCAGCGTGTCGCAAATTGTGATGTCCGCCGGTTTGACGCCGACCTCATCGACCAACTGCCGCAGCAGGGCAAGAAGCATCTGCGGCGAGGTGTTCATGTAGTTTTCCCGGCGAATGAATCGGTAGGTTTCAGGATCGACCACATTTTCGCGATAGATCATGCCCACCCAATTGGGCTTGATAAGGATTTTTTGCCCCGCCTGATAACCCTGGGCCGCTCCTTTGCGGGTTTTGTTGAGATGGGAGAACAGCCGATGCCATGCGTCTTTGACGGAGTCTGCTCCCGTCAAGTGGCGAACGGCTTGGTCCATCATCGCGTTGACCCGCGATTGCTTGACGTGATCGCCTTCCCACCATCGGCCATCGTCAGGGCCTTTCCAATCAACAACACCGGGATCGTGGACCCAGACAACCCGCCCGGGGAAGATACCCTTTCCCTGCCCTATGGGCTTGAGAGGGACCGGCTGATCGGCGCTGACCTCGGCCGCCCAGGCACCCAAACGTGCTCCCGCGATTCCTGCCAGGGCAGTCGAGCCTCCAATAAAATGCCGACGGTTAATCTTTAGACTTTCTGGCAATTCGGCGGCAAATGGGACGTCATCATGGCGCGACATGGCAAAGCCTCCGGAAAAAGGGACATTCATTCCAAACGCTGCAATGTTATGCTGGAGCTATCCTGGGGCAGAAATATTTAACGTCTTTGAGGGATGATCGCTCCGCTACCCCCAGCTATGCGGCTTTTGGCAACACCCATAAATATAACCGTGGCGGGCTCGAAATGCACCAAACACCCGCCCGACTCCGCGTTCCAGCGGCCGGGCTGAAGGTGACATCGTCCACGTCTCGAACCGCCATAAGGAACGCCGCCCCGCCGATCAGGCGAAACACCGATGACCGGGGCAAGCAGGCTGGGGCTTCATTCGCCACAACTAGTGGGCCCGTTGTCCACAGAATAGTGATGCGCTAATGATTCGCATCTTTAGTCGACTGGATTTTCCACAGCTCGTACTGCGAACCACCGCTCCGGGATCCGAAACCGAACGCATAAGCCCAGAGGAGTCGAGAGTCGTCCCATGGGACGAGAATCAAATAAAAAACGCCGGAAAAATCCGGCGTAGGGAACGAGAAGCGAGGGCGACGGTGCGAACAAATTGGCGACAGGAAAGGGTAACCTCCAGATCGTGGGAGATAGTCTTCAGCATAGACGTCGGGCAGCTGTTACCGACCAGGATAGACCCCATCGCAGTGGGGAGATCGACAACACTAGAGTATCATTGCGTTGGTCTTGGCGACGGTTTAGAATTCATCGCCGCCAGTGATATCTGTGATCTGCCCGGAAGAGGGGCTTTTCGCGCTGATCGGACGGCGGAGGGCTTAGGCTTTCGGTATGAGACTTAGGAAGATCGACATCCGTCTGGAAGGCCCCGATATCCAACCGGAGAGTATTCCCGTTGGAGAGCTGCTCGACTTGCTTCTGTGTTACGAACGACTTTTACGTGATCTGACGGGGAAACGGCACTCTAAGGTCGAGAGAAAACATCGAGAGATGCGGCTTCGGCTGGTATCAGTGGAAAGGGGAAGTACCACCTTAAGTTGTCTCGCTCCGGAGGAACTTTACAACGCGAACCGCACAATTTCCCAGGCTATAGGCAAGGGGTCCGATTTGCCACCAGAAGCCAGGGACTCTTTTTTTAGGCTCCGAAAAAGGATTGAGAAGCTGGGTTGTGATGTCAAGATTCAAGGTGAAGACTTGGAGCCATTTGCGATTTCGCGTGAGCGGGTGCCCACAAAGAGGTTTATTCGGGGCGAGACAACTGTTTACGGAGAATGCATTGCGGTCGGAGGACGTAAGGCCGTTGTTAAATTGGTGAGCGGTAGCGGGGATCAAATTAGAATCCGTCTTAGCAACGAATTAGCCAGAGAGATTGCGAAGCATCTTTACGAGGAAATTGGTGTTCGGGGACTGGCGACATGGGAAGTGAGCGGACCGCGGATCGTAGATATGGAGGCATATGAGCTTTTGCCCTATCGTCGGACATCGCCGAAAGAGGCGATTCAGGCATTGCAAGAGAGCGCCGGTAAGGACTGGGGCAAGATCGCCGATCCCGAGGAATTCTTGAGGAAACTCAGGAGGGAGTAAAGGGGCGCCCTACATGGGAAAGCGACGAAGCGTTATCCTCGATACCAACATTCTTGTATATGCAATCCGTCCCGATGATTGTAACGATGATAGGGCAAAAAGGGCGAAGGACTTTATCAGCGATATCAGTCGGGATGATGAAGCTGATATCTTGATCCCTGCGGTGGTGGTCGCCGAATTTCTCTGCGGTTGCGACTCTGGGTTCGAAGACGCAGTGCGGAACCTTCAGGAGCACTTTAAGATTGTCCCCTTCGATATGAACGCTGCCTGTCAGTACCGTCAAGTGGTGACTACGAGGAGGAGACGATCGGGTAGTGATCAGGATGAGACCAAGCAAGTGGCCGCGGCGGAGAGAAATACTGTTGACGAAATGATCGTGGCCACGGCACTAGCTGCCAGAGCCCAGGAATTGATCACATACGACCAGGGACTTATCAATTTGGCAAAGGCCGTTGGCATTGATGCCAAGGAACCGCCGGAGTTGGGTCTAGGTTTGCTTCCGGGGTTTTAGGCGCCAAACGAACAACCTTTCCGGTCTTACTGCATCCGTGCGTTCGAGTAATTGGCAGTTTGCGTAGCTGGCTTGCGTTTTTTTTCCACCGTGAAGCAAGACTGGGCCCTAAGATCACGCACCGGTTTCAGAAAAAAGCGGTAATGGTTGCTAAAGCAGAATTTGAGCGATCCTTCATGCACCGCCTCGTGGGAATTTCTTGAAAAGTCGAAGGAAAGAAAGTCTTAGCTGATCTTTTTCTGAACGTTTTGAAGGCGTCGGAGAATTATTTCAGCAGGCCAGCGTGGATAGTTAAGCGCTTGGCAAACGGCATCGGAAGAGAGCATTCGCCGTCATCGGGATAATGCAATAGCTCGTCAGTGGTATACTTTAAGCCGCTTGGGCATGTCTTTGTCTCTGCCAGTTTAACCAAAGTATTTTCTAAAGCGGTACTTGTGACAAATCACCGCTACGGCGTTTGCCGTGTGCCACAAAGTTGTGCTCCATGATGCGAACCTTCTTTTGGGGAACACGAGTACAGCAAGGGTGATGCCGTTTTGGAAGTGTTGGAGGAGAACAAAAAAACGCCGGAAAATCCGGCGTATGGAACGACAAGCGAGGGCGACGGGACTCGAACCCGCAACCAC
>Ga0116168_1002001_pt1 | contig 13912 bp, 9 predicted proteins | sample AD_UKC129_MetaG_FD_89795 | JGI IMG/M metagenome (GOLD analysis project Ga0116168, IMG submission 89795) | Active sludge microbial communities of municipal wastewater-treating anaerobic digesters from Canada - AD_UKC129_MetaG | ecosystem: Engineered > Bioreactor > Anaerobic > Digestate | place...
AAAAAATAAGGTTGAAATAAGAGCTTTTATTGTAATACATTATCAAAAAGAGGGTGCAAATGAAGATAAGACAGTTTGCCTTTTTGTTATTGTTGCTTTTTGCTATCGTTAATAATGCCCAAGGAAAGATATATCTTGATGTATACGGCAAGTCTCTAAAAAAAATAACCATAGCAGTGCCTTATTTCAAAGGCGAAAGGCCCAATAAATTAAACATAGAGATGAGTGAGCTTTTAAACAAAGACCTCGATCTGTCCGGTTTTTTTATACCTGCCCCGCAAACACTATTTGATAGAGAACTCATGGATGAGGGAATAGAAAAGAAGGACATTAAATTTAACAATTGGCGCTCCATTGGTGTTGAACTTTTATGTAAGGGAATGGTTCAAGAAAAAAATGATGAGGTGGTTCTTGATGCATATGTATATGATACTATTGACGGTTCCCTTGTTTACGCAAACAAATACAGATCAAGGTCATCAGATTGGAGAAGACTAATCCACAGGCTTGCCGATGATATAATATATGCCGTAACCGGTGAAAAGGGGATTATGAGTTCAAGGGTTGTATTCGTATACGGCCAGAAGGGGAAGAAAGAGATATATGCAGCAGACTTAGACGGATATAATATACAAAAGTTAACCAATTACAATAGCATTACCGTATCTCCATCCATCTCACCGGATGGAAAATACATTGCCTATACAACTTATGCAAAGGGAAGACCATACCTTTATATTTTGGACATGCACTCAAAGAAAGAAGTATATGTGGATAGTGATGCTGGGATGAAATTAGGGACAGCATGGAAGGATAAGAATACCTTTGCTTATGCGTCCACATCTGGGAGAAAATCTACAATTTATATCATTGATGTTACTACAGGTGTAAAAAAAGCCATCGTTTCCGGTGACGGCATCTATACATCTCCTTCCTTTTCTCCTGACGGTAAAAAGGTTGTCTACGTTTCAGATAGACACGGTTCGCCCCATATTTTTATGACAGATATTTCCACAGGTGAGACAAAAAGGCTAACTTTCTTTGGCAATTATAATGTATCTCCTAATTTTTCTCCAAAGGGGGATTTAATTGTCTTTGTCTCAAAAGTAGAAGGAAGTTTTGAGATATGCATTATGAACGCTGATGGTTCAAACCCAAGGATATTGACAAACGGCGGCCTCAACGATTCCCCTCGCTTTTCTTTTTGCGGAAGATATATTATATATTCCACGAACAGAGGAAATAAAAATTCAATAGCCATTATGCTTTTTAATGGTGAAAACAAAAAAATACTTAATTTTACTGATGGAGATGAGACACAACCATTTTTTATGCCCTAATATGGTTAAATATCAATAATTGGAAAGGATGGATTTATGAAAAAGACGATTTTGTTTTTTTTGGTTACAATAATATTTGCTGGGTGCACATCCACAGAAGAATTGACCATGATAAACAGAAATATAGCAAGCATAGAAAATGACATTAAAATGTATAAAGAGCAGAATGATGTGAGGATGGAGACGGTTTTGAAGGACAATGATGCAATAAAAAAGCATATTGCAGATTTATCCATCCAATTAAACAACAATGACGAGAAGATAAGAAGCTTACTGGGCAAGATTGAGGCGCTGGAATTTCAGTTAAAGACATTCTACCAAGAGACAAAAAGTGAACTAAATGCGCTAAAAAAACCAGGGGAGACAAAAACAGAAGTAGTAGCAAGGCCAGAAGATAAAAATTATGAGGTTAGGTATAAAGAGGCATTCGATCTATTTCAGAAAAAGATGTATAACGATGCAATAAAAAAATTTTCAGAATTTATAGCATCCTATTCAGGCACTCCCCTTATCCCCAATGCTTATTACTGGCTCGGTGAATGCTACATGGGTATTAAAGATTACGAGATGGCAATACTTAATTTTAACGAGGTCATTAAAAAATATCCAAATAGTGAAAAGGCGCCGAGAGCCCTTTTATCACAGGCCGACGCCTTTTTTAGCTTAGGGGAAAAAGAAAATGCCACAATAGCACTTAAAAAGGTAAAAGAGCTATATCCCAAATCAGAAGAGGCCAAAATTGCAGATCGTAAACTCAGGCATTATTAGGCTCTGCCTCCTCCTTTTTTAATTGGGATTCTACCTGCTTATTTGCTATAATCATATCGTAATTTCTATATTTAGGAAAACCTGTACCTGCAGGGATAATCCTGCCCATTATAACATTTTCTTTTAATCCCTTTAAATAATCAATCCTACCTTCAATGGCAGCCTGGGTTAAAACCTTTGTTGTATCCTGAAAACTTGCCGCTGAGATAAAACTGTCCGTTATCAAAGATGCCTTTGTTATACCGAGAAAAAGCGGCTCTGCCTGGGCAGGTTTTCCACCCCTTTCAATAACCTTTTTGTTCTCTTCCTCAAATACCCATTGTTCTACTGGTTCATCGATTATGAAGTTCGTGTCTCCCACATCCTTTATCCTTACCCTTTTGAGCATCTGTCTTACAATAACCTCTATATGCTTGTCATTAATCTTAACGCCCTGTAACTGATATACCTCCTGGATTTCATTGACAAGGTATCTTGCAAGTTCTTTTACACCCTGGATACTTAGAATATCATGGGGATTTACAGGACCGTCCATAAGTGGTTCTCCTGCCTTTATAAAGTCCCCTTCATGGACGATAATGTGTTTACCCCTTGGTATAATATACTTTCTCGGTTCTCCCCATTCTGGGGTAACTATTATTTCCCTTCTACCTTTTAACATTTTTCCGAACGATACTACACCGTCTACCTCGCTTACAATGGCATTTTCTTTGGGTTTTCTTGCCTCGAATAGTTCTGCAACCCTGGGGAGACCCCCTGTTATATCTTTTGTTTTTATAGTATCTCTTGGTATCTTTGATATAACGTCTCCAGCAAATATGTCATCACCTTCGTTTACTGCAATATGGGCACCTACGGGGAGAATATACCTTGCCGGGCTTGAAGTGCCTTCCATCATTATCGTTTTACCCTTATCGTCTTTTATGGAGATCCTTGGTCTCAATGTGGGGTCTCTGGGTTCAATGATAACTTTGTATGAAAGTCCTGTGACCTCATCTTTTGTCTCCTGCATGGTTATACCTTCGATTATATCGCCGAACTTGACCTTTCCTGAAACCTCTGAAAGAATAGGGGTTGTATAAGGATCCCACTCTGCTAATATATCACCTTCTTTAACATATTCACCCTCTTTGTGTTTTAGTTTTGCTCCGTAAATGACAGGATATTTTTCTCTCTCTCTTCCCGAATCATCGACAATCGCAATTTCTCCGTTTCTGTTCATAACAACAGGAACACCTTCTCTGTTAATTATTGTTTTGACATTAATAAATTTTACATATCCTTCATTTCTAACTTCTAATGTGGATTGTTCTATCCTTCTCGTTGCTGCCCCTCCTATATGGAATGTCCTCATAGTAAGCTGTGTACCTGGCTCACCTATGGATTGGGCGGCAATAATCCCTACTGCCTCACCAATACTCACGAGCCTTCCCCTTGCCAAATCCCTTCCATAACAGAGGGCACATACACCCCTTTTTGACCTGCAGGTAAGCACTGAACGTATCTTTACACTTTCATAACCTGCCTCTTCTATCTTTTTTAGGTGTACCTCTCTTATCTTTTCATTCTTTCTTACAATTATCTCTCCATCAGGATCTATCAGGTCTTCTGCGGCAACCCTTCCTAATATCCTTGCATCGAGATGTTCTATAATCTCACCACCCTCTTCAAGGCGGCGCATCTCTATCCAGTCAAGGGTACCACAATCGTATTCAGTTACAACTACATCATGGGCTACATCGATGAGCCTCCTTGTGAGATAGCCTGAATTTGCTGTTTTGAGGGCCGTATCAGCAAGACCTTTTCTTGCACCATGTGTGGAAATAAAGTATTGAAGCACATCGAGACCTTCTCTAAAATTACTTGTAATAGGTGTTTCAATGATTTCCCCAGACGGTTTTGCCATAAGACCTCTCATACCGGCAAGCTGTCTTATCTGCTGTGCATTTCCCCTTGCCCCTGAATTCGCCATCATGAATATGGGGTTTAAACTATTCTGACGCTCCGGTTTTCCGTTTGGACCAATTACGGGTTTACCATCACGACCTATCACATCCTCTGTGCCTAATTCCTTCATGAGCTCATCTGCTATTGCCTCTGTTACGTTTGCCCATATATCTATTACCTTGTTATATCTTTCACCGTCTGTTATAAGACCATCCGAATATTGTTTTTGAACGTTCAAGACCTCTTTGTTTGCGTTTTCTATGAGCTCTTTTTTTCTTTGAGGTATCTTCATATCGTCTATGGATATGGAGATACCACCTAACGTGGCAAAATAAAAACCGAAATTTTTCAACCTATCGGACAATATGACAGTAGCCTTTTCCCCTGCCTCCCTGTAACACTTATCTATAAGCTGGGCAATAATCTTTTTGTCCATAGGCCTGTTAATAAGTGAAAAAAGTTCATTTAGTATATACTGCCTTTTTTCATCTTCAAACTCGTCTAAAGCATCTTCTATCACATCCCTTAAAATCACTCTTCCTACTGTAGTATCTATGAATTTCCCATTCAGTCTAATCTTTATTCTTGCGTGAAGGTCAATTTCCCCTGCATCGTATGCAATCATAACCTCTTCAGGGTCAGAGAATACCTTTCCTTCGCCTTTTACGTATTTTCTGTCTATTGTAAGATAGTATAGACCCAAAACAATATCCTGTGTTGGCACTATTATGGGTTTGCCATTTGCAGGGGACAGTATATTATTTGTTGACATCATAAGAATTCTTGCCTCAGCCTGCGCCTCTATAGACAGGGGGATGTGGACTGCCATCTGGTCTCCGTCAAAATCTGCATTGTATGCAGGGCATACCAGTGGATGAAGTTGAATCGCCTTTCCGTCGATTAGAATAGGTTCAAAGGCCTGTATACCGAGCCTGTGGAGCGTGGGTGCCCTGTTTAAAAGCACAGGGTGTTCTTTTATTACCTCTTCCAAAATATCCCACACGATAGGTGTTTCTTTTTCAACTATCTTTTTTGCGTTTTTTATAGTGGCTGCATAACCCTTTTTAATAAGTCTGTTAAAAACAAAGGGTTTGAACAACTCCAGTGCCATATATTTTGGCAGACCGCACTGATGGAGTTTTAGTTCAGGGCCTACGACTATTACAGATCTACCTGAATAGTCTACCCTTTTACCGAGTAGATTCTGGCGAAACCTACCCTGTTTACCCCTTAACATATCGCTTAATGATTTTAAAGGCCTTTTATTCGTGCCAGTTACTACCCTTCCTCTTTTTGTATTATCAAAAAGGGCATCCACCGCCTCCTGAAGTATTCTTTTTTCATTTCTTATAATGATGTCAGGGGCGTTTAATTCCATAAGTCTTTTTAGTCTGTTGTTCCTGTTTATGACCCTTCTGTAAAGGTCATTTAAATCGGATGTTGCAAATCTACCTCCGTCAAGGGGAACAAGGGGTCTTAACTCAGGAGGTAATACAGGTATTATATCCAGTATCATCCATTCCGGTCTAACCCCTGAGCTTTTAAATGCATTTACAATTTTGAGTCTTTTTGAGATCTTCTTCTTCTTTGCATCACTTGTGGTTTCTTTCATTTCCTCTCTTAACTCTTCTGCAAGTTTATCTATGTCTATCTTTTGCAGACACTCCCTTATGGCCTCGGCTCCTATGCCAGCCTTGAATCCATCGTATCTTTCTTTAGCTTCGTTGTATTTTTCTTCAGATATGAGCTCGCAGAATTTGTATGGAGAATTTCCCTTTTCAATAACTATATACATTTCAAAATAAAGGACCCTCTCCACTTCTTTTATGGTAAGCTCTAATAATGTCCCTATCTTGCTGGGCATGCTTTTTAAGAACCAGATATGGGCAACAGGGCTTGCAAGCCTTATGTGACCCATCCTTTCCCTTCTTACCTTTGATTGGATTACCTCTACACCACATTTTTCGCAAATAATACCTCTGTGTTTCATCCTTTTATATTTACCGCACAGACACTCGTAATCCTTTACAGGGCCAAATATCTTGGCACAGAATAGCCCATCCTTTTCAGGTTTGAATGTCCTGTAGTTTATCGTTTCCGGCTTCTTAACCTCTCCGTAAGACCATTTTTCTATAAGTTCAGGTGATGCAAGGGATATCTTAATTGCACTATAGCTTAAAGGGTCTTTTTGTTTGTCAAAAATCTTGAAAAAATCTTCCAAGTTTTACCTCCTTTTTATTCTTCTTTTATGAGGTCTACGTTTATACAAAGGCTCTTTAATTCCTGTATCAGGACATTAAATGATTCGGGCAAACTCGGTTCAAGCACATCTTCACCCTTAACAATTGCTTCGTATGCCTTAATCCTGCCGTTTACATCATCCGATTTAATGGTTAAAAATTCCTGCAAAGAATAGGCTGCACCGTAACCCTCTAATGCCCAAACCTCCATTTCGCCAAGCCTCTGCCCGCCGAATTGTGCCTTTCCACCTAAAGGTTGCTGTGTAACAAGGGAGTAAGGGCCGATAGAACGGGCGTGTATTTTGTCATCAACGAGATGGTGGAGTTTGAGAAAATACATATAACCCACTGTTATCTTATGATGGAAAGGCTCTCCTGTTCTACCATCGTACAATGTAGTCTGGAAGGTATCGGGCATGCCTGCCATTCTAAACAGCTCTTTTATATCTTCTTCCTTAGCGCCGTCAAAAACAGGAACCGATATATGTACACCTTCTCTTAATCTGTCTGCAAATTCTACAACTTCATCATCGTTAAGCCTGTCTATGAGGTTATCGATGTCTTTGCTCTTATATATATCTTTTATCCTCTCTCTTATTATATCAGGAGAAAACATCTTCTTTCTATATTCGTCCACCATTTCCCCAATCTTTTTGCCCAATTCTTTCGATGCCCATCCGAGATGTGTTTCTAATATCTGACCTGCATTCATTCTTGATGGAACACCCAATGGATTAAGTACTATATCCACAGGGGTGCCATCTTCCATGAACGGCATGTCTTCTTCGGGAAGTATTACTGATACGATACCTTTATTTCCATGTCTTCCAGAGATCTTATCACCCACTGCTATCTTTCTTTTCATAGCAATATAGACCTTTATTGTCTTTATTACCCCTGGAGGAAGGTCATCACCTTTTTTTATCTTGTTTATCTTGTCTTCGTAGTAGAGTCTTATTACTTCAATCTGGTTTTCTTTGCTATCAAAAACTTTGGAGACCTTATTTTCGAGCTCCTCGTCGCCTAAATCTAAATCTTGGAGTCTGTCTATATCTATATTGTCTATTTTTTCTACGGTAAATGTTTCACCTTTTTTTATAAGGTATTTGCCTTTTCCATCCTTGATATCTACAGGTGAATGCTTTCCCACAAGGAGGTTTTTAATCTTTTCTCTTGTGCTCTCTATAATGATTTTGATTTGTTCTTCCTGGTCTTTTAAGATGTTGGAGATTTCTATGTCCTCTATTAATTTACTTCTATCATCCTTGTCAATACCCCTTCTCGAAAGCACTTTCACATCTATAACAATACCTTCAATACCGTGAGGAACCCGTAGCGAAGTATCCTTTACATCCCCTGCCTTTTCACCAAAGATGGCCTGCAAAAGTTTTTCTTCAGGGGTTGCCTGTGTCTCACCCTTTGGGGTAACCTTACCCACAAGGATATCACCAGGTTTTACTTTGGCGCCTATCATGATTATCCCGCTGTCATCGAGATATTTTAATGCCTCATCGCCTATATTGGGTATATCTCTTGTAACCTCTTCTTTACCTAATTTTGTGTCACGGACAACGCATTCGAGCTCTTCTATATGGATTGATGTTAATGCATCTTCCTTTACAAGCCTTTCATTTATAAGTACAGAGTCTTCATAGTTATATCCTCTCCAGGGCATAAATGCCACAAACACGTTTTTCCCAAGTGCCAGCTCACCCCTGTCCGTTGAAGGACCATCAGCTAAGACATCACCTTTTTTTACAAAATCGCCTTCTTTCACTATTACTCGCTGGTTAATACACGTGTCCTGGTTTGATCTTCTGAACTTCATTAGGTTGTGGATATCCAGTTTTACAACAGTTTCGTCGTGCTCTGTTTTTTCTTCATACTGGACTATGATTCTATTTGCATCCACACTTTTTACTATACCATCGTGCCTTGCCACCACCGTAACCCTTGAATCCCTTCCTACAATCTTTTCCATGCCTGTGCCTATCAGGGGCGCCTCAGGTTTTATAAGGGGCACTGCCTGTCTTTGCATGTTCGACCCCATAAGTGCCCTATTTGCATCATCGTGTTCGAGAAAGGGTATGAGTGCTGCAGAAACACTTACAAGCTGTTTAGGCGATACATCCATATAATCTATCTGTTCAGGGCTTACGAGGAAGAAATTACCACCCCTTTGGGCTGATATAAGATCAGACGCAAAAGTTCCGTCTTCATTTAATGGCGCATTAGCCTGGGCAATAAAATACTTTTCTTCTTCGAGGGCGCTTAAATAATGCACTTCATCTGTCACTCTACCATTTACAACCTTTCTGTAAGGGGCCTCTATAAAACCGAACTCATTCACCTTTGCATATGTGGAAAGTGAGGCGATTAAACCTATGTTGGGTCCCTCAGGGGTTTCAACTGGACATATCCTGCCATAATGGGTTGGATGAACGTCTCTTACTTCAAATCCTGCCCTTTCCCTTGTAAGACCCCCTGGTCCTAAGGCACTCAGCCTTCTTTTATGGGTTATCTCACTTAATGGGTTTGTCTGGTCCATAAATTGAGACAATTGACTGCTTGCAAAAAAGTCTTTTATGGCAGTGGTTACAGGTTTTGGATTTACAAGGTCATGGGGCATTAACGTTTCCATCTCAGGGAATGTAAGTTTTTCCTTTATAGCCCTTTCCATCCTCACAAGACCCATCCTGAACTGGTTTTCCAGGAGCTCTCCAACTGTTCTTACCCTTCTGTTTCCTAAATGGTCTATATCATCACCTGGTCCCCGTGAATCCTTTAGTTTTAAAAGGTGCTTAACGGTCTCAATGATGTCTTCCTTTCTTAAAACAGTATAATCAAGGGGGACATCAATGCCCAATCTGTGGTTTATTTTTAGTCTTCCAACCCTTGATAGGTCGTATCTTTCGATACTGAAAAACATATTGTGTATTAATCCTTCTGCAAATTCTATTGTGGGTGGGTCACCGGGTCTTAATTTTCTATAAATCTCCAGTAATGCCTCTTCTTTTTTTGTTGCCTTATCTATCAAAAGGGTATTTCTCAGTGAAGGGCTTACCTTGAGATTGTCAATAAAGAGTATATCAAAGCTCTTTATATTCTTTTTCTGAATCAGAGCGATATCTTCCTTTGTTATCTCCTTATTTATGGGAATCAAAATTTCCTGTGTTTCAGGGTCATATATGTCTTCGGCAGATATCTTGCCTATCAAATCATCTTCATCTATGGGTATGGTGTTTATATTGGAAGATACGAGCTTTTTAATATCAGCCCTTGTAATTTTTTTGTGTTTTTTAACAATGACCTTACCTGTTTCATCTACGATATCAGACGGCGACTTCTGATCAATTAAAAGGGCAGGGGATATTTGTTTTAAAAACCTATCCTTTTCTAAAATTACCTTTTCTTTATCATAGAAATAATCGAGGATTTCCTTTTCATTATAGCCCAAAGCCTTTAAAAATAGTGTTACAGGTATCTTTTTCTTTTTATCAATTCTTACATATAATAATTCTTTGTGGTCGAACTCAAAATCAAGCCATGAACCCCTATATGGAATAATCCTTGCCGTATATATAGGACTTCCACCAATGGGAGACTTTGAATCATCACGGTCAAAATATACCCCAGGTGACCTGTGGAGCTGGCTTACTATAACCCTTTCTATACCGTTTATTATAAACGTCCCCCTTTCTGTCATAAGGGGCATTTCACCGAAATACACATCCTGTTCTTTTACTGCTTTTATGGTTTTAGTCTTTGTTTCAGGGTCAACATCCCAAACGCAGAGCATTATCGTTACTTTCATAGGCGCAGCAAATGTGGTGCCTCTGAAGATACATTCCTCTTCTGTATTTTTTGGATCACCTATTTCGTATTTTTTGAATTCCAATGAGATCGTTTCATGGGCATCTTTTATGGGAAATACGCTTTTAAAGACTGCCTGAAGTCCTATATTTTCTCTGTTCTCAGGGGCTACATCTTTTTGAAGGAATTTTTCATAAGAGTTTAATTGGATTTCAATCAAATTCGGTATATCGAGAACCTCTTTAATTTTGCCGTATTTTTTCCTGTAAACCTTGTTGTGGAATGTTTCCCTCATATATTTTACTCCTTGTTTTTAAAAGGTTAAGGCCAGAAGGATTCAATACGTTTTATTGATATGCCCTCTGACCTCTCAACCCTTTATTATTATTTTACTCTATTTTTACCTGTCCGCTTACTTCTTCAAGCTGTTTTTTAATATTTGCCGCCTCTTCTTTGGAGACGCCTTCTTTAACTGGTTTAGGCACACCTTCTACAAGGTCTTTTGCCTCTTTAAGTCCGAGGTTTGTTATTGCCCTTACAACCTTTATGACCTGAATCTTTTTATCCGCTTCATACCCTGTTAGAATGACATTGAATTCTGTCTTTTCTTCCTGCGGTGCTGCTTCCTGAGTTGGTGCCTGTGCAGCAGGTCCTGCTGCTGCCATAATTGGCATAGCTGCCTGCACACCAAATCTTTCTTCAAGTGTTTTTATGAATTCAGAAAGTTCGAGAACCGTCATGTTTTCTATAAATTTTATAACATCTTCCTTTGTTATGTTCATTTTAGTCTCCTCCTTATTTGTTTAAGCCTGTTGTTCTTTCTGTGCTTTTATCGCATTCAGCGTAAGCATAAGTTTATTTAAGTTGCCATTTAATACATAAACCAATCTTTGGGGCATGCCCTGAAGTAGCCCCATAAATTTGGCTATAAGCACATCCCTTGGCGGAAGTGTTGCAAGCTTAAAAATATCTGCAGGCGTTAGTGTTTGATCTCCTAAAAAACCTGCCTTAAGCTTTAACTGAGGCACATCCTTTGAGACAGATGCAATGACCTTAGCTGCTGCCACAGGATCCTTATATACCCCGATTATTGCATTGGGACCGACAAAAAAATCCTTTATGGATTCTGCCTTTGTCCCTGCGGAGGCGATCCTTAAAAGGCTATTTTTGACAACGTTAAAGTCTACTCCTATGTTCCTCAATTCCTTTCTGAGCCTTGTCATCTGGGCCACATTCATGCCTGAATATTCGGCGAGGAACATGGAATTCATCTGCCTTAATCTTTCCGAGAGCACTGCCACTACCTTTTGCTTCTTCGCCTTTTCCAACTTTTTCATCCCTCCTTTCTTTTATATTTAAAGCCAGAGAGACGAAATACAAAAGTCTCGGTAGGCCGTAAACGTTTAATACCTATCCATAAGGTAACCTACTTTCTCTGACTTATATGCTATTTAGTTAAATTCCTGACATAGGTTGGATCAATTTTTATACCAGGGCTCATAGTTGTGCTAATGGCTATTCCTTTAATATAAGTCCCCTTACTTGCAGCTGGTTTGAGTCTTATAACAGTATCAATAAGTGCATTTATATTTTCAAAAAGCTTCTCTTTTCCAAAGCTTACTTTGCCCACAGGGGCATGGAGATTTCCAGCCTTATCAACCCTAAATTCCACACGGCCTGCCTTCATCTCTTTGACTGTCTTTGCCACATCGAATGTAACTGTTCCCACCTTGGGGTTAGGCATCAATCCCCTGGGACCTAAAATCTTACCCAATTTACTTACAGCACCCATCATATCTGGTGTTGATATTGCTTTATCAAAATCAAGCCACCCTTTTTGAATCTTTTCTATCAAATCTTCAGCACCTACATAATCGGCCCCTGCATCTTGAGCCTCTTTTTCCTTTTGACCTTTTGCAAAAACGAGCACCTTAACCTGTTTCCCCAGACCATTTGGAAGGGCAACGCTTCCCCTTACGACCTGGTCTGCATGTCTTGGGTCAACACCTAACTTCAAGGCAAGTTCTACTGTTTCATCGAATTTTGCAAAACTTATCTGAGGTAATAGATCAAGTGCCTCATCAAGGGAATAACGCTTTTCTCTATCTATTTTGCTCAATGCTTCAGAATATTTTTTTGACTTTTTTGTCATCTCCAACTCCTTATTTTTAACAAATCATCATGGACTTTTTTTATAATTTTCCTATAAAATTAACCTTCTACAACCTCTAAACCCATGCTTTTGGCTGAACCTTTTATTATGTTTATAGCTCCTTCTAAATCTTTTGCATTTAAATCAGGCATCTTGAGCTGGGCAATCTCTTTAATAGCCGATAAAGTTATAGAACCTACTGTTTCTTTTTTAGGATTATTTGCACCTTTTGCGAGTTTCGCCGCCTTTTTTAAAAGAAAAGTTGTGGGCGGGGTTTTAGTTATAAATGTAAATGTTCTGTCAGAATAAATGGTTATCAAGACAGGTATTATTGTCCCTTCCTGACCTTTTGTCCTTTCATTGAAGGTTTTACAAAATTCCATTATGTTAACTCCGTGCTGTCCAAGGGCAGGTCCTACCGGTGGCGAAGGTGTTGCCTGTCCTGCCTGAAGTTGCAGTTTAACCATTGCTACTACCTTTTTTGCCATCTCTTAACTCCTTTATATTTTTTCAATATCCAGTATTTCTACTTCCACAGGTGTTGTTCTCCCAAAGATATTGAGCAAAACCTTTACTTTGCCTTTTTCAGGTTTTATCTCCTCCACAGTCCCTGTAAAGTTATTAAATGCACCTTTTGTTACCTTAATGGTATCACCTTTTTCGAATTTTATTTTCGGTTTTATCTTGCCTTTGCCTTCCTGTATTGCAGACATAATTTCCTTTACCTGCTCTTCAGGAAGGGGCGGAGGATTCATTTTATCATAGCCTACAAAACCCGTTACCTTTGGGGTATTTTTTACAAAATACCATGTATCGTTATTCATGACCATATTTACGATTATATAACCTGGGAATATCGTTCTTTGGGACTTTTTAGGTTGTCCTTTCACCTTTTCCATTACCACTTCAGATGGCACGAGAATTTCACCAAAGTATTGCTCAAGACCACTATTTTTTATGTTTTCCAAAAGTGTGTCCTTTACCTTCTGTTCATACCCAGAATATGTATGAACAACATACCACTTTTTTTCCAAAGATTTTTCATGTTTTTCAGTTTTCTCCATATTTAACCATTCAACAACTTATAATTATTATTTTAAAAATGCCTGTATAATTTTTGCCAGGCCTATATCAACTATTCCAAGAAAAATGGCCGAAATGACAACCGTAATCAGTACAATATAGGTTCCTTTAACGGTATCCTTTTTTGAAGGCCAGGTGATCCTTTTTCCTTCTAAAAAAACTTCTATAAAATATTTTTTTATGCCTTCGAATTTATCTTTAAAATTCATGTTTATCACCAATTATTAACAGGCCAGGAGGGATTCGAACCCCCAACACCCGGATTTGGAGTCCGGTGCTCTATCCGTTAGAGCTACTGGCCTTTTTTATTTTGTCTCCTTATGGGCGGTATGTTTTTTGCAAAATTTACAGTATTTTTTTATCTCAAGCCTTTCCGGTGTCTTTTGCTTATTCTTTGTTGTTGTATAGTTCCTGTTTTTACATTCGGAACATGCTAATATTACAAGTTGCCTCATCTTCCATCCCCTTCTACTCTATAATCTCTGTTACAACACCTGCACCTACTGTCTTACCACCCTCCCTTATGGCAAAGCGGAGTTCTTTTTCAAGGGCAATGGGTGAGACGAGTT
>Ga0116168_1002003_pt1 | contig 13905 bp, 11 predicted proteins | sample AD_UKC129_MetaG_FD_89795 | JGI IMG/M metagenome (GOLD analysis project Ga0116168, IMG submission 89795) | Active sludge microbial communities of municipal wastewater-treating anaerobic digesters from Canada - AD_UKC129_MetaG | ecosystem: Engineered > Bioreactor > Anaerobic > Digestate | place...
ATATCAACGGTCTTCTCTCATTACACAACAGCCTATGTGTTTGCAATTTTAACCTTCATGTTCTTAAAAGTTCATTGGAAAACCAAAGAAGAGCTACTTTTTCAGAGCTTCAGTAGCTGTTCTGTTTTTTGTGGTTATATTTGCATGGCATGCCCGGCAAGGGGAGCTTCTTTTAAAGATGCTATCACTTTCTTTGAAAGAACAATCTCAAGCATGGGGAACTTTTTCTCTGAGGACATGAGAAATAACAGTGAACTCTCAGTAGTGGGTATAGGGATAGCACAGATTCCAAATTTCCTCAGTACGGTTATACATGATTTATTTTCCTCCTGATTGGTATCGGGGCTTTAAGTTTAATCTTTAAAGGAAGGGATGATGTGAATCAGGAATACACGGTTAGTGTAATGATTTCAATAGGACTACTTGCATTGTTTATCATCTTACCATTTGTATCAAAGGGTTATGGTGAGATTATTCACACAAATGTTAGTTTTCCTGGCGCCTTCATTTATAATTGGTGTTGAAGGGATATTTTAAGGCGTAAAGTGCCATATACACCTTTAATTCTGGTTCTCCTATTAATCCTTTTCTCATCTGTCACATACTTGAATTATCACTTTGCTGGTATTCCCTATTCTTATGCATATGATAGTGAGGTGAGAGACGATATGAAACATTTATTTATGATAGTGAGGTTACTGGTGCAAGATGACTTTCAGTCCTGGGGCTAATAAAACCATAAACACGGATACATTTGGTTCTTCAAGGATACTTAAGAGTTTTTACACCAATCCCAAATTGAACATTGAGTAAGAATAAAAGAACTGAAAATGGATATGTTTATCTCCGTTGGACGAATGTTAGGGCCTTGTATTTCTGGACGCACCCCTGGCAACCCCAAGGTTTATTAAAGGAAAGTTAAAGATGGATAAAGTTGAGAGAATAGATGAATACAGAAATATCCTCTTATAAAAACAGAATTTATGATGGTGGCGTACTCATCTTAAACTATATTATATAAATTATTCACTATTCTTATAAGAGTTGAGATCAAGTTTTGAGTTTATGATTATAGTAAGGTGATATTTATGAAAATTTTAAGCGTTATTTTAGGAGCCCCCTTCCACGAGGAGGCACTGTGGTTTCGAATAAAAAAACATATGGACATATTATCATCTTTAGGTCATGAGATTGAACTATGTTTCTATACCAGAAAAAAATTAAGGTTTAATCCACCTTTCAAATATTCTGTTATTAAGTCTTCACCCCTTAATGTACATCTTAAGCACTTTTTAAAGGTAAATTCTGGCGATTATGATGTTATATTTTGTAATTTGGCGATGAGCCCTTTTATATGTTCTTTATCTAAACTTCAGGGTATTCCAATGATTTTAGATAATCATGGGGATTTAGTTAGTGAGATGGATTTATTAAATCAGGATCCTTTGAAGAAACTTTATTATAAGATGATTTCCTTTTTTGATTTTAGGCTTGCTGATAGGATAATTTGTGTTTCTAATTCGATGATTGATGATCTTAAGCAAAGAGGTGTCCCAGAGGATAAGTTATATTATGTGACTAACGCAACTGACCTTGATTTTTTCCAACCTTTGAATGAAACTGAAATAAATAAACTGAAGGATGAATTAGGTTTACCAGATAAATTAATATGTGGATATATTGGGAGTGCAGATAAATGGCAAGGTGTTGATAGTCTCATAAAGACTAGTAAAAATTATAGGGATGACGATGTTTTTTTCTTATTTGTAGGTTTCTCAAAGAACAAAAAAAGAGACCATAACTCTTTGTTTTTACCAAGAGTTGATTTAGATTTGGTTAAATCATATTATGGAGTTTCTGATATACTTGTTCTGCCAAGACCCTATCATAAATCAACTGAAGTCGCCGCACCTACCAAATTTGCTGAATACGCTGCAATGGGCAAACCAATACTCACAACGGACGTTGGCGATGCAGCCAAACTCGTTAAAAAGTATAAATGCGGAATCGTTATAGAAGATAACCAGCCAGAAAACATTATAAAAGGCATAAATAAGTTCAAATCACTCTCAAAAAATGACATAATTAAAATGGGTCAAAATGCCAGAAAAATGACTGAAAAAGAATTCAGTCTAAAAAAAATGAAAAACGACATGAAAAAAGTTATAGACTCTTTATGAAAACTTATAATAGGGGATCTTATGAGTAATAAAAAGGTCGTTAAGAAGGTATGGGATGATTACTGGAATGAACTTAACGTTTCCAAAAGGGATTTTAATTTATCAGGATACAGGAAGATTCTTTTAAACGAATTAAGAGAAGAATTGAACAATAGAGATGGCTACGTTAATATTCTTAATGCTGGATGTGGCATAGATCCGATCCCATTTTATATCTTGAAAGAATATGAAAAAGTCCATGTAACCCTCCTGGACATATCTCAAAGATGTCTGGAGCTAAATAACGCATTTTTTAAAAAAATGCTTTCTGATAATGAACTTAGGAGAATAAGATACGTCAATGGAGATATTTTTTGCATGGAATCCGAAGAATCATCATTTGATATTGTTTATAATACGGGTGTTCTTGAGCATTTTCTGGATGATGAGCGTATCAAAGTATTATCAGAAATTAACAGAATCCTAAAAGAGAATGGATTATTCATTACATTAAATCCGTCCACCCAAGGAAAATTATATACATATATGAAAGATTACTTGGAGAAGAATGGTAGATGGAAATATGGCCCTGAATATCCAATAGAATCCTTAAAAGAATTTGCAAAGGAATCCTTTAAAAATTATGATATTATAGAGTACAACTTGGATTTTCAAGATTCCCTAGCCTTTATCTTTGAACATGGTAATCCTTTTGTTTCCTTTTTAGGGAGACTTTACCATCTTCTCTGCCATTTAGACGTCATAGAGAACATTTCTTTGAAAATGTTTGGAGGGTACATATTACTCACTAAAATAAGGAAAAAATCGAATTAAAAATTTAGAATATTCCTTATAATTTCCATGTCATCTTTATTTAAGGCTTTAAGCGGTAATAGACATCCTAGGTATACAAGGGTAGCAATTGGTATAATTATGGGAGCATCTGATAAAGATATTAGTGCAGCCATGGGAACTGATGCTATAAATGGTTTTATAATCTGTGAGTGTATTTTTGTTGGTCCATGATACTTCTTGATGAAATAAGTGAATAGATAATATAACATCATTTCTGAGAGCACAGTTGAAATGGATGCGGCAATGTAGCTGAATTCTGGAATAAGAATGAGATTGAGGATGACGTTAAAAACAGCAGTTAAAACTATAATGGGTACCTGAACATTTTGTTTCTCGATAGCTATGAGAAATGTGCCAATCGTAGGATTCATTAATCTAAATACAATAAAAAAAGACAATATTTGAAAACAGATAATAGAATCATGATAGTTACTCCCATAGAGAATAAAAATAACTTTGTCTGCAGCAATAATTAAAAAAAGTGTTATAGGCATACCAATTAAAGCTATATATTTTGAAGAAGTTTCTATAAGCTTCTGTAATGATTTTTTGTCTTTTCTAAAATAGCGGGACATTACAGGATAAAGGGCAGATGAAAACATTCCACCAAGTATGGAACTCAAAGTTAAGAGGGGATTATATGCTACTGTGTAAATCCCTACAGCAGCATAACCCTTCAAGAAACCTAGAATAACACTGTCTATTCTAAAAAATATCATAGAAAAGATAGATCCTACTGCAAGAGGAAGAGCTTTAATTAATATATTTTTCTGAAACCTTAAATTGAAATTTAATCCGTGTTTAATAATTTTCTTTGAGATAATCAGTGCGACGCAGATATCAAATAGACCTGCAATAAGGTATACAAGACCTATTGCAACAACGTCATATCCACGAATGAGAAGATAAAGTCCGAGTGAAACTACAATGATCTTTTCAATGATCTGAAAGGCTGCCACGTATTCCATTTTCTCCCAGGCCTGGAAAAGTGAAAGGTAGGTTGACGAAACGATGAATAGTATATTGTATAATCCTAGAAGGTAAAGTAGAATGTTAAATTTAGTATTGTAGCCGAATATCCATGAGAACATTACGATGCCTATAAATGTCATTATAGAAAGTGGTATCTTGAGTGTAACTGCACTGTTAACATATTCACTGGAACGATCTTTTTCACGGGCTATTTCTCTTACCAGAAGCTGGTTAACACCAAGATCTGTGATTACGACAAATAATGTTGTAATAGACATTGCAAAGTTATAGATACCAAAATCAGCCTTGCCAAGGATCCTTGCAAGGTATATGAGGAATACGAAGGCCATTAAAGAGGTTAAAACCTGGGCAAACCCTGTAACACCAATGTTCTTAACTATCCTCTGAACTTCGTTCATATTATCACTTAACATTAAGTATTTGATTACTTTGAAAGGACGCGAGGTCAAATTTTAATAGATGATCAGCTTGTATTTTCTTGTTTTAATAATCTATATCAGAAGGGTTTGACATCCCCCTGGTTCTTAGAATTTTTCATACCCTATCATATTTTTCATAGGTGTACTGTACAAAATGTATCGTTCGCTCTTGAATAACTCCACACTATAAAATTATGCGTTTAGGGGAAGTTCTTCCTGATGGTGGGGTATTCAATAGAGGCTCTTTCAATGCATATTATCTGAGTCCTTTGATGATTGTGTCCTCCTTCATTATCTATCCTGTGACTGGAGGAGATGTTATGCAAAGTTCAAGCACTTACAATATATTATTGTCTAAAATAAAAAGCTGCAGTTTTCAGACTGTAGTTATATGATTAGGTTATAGGCGTGTAGAGTGTCCCAGCTGAATCTTATGAGTTTTAGATGGTTTCCTACTATGGACTCTTTTATCATCACCTTTTTGTGGAATCAAGATCGTGTGTTCCAGGATTACAACCGGTTGTGGAGTTCCTTTTTCCATATAAGATGAGAACCAAGGTGTTTTGCTTTAATGAAGTTTCCGGAGCCTTTGTTGTGTAGTGGAATAAACGTTATTTTTAGATTAGTATTTTTGATCCTCCATTGTCATATATGACGCTTTTATCCTTGAGTAGCCAGAGGTATTTGGTTATTGGTTCTATATTGTGCATTTTAATGGTGCCATTAACGAATATTGGGGGTTTGAGGGGTGTATCCTTGAATATAAGGCCTTCGTTTATGTTAAGGTGTCTTAGGTATATGTAGTCGCCTTGATTGAAGGGGCCTGTATTGTTGAAGAACCAATGGTCTATTCTGGGTTCTTTGTTGAAGCCTAGTAAAATTCTGTGGTCGCCTACTCTATCGGTGTGTATCATTGAAGTTTTGTTGCCATAGAGGTTTAACCATGCTGCGCCTGTAACTTCACTGTCATAGATAAAAGTCTCGTATCTCCTCTCTCCAGTGTCATAGGCGTAAGAATATGGTATGCCTGCGAAGTGATAGTTTAGATAGTTTGTACATATAAATCCTAGGATTAGGAGTGTTAAAATGGTGGCTTTTAGCATCTTTTCTCGTTTGAATGGTATTTTAAGCTTCTTGGCATGGTCTATTATGAATCTTGTCCCTATTATGAAACAAGGTGCTAGAATCACGAGTAACTGTGAAAATAGTCTCCTACCCCCATAGGCTTTTGAAACGTAGGGTAGAATGACAAATGATGCAAGGATGGCCAGTATAACAAGAGTGGATGCTATGTATTCATCATTTACCTGATATTCTCTCCTATACTCTTCCTTGAAAGATAATGCTAGGACTCCCACGCCGATGATCGCAAAAATAATGTCATGGACGAAAGTGCTCAGGAAGTTAGGGAAATGGGCCAAGCCTATACCTAATACTGCCTGTTCTGAATAGTTCCTCAGGTCAAGGGAGAAGAAATTCGCCATACTCTTAAACGTTTCGATGATAACATGTAAAGTGTCTCTGAATGTTGGGCCTGTGACTTGTGCATACCATAAAAAGATGATTGAAAAGAAGAGAAGGACCAGGTTTTTATTGGAGAATCTCTTACTGTAATCCCATTGGATGGATTTCCATTTTAGGTGTTTACTTGCCCAGATAATAAATGGTGGCAATGCCACAACCGCGAAGAAGACATAAGCTGAAGTGTAATGGGATAAGACCGTGGCGGTGATGAATGTTATGAAAATGGCCTTTTTATGGGATCCTTTTATTGGTGATGTTAGGATCATGATGGCCGCCGCGAAGAAAATGAATGCAATAAGTTGACGCACATATTGTCCCATGTAAATGTAAGCGAATTGGAACATGAGGAGTAAGGTAGCATAAAATCCAAGTTTTCGACTTTTAAGGATTCTCCTCGCGAAGACATACATGGGCAAGGGTACAATAGCCCCAAGGATACAATAATAAAACTTAAACACGAGGATGGATGGAACATCTAACAAGTATTTATAAATGGCGGGTAATATTGTAAGACTCAAGCAACTATTATAGCCATGATAAGGGTCGTGGATATCCCAGTGATGGTCTATTAAACTCCTCTTGAAACAATAATATTCCATGTGAATGTCCCTTCCGATAAGATAATTAGATGGTAGAGTGTTCAAGGAGAGAAGGGAAAATCCGATACAGTAAAGTGTGAGAGGATAAACAATAGGATGTACCTTCTTTCTTTCCAGGGTTAGGGTGAGAAGGTATACTGGTATGCTTAGTAGCATGAAAAGTAAAATGAGATTATTGGAATACATGTTCATCATATACGATCCGAGAACGGTTAAAACAGGTAAAAAGAGAGGATAAAGGACAATCGGATTCAGCATACTCATCCAGTCTCCTTCAAGCGAAAACCTGGCATCACCCACCCTTTTCATGTGAATAGACAATAGTAAGACCATGAGGATGTTCAATGAAACTAAAAGGGGCGCTAAACTTAAGGGTCTTAAGATTAGCGGATAGAGGCTATTCACGAAAAATCCAGTGAACATGAGAAGGGCAAGACTCAACCCAACAGACAAGACAAACTTCTCAATAGGCTTAAGATCAAGACCCTTAACCAGCAGGTAACCGGGAACCATACTAAAGAATAGGAATGGCAAGGATTGCCTTAAAAAGGGAATATCACCTATAATACTAATATCCGTGAGTATCAAGAGTATTAGGATGTAAAGGATGTCTCTTCTCACACTTTTTCCTCCTCCGCACATAATTACTCCAGTAGTGAAGCACCCCCAATGAGTTTGGTTTAGGCGTGTTAGCTTTGGATTTTCCTCTAACTCCACGAGTTTATACCCTTGGGAAGATGAGGTTGCACCATCTACAAAGTGAGTAACCCTTTTATTCTAGGGGGGTGAATATGATTTTATTTTGACATCTACACTCTCATGTGATAGGTTCCATGGGACAATATAAATAGTTTTTTGGGGACTAACCTTGGTTTTTTTATGGAGAGAATGTTTCACCCTCCCACCACACAATGTGAAACTATCCTACACCTAGGATTGGGGGGCTTCTCGAAAAATAAGTGGTGGGGGGGTGTGTGGAGTTTAGATTGTCACGTGGGCTGGGTAGTCTACTGTTGTTTTTCCAGAAATTTATGATCTTGGCATACATGGGTCTCTGGTAGGGTACTCTGTCAAGACTTGTGGCATAGTTTGGTGCTCTTTCAGTGGTATTGATAAAATCCAATATTTTCACCGCAACCTTCAGATACTCAGACTTGTAAATTTTACCGGCTTTGTAGTTGCCAGAAGGTCCTAGGGGACTTTCGACGAGTACATGGGGAATCTGAGCTAAATTGCCGGCGTTGATATTAACTGTGGCCTTGCAGAGCAGATAAAGCAAATTCCGGTATACTATAAATTCTGTTGCTAATCTTAACATTGGCGAGTAATCTAGGATAATGTTCGGACATATGCTGTGGCGCTTGCAACATCGGCTAAGGATATGCGTTGGACTTATAAATAATATAACATTAACTTCTCAAGGATCTTCAGTTTTTCAGTTCAAAGGGGGAGATCAATCTATCAATGAAATCTATCTGGGAAATCTGCTGTATATAGGTCATTATCGGTCATATGAACCTTCTCCCTTACAAGTAACTGGTTGACGCCGAGGTCTGTGAGTGTTGCAAGGAGGGTGGTGAGTGAGATTAAAAAGCTGTATTTTCCGAAGTCGGCCTCGCCAAGGATCCTTGCAAGGTATATGAGGAGTACGAAGGCCAATCACTTAACAGGTCCATATTTTATATCCTTTTTTTCATATAGTTATAGAGAGAACTTTGAGACCCCTTTTTTACCATTTTATGTCGTGGTGGTCAGTGGACTTCTGCAACTAGGCTATTTTTTTAGGTGGAGGAATTTGATCCGGTGATCTTGAGGGCCATAATCCTCTGTAACTTGGCTCTTTTGGTGATCACTGTGGGGGCTTTTACAGATCACATGAGAAGACTTAAGAAAAGCCATAAAGTAATGGTCCCCTGAATATCATGTTGGAGGCTACTGGGAGATGCTACAAGGAAAAATATTAAATATTAAATCATTTAGATCGTTGAATCATGATGGGATCTGTACTTTTCAATTCTAAAGGGGTTGCTGTTGAATTAGTGGCCAGACTTTTTAGGGGGGATATAATCCATAATTTGCGATCATTTAATTCAGATATTCCATCTGAGGTTTTTGATTTCTCATGGAACTTTTTCTTTGGATTTATAAGGCCAATGCAGGTAAAATATGAATTTTTGAAGCTCCTGGAAGTTTTCAGGGGGCAGAATCCCCGTTATATCCTTGAAATTGGAACAGCGAATGGAGGTTCTCTCTTCTCTTTCTGTAAATTAGCAGAAGATGATGCGACCATAATCAGCATTGACTTACCTGGAGGAGATTTTGGTGGTGGTTATCCCGAATGGAAGATCCCAGTATACACTGCCTTTGCCGGTGAAAACCAGAAACTTGTACTTTTAAGGAAGGATTCTCATAAAACTGAAACTTTAAATGATGTTAAAAAATTATTGGGTGAGAATAAATTGGATTTTCTTTTTATTGATGGTGACCATTCATATGAAGGTGTGAAAAGAGATTTTGAACTTTATTCACCTTTAGTTAGAGAAGGGGGGATTATTGCTTTCCATGACATAGCACCGCACTGGGATTATCCTGAGGTGGGTGTGACAAGGTTTTGGGATGAAATAAAGGGAGAATTTAGATCAGAAGAGTTCATTGCCGATGTAAATCAAGGATGGGCTGGAATAGGAATCTTATACTGGTAAACATTCTGAATAATTCTAAAATAAACATGACAGACGCTGGGGGTGGAGTAAGCTGTTATTAAATAAAAAATTCAGAAAGAGCGGAGATCTTACATTTACTGAATCTTGGGAGGCCATGCACTGTAAAACCTGGGCTTCTTAATTCACATTATGGTGGCTTTCCTAGGCACTGGTTGTGGATTTATTGGTCTTAATCTTGTATGAGTCGTCTTGCTCGGAGGGGCCTGTATTGTTGAAGAAGTAATGGTCTATTCTGGGTTTTTTTGTTGAAGCCGAGTAAAAGGGCTTATTATCTGCTTTCTTATGATCTTAGATATGGGGGTCTAAGATTAACAGCTGAAATTGGGGAATACTTTTTTTTGTTTTTTAGGCTCTCTGAATTGGTTTTCTACTTTGGTGTATCTTGATATGCGTGGATTATTCCTATTTCATAGTTTCCTTTTATTATTTTGATTTTGAAGTTTTCTTTTTTTAGTTTGTTTGTTATGTCCTTTGGAGTTTTGTTTTTTGGCTGTGGATGGTATTCTAGGATTATTTCTTTTATCCTTGAAAGGTTTGTTTTTTCTATGGCCTCGTATTCACAGCCTTCACAATCAAGTTTTAGTCCGATTTCCTGATCTTCTGGGATGTTATCTAATACTTCCTGGAGTGTTGTTGTTTCAACTACCTGCTCCTTATCCAGTTTACTATAAAATTGGGATATGTTCAAAGCATCTGGGGAATATCTAATAGTTCTGGTGCCTTTTTTTCCTGAAATGGCTTTATTTATAAGTTTGATTTTCTTTGATAGTTTTGGGTTTAGTTCGAGGTTTTTCTTTGCTGTGTTATAAAGCTCTGGGACTGGTTCAAATGCGATGACATTATATCCTTTGCTGGCAAAGTAAAGGGCGGTATCTCCAACATAAGCGCCAACATCTATAATGAGAGCATCATCAGAAAGATGCTCAAAACAATAATCTTCACCAACAAAAACTTCTAAGAGAATGAAAGGTTCCACATTGGCATTAAAACTTCAAGGAATCCATTTGTATGATTTTATTGTGTCTTTGAGAGATGATATTACGCAAGTTTTTCCTTTGCTTATCATTCAAATCTCTTGAACAAACACTTATCAGCACCTCTAAAAGAAATTTATCATTCTCCGTAAACATTATTTAAATATCGGAGATTGCCAACATTATATTCGGGTAAGAGACCCACTAAGAAAAGCAGTGTTCTAATGGGATCCTTTGTCGCCCTAAGAAGTTTAATTAAAGCAATGGGGAGGAAATACGCCCAGAATATGGGGCTTTTTTCTGGATCCTAATTTACCTAAACATTTTCAACAAACCAATTCATAATGTCACCTTCATATTCCCGAATACCTGCTACCTTGTGGGGGTTTATGTTTTGTTTACAGTTTTTTTGGTGTTGTATCCCGTGTGGATTTTTCCTCCTAATTTATTAATTTATTTTATGGGTATTGGTTGTTAGCATGAGGTTTGAAGGTGGTTCATTTCTTATGTTTTTTGTTCTTTTAGGACTTATGAAAAGAGGAGTTAATATTCTCTGCCTCTGATTTTAACGCATGTCACTTCTACAGCAGGTGAGATTTTTCTATAATCACACTAGATAGTTTTTATATCAGATCTGAGGATTTTTCAGAAGCTACATAGTCATTAATATTTGTAGCTTCTTTGGATCAGAACATTGGAAAACTTTACTTCCTTCACAAGCTTAGGTGATATGATAGCCGTGTCTACTAGCGTTCTTCTTATCTAATCGCTTGTTATAACCCTCGAACAGTTCATAATATCCCTTGACAATCCCTTTAACATTACAGTCCATACTCTTCTTCTTCTATTTCTCTTTTTAGTTGGTTGTATCCTATTTTGAACTTATAGTTCAGTTCAGCGTCTGCAAGACACTTGTACGTTGCATAGGCGATCGCGATGGGTAGCCAAATCAATCCAAAAGGTCCTAAGAACAGGGCGAAGAGTAGACTAATGATTAACCCAGCGATAAATCCAATGAAAATTCCTTCGCAAAACGCGTCAATGTAAATAAGGATTTTCTGCCCCTTTGTGAGTTTTTTTGGCCCATACTGGGTTATTGCTTTTTTCAGGCGTTCGTCTTCGAAAATTTCTGAAAATTTTTTCTCTTTTATCAGCTTGTAGATTTTTTCTTTCTTAGTTCTTTTATCTTCCCTAGAAGTAGGCTTTCTGGTTCCAGGTGCTGGTATCATTTCTGTTCTTTTATCGGGAATTCCATTTTCTGGTTTTGGCTTTAAAGGTGTTCCGCAACGAACACAAAATTTTGCGGTGTCATGGTTTTTAATTCCACACTTCCGGCAATACAAGGGGAACCACTCCCCCAGATTTTAAATGTCCACTTAAAACATCCTATAACATGAAAGGGGGTGCAGGGGGTTATGTTTTTCTTTGGTTGATGAGGATGATCACAGCTCTTTAAAGTCTTTTTTCTCTATAACTTGCGATTATATTATGTTCCTGTTTTTTTGTTCGTTATAGCAATGTTAAACGAAGTTATATAACAGCCAAAAAACACCCTACAAGACTCTTACAAATAATATATAGTAACAGAAAAACTAAGAATATAAACTGGGAGGAGATAATATTAAAATGAAAGAAATTCCAAAATTAGCTGTTTCAGTTTTCATATGTTTGATCGCGGGCTTCTTAGGCTCAATCGCCACAATATCATCCATAAACACATGGTACGCTTCCCTAACAAAACCACCATGGACCCCACCAAACTGGCTATTCGGACCAATATGGACCACACTCTACATACTAATGGGTATAGCAGCTTTTCTAGTATGGCGTGAAGGCTTCCAGAAAAAAGAAGTTAAAATAGCCCTGGGGATATTCAGCTTACAACTCATATTAAACATATTATGGTCAGTAGTATTCTTCGCCCTTAAATCCACCCTAGGAGCCTTCATCATAATCATAATACTCTGGACAACAATACTTTTAACAATGATCACATTTTACAGGGTGTCTAAACCAGCAGCTGCAATTCTCATACCATACATCACATGGGTGACCATAGCAACAGCACTAAACTACACAATATACACACTAAACATATAAAAATGCCAACGAACCAACCCCCACCTTGATTCTAGCTAAGAGACTTTAAGACCCATCACCTCAAAAAAAGTGTATAAGACATTTTAACTTTTTCAGCGGGAAGTCCCCCTCTAAGGGGGATGAAAGCCGAAAAACATTTTATAGTGATACATGGCTTACATGTGATATGCTCTCCAGTATCACTATATTTGTATGTTGGGGGAGCAAAAGAGAGTGCTCGGTTACAAGTTTCGTCTTTACCCGTCTAAAACCATTGAAACCTACTTGAACACTTTGACCTTTGCAGGTGGCTCTACAACCGCCCACTCCAAGAACAAGGCCAGGGCAGAAGGGCGGAAACCAACCCCGTGTGATACACAAAATAGTATGGGGAGAATCTTGAACTTAAGAAAGTTTACAGTAAAGTCTTGCAAATGGTAAACCAGTAGCTCTGGGGCAACATCAGGGCCCTCTCCAGGTTGAAAAAGAATGGTAAAAAAAGGTGGGAAGATTACGCTACAAAGGAAAATAGTACCCATAAATTATAATCAATCAGGGTCCGCGCTTGAAGGAAACAGGCTAATCCTTTCTAAAATTGGAGCTAATAAGAATTAAAGCCCATAGGATAATAAAGTGAGAGAGCTCTGTAAAGTGGTTCGCAGTCCTCCAGGTCGAAGGCAAGCCAGAGCCACTCTCAAAAACAGGAAAAGCCACCGGTATAGGGATAAAACACTTCCTAACAGACAGCAAAGGAAGACAAATAGAAAATCCAAACTATGAAAAAAACACTTAAAAAGATAGATCCTGCAAAAGAATTTTTCAAGGAAAAAGAAAGATTCAAAAAAAACAGAGAGAAAGCGAGAATAAAACTTGCAAGGGCCCATGAAAAACTTAAATCAAAAAGACTCCACAAACTCTCAAAATTCTACATCAAATGATATTATCTGTGTTGAAAACCTGAACTATGCTCAGGAACCGTCGTCTTGCCAAAGGGATACTGGATGCCTCATGGGGTAGATTCCTCCAACATGCTCGCTTACAAAGCTGAAAACGCTGGTAAACGAGCAGTGAAAATAAACCCAAAGGGCACAAGCAAAGGACTAATCCCTAATAACCCATACCAAGACCCCCATATCCGCCACCAGAATACTCGACTCGGGACTGGGACAGCCCCCCAAGCCCACGAAAAACCCCCTACTCAGCATCCCCTGCTTCGGTCATGGTAGCTGGGCAAGTTTCATCATTGAAACAGGAAACCCCTCCCATCATGGAGGGGTAGTTCACTTGAATCCTCTGTATTCAGAAATGTGCTTGTTCTGGTAACATGCAGTTCCTGAAATCGATTTTTGATGAAGTTTGCAAGTAGCAGGAGCATATAAAAACCGTTATAGGGGATGCTTCAGAATTGGGTGGAACACTGGCTATTTTGGATCTTCTACTGAAGTCCTCCATGAATAGTGCCAAGATGGCAAAAAGTGAACCACTGACTATTTTGGACCTTGTTCCTCTAGAAATTTTGTGGATGCATTTATTATAATCTCTTTCAGGGATGAGCCTTCTGGTTGTGCTGTTCCAAGGAG
>Ga0116168_1002009_pt1 | contig 13855 bp, 9 predicted proteins | sample AD_UKC129_MetaG_FD_89795 | JGI IMG/M metagenome (GOLD analysis project Ga0116168, IMG submission 89795) | Active sludge microbial communities of municipal wastewater-treating anaerobic digesters from Canada - AD_UKC129_MetaG | ecosystem: Engineered > Bioreactor > Anaerobic > Digestate | place...
GTCGACCGTACCGTTCACGGCAAAAACGAAAATTACCTGACTCCGGAAAGATCCGTTCCTGAGCAACAATTGCCCATTCCGTGGGAAAGTTGTATCCCTCTCAGTAGTGATTGGGGATGGACACCGCAGGCAAAATTTAAACCGGCTGACGAGGTGATAAAATTGCTCATTGAGGTGGTGGCAAAAGGCGGTAATTTGTTGTTGGGTGTCGGTCCTACTCCCGAAGGAATTATTCAGCCCGAAGTGGTAGCGCGATTGAAAGAAATTGGCGAATGGCTCGATGTTAACGGAAAAGCCGTTTATCGTACACGCATCACTCCTGTTTACAAAAGCGGGAATGTTTGGTTTACGGCCGACAAAGACGGGGAAACGCTGTATGCTTTTTATGTTCCTTCAGAAACGGGTAAAGCAAATTCCTCCTATATCGAATGGGAAGAGAATATTCCAAGAAAAGGATCGTCGATGGTATGCTTGAAAACGGGGCAAAAGGTAAGATGGAAACAAGAAAACAACACCGTTAGGGTTTACCTGCCAAAAGGTGTGTCGAAAAAGAATGAAATATTGGTTTTCTCCTTCAAAAAGCAATCATAGATGAAATATAGAGCTGTTTTGACCGCAATCGCCTTATTCTTTGTTGTTCAAGGGAGAGCTCAATGGGTAGATGAACCTGTGTATAAGAATCTGAATGCACCTACGGAAAGCAGAGTAAAAGATCTGTTGGGCGATTACACTGCTCCACAGGATAGCAATCAGGTGATTACGGTTCTTAAAGGGATACAGCATGCCGTTTCGCCGACTACCATCGTGAGGTATGCAAAAGGATGTGCCATAAGAGATACCACGCAAAGTAATATTGAAGAAGCTGTTGAGGTGGCGAAAATATCGGATGCGGTTGTTTTGGTTGTGGGTGGATCAAGTGCAAGAGATTTTAAGACAGAATATCTCGAAACCGGTGCTGCAGCGGTTAGTAACAAAAAAGAGGAAACGATTCCCGATATGGAATCGGGAGAAGGGTATGATCGATGTACATTGACATTGCTGGGAGATCAGGAAAAATTGATCAATGCGTTGGCCAAAATTAACAAACCATTAATCATTGTATATATTGCAGGAAGGCCGTTGGATATGAACAATGCTTCGGAAAAAGCAGATGCGTTGTTAATGGCGTGGTACCCGGCAGAGCAAGGCGGGTCGGCTGTAGCCGATGTGCTTTTCGGAGAATACAATCCTGCCGGCCGATTGCCGGTTTCGGTTCCTCGTTCGGTCGGTCAGCTTCCCGTATATTACTCCTTGGGTAAGCAGGGAGATTATGTTGAAGGGACAAGTACGCCTTTGTATGCTTTTGGTTACGGATTGAGTTATACCGGTTTTGAATATAGCGATTTATCGATCGATCGACAGGACAATAACGTACAACTATCTTGTAAGGTAACCAATACAGGATCTTTTGATGGCGACGAAGTGGTGCAGCTTTATGTAAGGGATAACGTGAGCTCGGTTGCTACTCCTCCGATTCAATTGAAAGATTTTCGACGGATATTCATCAAAAAAGGAGAAACGAAAGTGATTACATTTACGTTAACAGCCGATGACCTTTCGCTTTACAATCAACAGATGATGCGGACTGTTGAACCCGGAGAATTTACGGTAATGATAGGTGCTGCTTCCAACGATATTCGTTTAAAAGGTACATTTTATTACAAATAAAAATCGGTTTGTTACTCTATTATCTTAAATAAAGAGGTATATACCGGCTTATTGTCCTTTTTTATTCTTTTGTTTTTCTTTTCAAGTATTCGTAGGTGGCATGTTGGGCACGGACAGGCGGATTATCGTCGCGCTTGAAGACATTTTGCAGGTTTTCGTCAATCCATGCGGCGCTTTGGTTATCGGCAAGCTGCAGGTTAAGGATATCGATTACTTGCCGTTTCAATAGTTCGGATAAAATAGGGAATGCCGTTTCTATGCGGCGGCGGAGATTGCGTTCCATCCAGTCTGCCGAAGCAAGATACACATCTTCTCTGCCTTCGTTGTAAAAATACCATACGCGACTGTGTTCCAGATAAGCATCCACAATACGGGTAACGGTGATGTTTTTACTGTAGGGTTGATTGGGGACGAGCCGACAGATGCCTCGTATGATTAAGTCGATTTTTACGCCCGCTTCACTTGCCCGGTATAAAGCATCGATCATGTCTTTATCTTCGAGGCTGTTCATTTTTAGAATAATTCGTCCGGTACCTCCGTTTTTTACATGGTCAATCTCACGGTTGATCATTTTTTGTAGAACAGGGAGCATGTTGAATTGGCTTACCAGCAGCCGTTTGAACTCACGATGGTGAGGCTCCCCTTCGAGGATGTGGAAAATTTCGTCGATATCTTCAATAAAATCGCCGTGTGAAGTGAGCAATCCTTTATCGGAGTAGATGCGTGCCGTTTTCTCGTTGAAATTGCCGGTGCTTAAATAAGCGTAGCCCTTGAGCGGATGTTCGGGATCGTTGCTTTTCATTCGTACGTAGGCCAGTTTGGCATGGACTTTTAATCCCGGCAGGCTGTAAATGATTTTTATTCCCGCTTGCTGCATCAGTTCGGCCGTAACGTAGTTGTTTTCCTCGTCGAAACGGGCTTTCATCTCCACAAATACGGTTACTTTTTTGCCGTTTCTTGCTGCACTGATCAGACTGTTTACCACCGCCGAATTTTCGGCCACCCGATATTGCGTTACTTTGATTTCGACCACCTTTGGATCAAAAGCCGCTTGCATGAGAAAGCGCAATACATAGTCGAATGACTGGTACGGGAAATGCAAAAGCACATCTTGCCTGTGCAAAACGCTCAGGATGGAATTATCGGTTTCGAGTATTGGAACACGCAATGGGTCCGGGAGTTGGCGTTTGAGTTTTTCTCCAACCGGATTGGGAAGTTCGGCCAGTTCGGCCAGATTCAAGTAGCGACCGGAAGGTAAAAGTTCCTCTTCCTCAATTTCATATGTATCGCATAAGTATTTAAGGAAATAGGGCGGCATGTTCCGGTCATACTGAAAGCGGGTTACGGCACCTATTTTTCGTTTTCGTACTTTTTTGAGTATTTTTTCGGCAATATCTTTTTGATCTTCGTTCTCCAGTGAAAAGTCGGCATCGCGCGATATTTTTATACCGTAGCAATCGATAATATCGTATCCCGGGAACACACTTTGCAGATTTGCTTTGATGATGTCTTCGATAAACATGATGTAATAGAACCCGTTGTGGGTTGGAAGCTCTACAAAACGGGGCAATCGCGTGTATGGAATTTTCATGAGGGCGTAGGTGTAGCGAGGTTGTTGACTTGTCGATTTTCTTTTTCTTTTGCGTCGGAGACTGATTACCAGATAAATGCGTCCGTCCTGAATAAATGAATGAATGCCGTTTTTTTGGATGATCATAGGTTGAAGAAAAGGGAATATTTCTTCGTTGAAATATTTTTCGATGAATGTTTTATGAAAAGGTTCGACTTCCTCGCCCTGATAAAGAATAATACGATTTCTTTTGAGTTCAGGGAGTATGCTGTCGTAAAAAATACGATCATACTCCTCTTCTTGAGTAGTGACTTCTTTGTTGATTTCTGTGAGTATTTGCAATGCTTCTCTTGTTGCTTCGTCGTCTTTGATGCTTTTCAGCAGCTTATTATGGTACCTTGATACACGTACTTTATAGAATTCTTCCAGATTAGATGAATAAATGGAAAGAAATTTTATGCGTTCGTAAACCGGCAATCGTTCGTCTTTCGCCTCGAGCAATACTCTGTAATTGAACGACAACCAGCTTAAATCACGGTTAAAATATCGATAGTTGGAAGCATCCATACCTAAATGGTTTTACGGCTTTGTACAAAAATAGTGAAATAACTTCAATAAAAAACAGTAATTTTGCCTGAATAAAAAGATGGGAATGAAGAAAATTGGTTTATTGTCGGATACCCATAATTATTGGGATGAACGATACGAAACGTATTTTGCCGCGTGTGATGAAATATGGCATGCAGGAGATATCGGTTCGTTGGAATTGTCAAATCGGTTTGAAGCGCTAAAGCCTTTTCGTGCAGTGTATGGCAATATCGATGATTATCGCGTTCGCAGGGCTTATCCTTCAGTGCTTCGATTTACGTTGGAAGATGTGGATGTGTTGATAACGCATATCGGCGGTTATCCGGGAAAATACGATCCCTCCGTTCGTTCGCTTCTGTATACTGATCCACCCATGCTTTTTATTTGCGGACATTCCCATATTTTGAGGGTGATGTACGATAAAAAGCTGCGGTTTCTCTATATGAATCCGGGTGCCGCAGGAAAATTTGGCATTCATCGGGTGAGAACGCTTTTGCGATTTGTGTTCGATGCGGGAGACATTCGCGATCTTGAAGTTGTCGAGCTTGGGGAAAACGGATAGTTTTTGCAAATGTGTATTCAGACAATAGCCGTGATGATTCCTCCTGCCCCCAGTATCATCAAGATAGTTCCTACAATGCGGTTGAGCATGATCAGTCCTCTTCGGTTGAAGTATTTTCGGAGTCGCGAAACAAGCAGAGTGATAAAAGTCCACCATAATAGCGCTCCGAGTGCTATGGAAATCATTCCCACGATTAGCGAAACGCTTCCTTCTGTCAGCGGATTGAATTGGAAACGAGCATAGAGGGTGATGAATACGAGGATAATGGCTACATTGGAAAAGGTAAGCAGAAAAGAGGATATAAAATCTTTCATATAGCGTGTTTCTTCCACTTTCATTGTCGGTGTCCAGCCTTTCAGCGGATTTGAACGAAACACGCCGAAGCCAAAGAAGAATAAAATAATGCTGCCCACAAGTTGGATTGTTGTTTTGTGTTTCGCCAGGAAATCGGAAACCATTGCTACCCCTATTAAGGTAATCAGTGCGTAGGTAAGGTCAGAAAGCATAGCGCCTATGCCGGTGGCAAAGCCGTGTTTACAACCCCTGTTTAAGGTGCGCTGAATGCACAACATGTTTATTGGCCCCATGGGCGAAGCAACAAATAAGCCGATGATAAAACCTTTGACGGCAATTTCGCTTAACGACATTTTTTCTTGCGTTGTTTTCGTTTGCCAAAGATATGCGCAATAATTGTTACATACAAAAAAGAGATTTTAATTCTCATATTCGTTCTCTTTTCATTAACTTTGCAACGTAAACAGTAGCTTTCATTTTGTTTCAACGTTAAAAAATAAAAATAATGATCGTTTTTTTCAGAACCACTGCTCAACATATTATTGCTGTTGAAACTTCTCTCCCTTTTTCCGAGGAAACAGCCAATCGTTTGAAATGGCTTTTCGGAAATGCAGAAATGCTTGATTCTGCCAAGATTGACGAACGATTTATAGGTCCACGTCGTGAAATGATTACACCATGGAGCACATGTGCCGTGGAAATTACTCAGAACATGGGAATTACAGGTGTTGCCCGCATCGAAGAGTTTATCCCTGCCAAAGAAGATGACAGGTATGATCCTATGTTGCAGGAGATGTATGAAAAACTCGATCAGGGAATATTCACGATCGATAAAGTACCCGACCCCATTATTTATATCGACGATATTGCCGCTTATAACGAGAAAGAAGGATTGGCCTTGAGCGAGGAGGAGATCGCGTATTTGAATGAGCTGAGCAAAAAAATGAATCGAAAACTTACCGATAGTGAGGTCTTCGGATTTTCTCAGGTGAATTCCGAGCATTGTCGTCATAAGATTTTTAACGGAAAATTTATTATCGATGGCGAAGAAAAAGAGAGTACGCTTTTTCAACTTATCAAAAAAACATCGCAGGTCAATCCAAATAAATTGGTTTCGGCATATAAGGACAATGTGGCTTTTGTGGAGGGGCCGACACGTGAGCAATTTGCTCCGGTCAATCCCGAGCAGCCCGATTTTTTCTCTACGAAAGATGTCGACAGTGTGCTTTCATTGAAAGCCGAAACACATAATTTCCCCACGACAGTAGAGCCTTTTAATGGTGCCGCTACCGGTACGGGCGGAGAAATTCGCGACAGGCTGGCAGGAGGCAAAGGTTCGCTTCCACTGGCAGGAACGGCTGTTTACATGACGTCCTATCCACGATTGGAAGACGATCGTCCATGGGAAAATACTCTTCCACCCAGAAAATGGTTGTATCGGACACCGGAAGAAATTCTCATTAAGGCATCTGATGGTGCTTCCGATTTCGGGAACAAATTTGGGCAACCCTTGATTTGCGGTTCGGTATTGACGTTTGAACATACGGAAAATTATAAAAAATTTGGTTACGACAAGGTTGTCATGCTTGCCGGAGGTGTTGGTTTCGCCAATAGGCGCGATGCGTTGAAGGAAGATCCCAAACCGGGTGAAAAAATCGTAATGCTGGGAGGAGACAACTATCGTATCGGTATGGGGGGAGGGGCAGTTTCATCGGTGGACACCGGGAAATATACGGCAGGTATTGAATTGAATGCCGTGCAGCGTGCCAATCCCGAAATGCAGAAACGGGTGTCGAATGTTATTCGCGCGTTAGTGGAATCCGATGAGAATCCCATTGTGGCTATCCATGATCATGGTGCCGGTGGTCATTTGAATTGCTTTTCCGAACTGGTGGAAAAAACGGGAGGAAGAATTGAGATGGATAAACTTCCCATTGGAGATCCGACATTGTCGGCAAAGGAGATTATCAGCAATGAAAGCCAAGAACGCATGGGGCTGCTTTTGGAACAAAAAGATATTGATCGTCTTGAGCGTATTTCGTCGCGCGAGCGATCGCCAATGTATGTGGTTGGGGAAACTACGGGCAACAAACGTCTTACCTTCGTGCAACCGGATGGTATTTGTCCTATCGATATGGATTTGGACGATTTTTTAGGTAAAGTGCCGGTGACCGTTATGGAGGATACGACGATAGAAGAAAAATATGCGGCTTTTGAATACGATCTCGACAAACTGGATACTTATCTTGAAAATGTACTGAGGTTGGAGGCGGTTGCTTGTAAGGATTGGCTTACCAACAAAGTTGACCGATCGGTGACGGGTAAGGTGGCACGTCAGCAGTGTCAAGGGAAAATTCAGCTTCCTTTGAACGACCTTGGTGCAGTGGCTCTTGATTATAAAGGGAAGGAAGGCATAGCGACTTCTATTGGGCATGCTCCTCAGGTAGCTTTGATTGATCCGGCTGCCGGCTCGGTGATGGCTGTTGCCGAGGCGCTTACCAATATTGTTTTTGCTCCACTCAGCGAGGGATTACAAAGTGTATCGCTCAGTGCCAACTGGATGTGGCCGTGTCGTAATCCCGGCGAAGATGCGCGTCTTTACAAGGCAGTGGAGGCTTGTTCCGATTTTGTTTGCAAGCTGGGGATTAATATTCCCACAGGGAAAGATTCGTTGTCCATGACGCAAAAATACGGAGACGACAAAGTGCTTGCCCCGGGTACCGTGATTATTTCTGCTGCGGGTGAGGTGAAGAATATTCGTAAAATTGTTTCCCCTACCTTGGCTTATATTAAAGGAACGTATATTTATTATGTTGCTTTCTCGTCGGATACCCTTAAACTCGGTGGGTCTGCATTTGCGCAAACCCTGGGTAAGGTTGGGGACGAAGCTCCTACGGTTCCCGATGCCGAGTATTTTAAGCAGGCTTTTGCCGCAGTTCAGGAACTTGTCAATCGAGGGCTTATTCTCGCAGGGCACGATATCTCGGCAGGAGGAATGATTACGACTATGCTCGAAATGTGTTTTTCCAACCCGAAAGGCGGATTGGAAGCCCGGTTGGATAAAATTCCTTACGATGATCTTATTAAGATTTTATTTGCCGAAAATCCGGGCATCCTTATCCAGGTAAAACATCGTCATTTGGTGGATAAAATTCTGAGAGATTACGGGGTGGCTTCTTTTATTGTTGCTCGTCCAATTAAGAAACGTTCTCTTATTATTCAAAAAGGCGAATTTCGCCAAGATTTCGACATTGACCGGTTGCGTGATGTTTGGTACAAAACTTCCTATTTGTTGGACCGCAAACAAAGTGGAGAGTATTGTGCAAAAAAACGATTCGAGAATTATAAGAATCAGATTTTGAAATTCACGATTCCTTCCACTTTTACAGGGAAGTTTGACGATTTGGGATTGAATCCCGACAGAAAAGAAAAATCGGGAATTACTGCGGCCATTATTCGTGAAAAAGGAACAAACGGCGAACGTGAGATGGCTTATGCACTTCATCTTGCCGGTTTCGACGTGAAGGATGTGCATATGACCGATCTTGTATCGGGACGCGAAACGTTGGAAGATGTTCAATTGGCCGTTTTTTGCGGAGGATTTTCCAATGCGGATGTGTTGGGTTCTGCCAAAGGATGGGCAGGGGCATTTCTCTATAATGAAAAAGCAAACAAAGCATTGAAAAATTTCTACGCCCGCCAAGATACATTGAGTTTGGGGGTATGCAATGGTTGTCAGCTCATGATGGAACTCGGTTTGGTATATCCGGAAATGGGCGACGATCACCCAAAGATGCGACCCAATATATCGAATAAATTTGAATCGACGTTTGTGAGTGTGGAAATTCCACACAATGATTCTGTGATGTTGAAGTCGCTCGAAGGTTACAAATTGGGTGTTTGGGTATCGCATGGCGAAGGGTGTTTCGAGCTGATGTATCCTGAATCGGAATATGCCATTGCGGCAAAATATGTCTACAGCGAATATCCGGGTAATCCCAATGGATCGGATTATGCCGTTGCGGCTGTGTGTTCCAAAGACGGTCGTCATTTGGCAATGATGCCTCACCCCGAACGGTCTATTTTCCCTTGGCAAAATGCATATTATCCTTTCGAATACCGCAAACATGATGTTACCCCATGGATGCAAGCCTTTATAAATGCATATGAGTGGCTTAAAGAAAGAAAATAATCGAAGTATATGAAGAAAAGATCATACATTTTTGAACATGCGATGAAAGTGCGAGATTACGAATGCGATGCTCAAGGTTATGTAAACAATGCCAATTACCAGCATTATTTTGAAGTAGCAAGGCATGAGTTTATGGCGAAACACGGTCTCAATTTTTACGATTTGACGAAAAAAGGAATCGATGCCGTGGTTTCTTATGTTGAAATCCGCTATAAATCGCCGTTGTTCGGGATGGAGGAATTTACCTGTGCCCTCAATATAAAGAAAGAGGGATTGAAGTATATTTTTAATCAAGATATCATTCGGTTGCACGATAGAAAATTGTGTGCCAGAGGAAAAGTCGAAGTAGTATGTCTTATTGACGGAAAATTATCCCAACCTTCTATTTTCGATGAAGCTTTTAAGGAATATATTCAAGAATAGAATTTTGTTTTATCCCGAGTAAACACCGATCAATGGCTCTTACCGAAAAATCACTTTACCAAATTGCTCTTACTCAAATAAACGGAGTAGGAGTTGCGCATGCGCGTAATCTTATGCAAGCGGTTGGCGACGAGGAAGCCATCTTCAAGGAGAGTAAGCAAAAACTGGAATCGATCCCGCGGATCTCAAGGCGATTGGTCAATGAAATTCATAACCCCGAGGTGATTAAACGTGCCGAGAAGGAGTTGGAATTTGTGGAAAAAAACCGCATCGATTTGCTTTTTTTTACTTCTGATGAATATCCTCAGCGGCTAAACCATTGTGTCGATGCTCCTGTTTTGCTTTATGCCAAGGGCAACGTCGATTTGAATCGCAGTAAAGTGGTTAGCATTGTCGGAACGCGTCGTGCTACACGATATGGGTTGGATTTTTGTCGCAAATTTGTGAAAGAACTTTCGGAATTGTTTCCGGATATATTGATAGTAAGCGGATTGGCCTACGGAATCGACGTTTGTGCTCATCGGTCAGCATTGCAAAACCAATTGTCTACCGTGGGTGTATTGGGACATGGATTAGACCGAATTTATCCTGCTGTGCATCGTAAAACGGCAGTCGATATGCTTGAGTGTGGGGCTTTGCTGACCGAATTTCCTTCCGGTACCGGCCCCGACAGGTTTAATTTTGTCAGGCGAAACCGTATTGTTGCCGGAATGGCCGATGCCGTGGTTGTTATCGAATCGGCCGAGAAAGGGGGATCGCTTATTACGGCCGATATCGCCAATTCGTATTATCGTGAGGTCTTTGCCGTTCCCGGTCGTACAACCGACAGAATGTCGGCAGGATGCAACAGTTTCATTTCTTCCAATAAAGCTGTTCTTTTGCAAAGTACTGCCGATTTTGTTGAGCAGTTGGGATGGGATGCTTCTTCCAAAACCGTTGAGCACAAACAAAAAGAATTGTTTTTGAACCTTAATGAAGAGGAAGAAAAAGTTTTTAATGTTTTGAATAATACAGAATCCATACACGTAAATTTACTTGCCATTGAACTTAATATTCCTGTGACGGATCTGTTTTTTACTTTGTTGGAGCTTGAAATGAAAAATGTGGTAAAGGCTTTACCTGGCGGAGTTTATAAGTTGGCGTAAGAAAAATAATACGATTGGATGGCGTTTCTTTGCTTTTTCCTTCGATATTTTTGTAACTTTGGATACTTAAAGCCGATTGAAGGAGAGTAAAATCGCATTGAATAGGTAGCAGCTACGTAATTAATTTATCAAATCAATAAACATGGCAGAAGAAAAAGACAACAACAATGAAAAACTCAAAGCGCTTCGCGCCGCGATGGATAAGATAGAAAAAACTTATGGCAAAGGGTCGATCATGAAAATGGGAGACGAAAAGGTGGAAGAAGTTGCCGTTATTTCTTCGGGTTCCATCGGATTAAATGCCGCGTTGGGCGTAGGAGGATACCCTCGTGGGCGAGTTATTGAAATATTCGGACCCGAGTCATCAGGGAAAACCACACTGGCTATTCATGCCATTGCCGAGGCACAGAAAGCGGGAGGAATAGCTGCATTTATTGATGCAGAACATGCTTTTGATCGTTTTTATGCCGAGCAGTTGGGCGTCGATGTTGAGAATTTGCTTATCTCTCAGCCCGATAGCGGCGAACAAGCACTGGAGATCACCGAACAACTCATTCGCTCTTCGGCAGTAGATATCGTAGTTATCGATTCTGTTGCAGCCCTTACACCAAGAGCTGAACTCGAAGGGGAAATGGGAGACTCGAAAGTGGGATTGCAAGCGCGATTGATGTCTCAGGCTTTGCGAAAACTTACGGCAGCTATCAGTAAAACAAACACTACGTGTATATTTATTAATCAGTTGCGTGAGAAAATCGGCGTTATGTTTGGCAATCCGGAAACTACGACCGGTGGTAATGCTTTGAAGTTTTATTCTTCGGTGCGGCTTGATATTCGGCGTATCGGTTCCTTGAAAGACGGTGATGAGATATCCGGTAGTCAGACTCGTGTGAAAGTAGTGAAGAACAAGGTTGCACCCCCGTTTCGAAAAGCGGAATTTGATATTGTCTATGGTGAAGGTATTTCTCGTGAAGGAGAAATTGTTGATCTCGGATCCGACTTGGGGGTCATTAAAAAAAGTGGTTCATGGTATAGTTACAACGATACAAGACTCGGACAAGGACGAGATGCCGCTAAAAAAATGATAAAGGATAATCCCGAATTGGCGGAGGAGCTTGAAAAATTGATTTTTCAAGCATTGAAAACCAAGAAATAAAAAATGAACGAGATTCGAAACGCCGAATCTCGTTTTTTTATTTTTTTATATAATACAATTCACTTCTTCTGAATAAGCCTTCTAAAGGCTGATAATATTTAATTATTTATTTTATTCTGTTTCGTTTATGAAAGATTATCGGCATCTTACTGCATCTGAAATTGATACCTTGAAACAAAATGGTTGTACCCACTGTGATTGGTCTCTGGTTTGGGTTAAAGAAAACTTTAAGCCTGATTATATTCGCGACACCGTATTTTCAGGTGAAATAAAGTTGGGTGTTTTGGAAAAAGATTTTCTCCTGGATGGAGGGGTAAAAAAACACGCATGCATAAACCGTGCGGTAATCCACCATTGCGAAATTGGCGATAATGTAGTCATCGAGAATATCCAGAATTATATTGCCAACTATCGTATTGGCGATAATTGTTTTATTCAGAATGTGGATGTTCTTTTGGTAGAAGGGAAAACAACATTTGGGAATGGGGTTAAAGTAAACGTGTTGAATGAGATGGGAGGGAGAGAAGTTCACATTACCGATAAATTATCGGCGCATTTCGCCTACATTTATTCCTTATACCGTCATCGTCCCAAACTTATCGAGCAAATGAAAGCCATTATCGACTTTTACAGTGAGAAACACGCTTCGGATATAGGTACGATTGGGAACGATTGTGTGATTGTAAATGTGGGTTATATTAAAAATGTAAGCATCGGGTCGTATTGTAAAATAACCGGCACTATGAAATTGAAAAACGGGAGCATCAACAGCAATAAAGAGGCTCCTGTTCACATTGGAAGGAATGTGATTGCGAGAGACTTCATCATATCATCAGGTTCGCGGGTCGATGGAGGAACAATCATCGAGCGCTGTTTTGTTGGCCAGGCTTGTCATTTGGATCATGGTTATTCGGCTTCCGATTCGTTGTTTTTCAGTAACTGTCGGGGTGAGAACGGCGAGGCGTGTGCCGTGTTTGCCGGTCCTTATACCGTAACCCATCATAAATCTACTTTACTTATTGCCGGAATGTTTTCATTCATGAATGCAGGATCGGGCTCCAACCAGAGCAATCATATGTATAAATTGGGTCCAATCCATCAGGGTATTGTGGAACGGGGTGCAAAGACCACCAGCGATTCTTATGTGTTGTGGCCGGCAAAAGTAGGCCCCTTTTCACTCATTGTGGGGAGACATTATAAACATTCCGATACCTCCAACTTGCCCTTTTCGTATTTGATTGAAAAAAACAACACCACTTATGTGTCGCCTGCGGTTAACCTGCGAAGTGTCGGCACCATACGCGATGCGAAAAAATGGCCTGAGCGCGATAAGCGTACAGATTCTCGCCACCTCGATTTCATTAATTTCAATCTGTTGAGTCCATATACCATTCAAAAGGTGTTTGCAGGAATCGAAATATTGAAACATCTTCAGTTTATTTCGGGCGAAACATCGGAAATTTATACTTACCAGAGTTGTATCATTACCAATTCCGCTTTGAAAAAAGGATTGGATTTATACTACATTGTTGTCCACAAGTTTTTAGGAAATTCGTTGATAAAGAGGTTAGAGAAAACTCCATTCAAAAGCAACGGGGAGATAAGAGACCAACTGAAACCCACGACCGATATCGGATTGGGTGAATGGATAGATCTTTCGGGATTGATCGCTCCCAAATCGGAAATCGATATCCTGCTCAATCGGATTGAAAATGGCGAAATAACCGGATTGGAAGAAATTAACAACGAGTTTCGGCGACTTCATGAAAATTATTACGTATATGAATGGACATGGGCATGGAATAAAATTCAGGAATTTTATGATGTAACAGAAGAAACTATCACGGCGCAAGATGTTACCCATATTGTTGAAAAGTGGAAAGAAAGTGTGATCAAATTGGATGAGATGATATATGACGATGCAAAAAAGGAATTTTCACTGTCTTTTAAAACCGGTTTTGGGGCCGATGGGGATATTCAGGAACAGGAGCTGGATTTTGAACACGTTCGTGGTGCATTTGATAAAAATCCGTTTGTGATGGCGACCTTGCAGCACATCAAGGAAAAAAGAGCACTGGGTAATGAACTTATTGAAAGAATAAAAAATATAAATAAGTAAGGCTAATTGTATGAGTTAAGAAATATTTTGTATTTTTGTTCTGTCCTTTGAAAGAGATGAATATGAAATTCTTGCATTCAAAAAACTTTCCAATGAACAAAA
>Ga0116168_1002012_pt1 | contig 13841 bp, 15 predicted proteins | sample AD_UKC129_MetaG_FD_89795 | JGI IMG/M metagenome (GOLD analysis project Ga0116168, IMG submission 89795) | Active sludge microbial communities of municipal wastewater-treating anaerobic digesters from Canada - AD_UKC129_MetaG | ecosystem: Engineered > Bioreactor > Anaerobic > Digestate | place...
AAAAAAAAAAAAAAAAAAAAAAAAATAAAAAAAAAATTTAAAAAAAAAAAAAAAAAAAAAAAAAAAATGTGTGACCGTTATCATATTACGAGATGTAATTATTTGTTAAAAATATTTATAAAATGAAAGGTAAGTAATTTGTAATAATTATTATGGGCTTTAGCCCGCCCGTGCGCCCTCGTGCGCACGGGCTTTATGCTTACACCGCCTGAGCTAATGATATTTTTTATCATAAATTATAAGCTACTCCTAGACCTAACGTTATTACTTCATGGAACTCGATATCTTTTTTTATAAATAAGCTGTTAAGGTAAGAATTTGGTATACTAAGCTCAGTATAAACAAGTGTTTTTTTCTCTTTCAATATTTTTGAATTTCTTATAATTCCAAATGCTATTATGGATGATGTGTATATACCGGTAGGCTTGTAGTAGTTAACAGGATATTTCGATTCCCAAACTATTTTGTATTGCTTACCTATTGGATGGTTAATAAACTCTCCCAGCATTAAAGGAATTATAATATATTTATTATTGAATATTTTAAACTTAAATGGATAGTATAATAGTTTTGCAGTTAGTGAATGTATCTCCTTGCTGGTATTCATTGCAGGCACGTAACCGTAGGATAAATCCATACTCAAATGATCTCGTATTATTTCTTTACCAAAGCCAATTGAAACAAATCCAATATTCCCACCGTATTGTACTTTATAATATTTTACTTCATCTGCATAAATTAAAATTGCTATGATGAAATATATTATTAGTATTTTTTTCATTTAAAAATCTAACTGTGTTATCTTATAGCTACTTTTCTCTAATGTTAAAATAACAATTTTTCTTCTGCTAACAGAATTTATAATCAAAAAATCAACATTATTATTGTATTTATTAGGCAAATATTCATAATTATGTGTGTGCCCATGAATCGATAATTTCACATTATATTTTGCCAAACTATCTATAAACAGTTTTTCTTGCACTTTATTAAATTGCTCAGAAAATGGTGGAATGTGTGAGAATACAATTGTAGTTTTATTCTCTTTATATTTTTCAAGTATTTGGTTATAACCATCAAATATTATTGGGCCTTTGTAATCCCATAAATTATTATTTAAGTAAGCAAACAATATATTATTGTACACAAAATAATTTGAAAAATCACCAAACATTTTTTTATAAATTACTTGCCCGTTAGTTATGCAATCGTGATTACCAATTACTACTAAGTAAGGATACTTTAATTTTGAAATAATTTTATAAAACTTTTCGTATTCTTCTTTTAAGCCACGCTCGGTAACATCACCTAAATTAACTACAAAATCCAAACTATCCAAAGTGTTAATTTTTGCTACAGCATCTGATAATTCTTTATAATACAAATGTGAGTCACTTATAAGTGCAATTTTTACTGATGTTTTCTTGGAAGTTTTTAGTTCTTCTTGCATTTTTTGCAAGAAAATACTATTAGATTTGTAATTTGGTACATTAACATCAAATGGCGAATAATCAACTAAATCGCATCCATAAATAAAAACAAAAAACCATAATATTTTAACAATTTTTTTCATTTCAAAATGGATTCTCTACATACATCTGCACCATTCCCCCTTCTTGCCCTTTAGCATAATCCATTCTTAAAACTAAGCCTTTCATATAGGCCCTTATACCTAATCCTAAACTATATTTCATATCATCATGCAAAGTTTTTATTCTCCAATATGGTGCTACTCTGCCAACATCAATAAAACTAGCAATTTGCAGAATATCAATTCCTAATTTTTTTGTAAATTCATATTGACTAAATGGATTCCATTCTATATTCTTTCTAAGTTCTAACGAATAATAAATCATTGCTCTATCATGATATCTATAATCTTTATATGCTCTCAAATATTTTATTCCCCCCAATGTTGGCCCTATAAATAACTTTGGCCTTTTATATATTCTCTTACCATCATCTAACTCATAATCATTCCAACTGGGAGTATCCATCGTCATAAAATTTAAAGAAAATATTGATGGATATTTATTTATACCATCTTTTATAGGATAAAAGTATCTCATATCAAACTTCCAAACAACCGCTTCAACATCGCAACCAAAAGCCTTATACTGCCTTATGTAAGAAATTTTTTGATAACTCCCATATGTTGGGAAATAGTAATTATTTGTATTATCATTACTCAACGAATAATCCACAGCCGCGGCAACAATTTTAGGTTTTATAAACGAGTTTTCTAACGTCATATCTCTATAAATAAATTTTGTCTCAAAATAAATTTTACCAAAATCAAATATTTTAATATCACTCAAATCAGAATTACTTAACACAGCTTCACCAACTTTGAAATCATTAATATTCTCACCTTTAGCAAAAGGTAATAAATTCTTAAAATTTAACTCAATCCAATAATCAGTTCCATGTAAAAGGAAATGTTGCTTTTCACTCGATTCATTACTCCCTGGCCAAATCCCTTTACTATTTGGGGCTCCAATATATTCTTTAACATCTCCCAATTTTCCCATAAAAATATCAGGGCGTATAAACTGCCTGTTCCAAAAAGGATTTTGGACTTCATCAGCTTGAAAATAAAAATATTTTGATCTGTTTGTAGATATCAAACAACCAATTTTTGTAAAAGAATTTTCTTGCGGATATCCCTTAACACTTGTAAAAGTTCCAAATACCCAACCAATAGAATTACTATAAAAAACAAAAGGCAAAGTAGAAACAGCAACAGAACTTGTATCACTATTAGCGAATGTGATAGAAAAAGATATCACTATTATAATTAAATATTTCTTCATTTTACAAACATTATTAATATCAACTTTAAATATACATTTTTTTTGAATAATAATATTAAAGATAAATAACAATAAAAAAGTTCAATTTATTTTGCTCGGGCGCTTCCAGGGTTGCCCCAGCGTGCGCTTGTGCGCACGCTGGGGTAGCGGGCGGAAGCCCGCTATTACTATCCCCCTTTGTCCCCCTTAAAAAGGGGGATAGTAAAATTGTGGATGTTTAAAATAATTATTTTTTTATCCATAACTTTTCTAATAATACCTACAAAATTTATTTTCCCATCACGCAACTAAATGTCAATGCATTATCTACAAATTCATATTTAATTATTTCAATTTTTCTTAAGTCTTTTTCTCCATAATTTATTGATTTATGAGCAGTTGACAAGTTTTTTCTCCCTATTGAATAATTTGGATTTAATTTAATATTTAGCAAAATATTCAATTTTTAAATCTAAATAAAACCACTGAATAAATAAATCATAAAAAAAAAGCAAGGTCGCTTTCGCTCCCTTGCTCTTAATTTATGTTTTTCAGAATAATAGCTAATATAAATTTTTAGATTATTTTACCAATGCCATTTTAATCATAGTTTTAAAATTACCTGCTTCCATTTTACAAATGTAAATACCAGAATTCATATTAGCAGCATTAAAATTAACAGTATGTAAACCTTCAGATGCATAACCATTAAATAAAACGGCAACTTCTTGTCCCATTAAATTGTAAACACTAACTTTAACATTTCCAGCTTTTGGAACAGTAAATTGAATTTTTGTTGTTGGATTAAATGGATTTGGATAATTTTGTTTTAAACTATATGTTGTAACATTTACATTTTTATCTTCAACTGCAGTTGGAGATAAAATATCTGTTAAAGCTCTTGGTAAAATCTGATAACCTGAACCAGTTGTTGAAGAAGATTTAAATTGTGTCAACACACCAACTATATCTTTTGGCCAAGTTGGTTCTGTTGTACCGTCAATATCTGTGTCTTTATCTATTCTTAATATCATACCTTTTTTTTGTGCTGGATCGGTATTTATATACAAATTAGCATCTCTTCCACTTTTTGGCCAAGTACCGTATACTTTGTATACACCCTTTATTTTTATTAACTTAGCTTCAAAATTTTCCCCATTTAATGTATCATTTAATGTAAAATCTATTGGTTCAGGCATTGGATTTCCTGTACTTAATACAGTTATATTTGCTGGTTTTGCAACAAGTTCAGTTAATTGATTGAAAAATTCAATATGCCCACCTACTCTTACTTTATCCCCCATATTATAGGCTTTAGGTGTACCTTTTACAAAAAAATTAATAGCACCAGTATTATCATAAATATAATATGAGCCCGAGCTTGTTGAACTCAAATTATAGTCAATTGTAAAAATTATACCTTCAACATTTACACTATCCATAGAATTTTTTTGTCTTGCCTCTTGAATTGTAATTACTTGGGCATATAATCCCACGCCCAATAACAATAATATTGAAAATAACTTTTTCATAGTTTTTACCCTTATTTATTTTGGTTAATGCAAATCTAACTTATTTATATTTCGATATAATTATTAATATATTAACTAATCGTTAACATTATTTAATTAGCATCATCTTTCTTGTAATTGATTTACCATCTATATTTAATTGATAAAAATACATCCCAGATGGTAAATTCTCACCGTTAAATTGAACTGTATGTACACCTGCTTCAAATGTTTTATCTGCTAAATCAGCAACTAATTTGCCTGTTACATCATATACTTTTAATGTTACTTTTGAAATATTGTTAACTTTGAAAATTATATTTGTTACTGGATTAAATGGATTTGGATAATTATAGCTTATCATTTTGTCATTAATATTTATAGATGGTGCACTAACAGGATTGACTACTTTGAAATCGTTTGTATCTCTAGGGAATAATTGATAACCACCTTTACCAGTAGTAGTATATTGCCCTAATAATCCTGTTACATTCAAAATTTTTGTTTTATAAATATCTTTTAGCCTATCAGGTAAAATATAAAAATTCAAAGATTTTAGTAACCTTATATCAATATATTTTGTATCATCATCAGCACTAACATATCTAACATTATAACCTGTAGAGGTCAAATCTGAAGTTGGCCATTTTGCTGTAGAAGACATTTTAATATTTTTTATAGTAACTAATTGTCCTTCATAAAATTCTGGAAATCTTAAAAATTCTTGTATTGTCAACTCTTTTGGCGCAGGTACATATGCACTTGTTTTTATTAATTTGCTACTATTTACTGTTATTTCGGTTAACCCATTATAAACTGAAATTGAGCCGGTTACTTCAATACTATCGCCAATATTAGAAACAGGTGCTTTATACAAATACATTCCCGCTGTACCATCTGTTATGTAATATCCTGGTGCTGTAGCAGAACCAAAATTTACTGATGTTACAACACCTGCAACAGTTACAGTTTTACCAACATAACTTGTTAATCTTGCTTCCTCAATTGTAATTTTGCCTGCTAATGGTACAAATGTTCCACCAAGATCTTCTATAGAACCAGCTACCAATATTACTTCATTATTTGCACCTACTGTTACAAATACTTTTATCGTTTTTGGTGTTAATAATGGATTTGCTTGCCCATCTATATTTGAAGTTCCATAAATTCTTAATTTAGCTGTTTTATTAGAAGATTTATCTACTACTGTTATATCTTTTTGTTCATTAAATAACATTAAAGTTGTTGGCCATTCTGAAGCATTTTGTATTTCTATATTTGGTATAGTAACATTTTCCCCTTCATAATTTCTAGGATTATTTAATAAGTCACTCAAGCTAACATTATCTATACTTGGTATAAAACCATAATAATTTTGTTTGCCAATTACTAATTGTACACTCTTTTCTTCATCACTTGAAATTGAATATACCCCATTAACATTTTTTACAATACCTGCTACAAATACACTATCACCACTATTGGTAACATATGGATTATATGGTATTCCATCCACAAATATAGAACCTGTATTATCTACTAAATAGAATCCTAACTCTGGATATTTAAAATTTGCTGAATTTACTACTCCAAAAACTGTTACAACTTGACCAACTTTTTGCTTTGCTTGTTCAATTTTTATGGGATTTGGTACAACTTGCGCTTTTAAATTTGTAAAAAATAACATTAAAACCACTACAAGGAGCATTAGTATTCTTTTCATATTTTCCTCTTTTCTTAATTGGGCTTGTAATTTAATAAAAAAATAATAAAAGAAAAAAAAAATTTTCAAAATTAATTTTTTCTTAACACAATCATAATTTTAATTCTACTCTCATAAGCTCAAATGTATCAATCAAACTTGTCGGTATATAGTTAAGTTCTTGTTTTGCTTTATCTATTACCAATCCAGATTTTAATGGCCTCTTTGCTTTCTGATTTAATTCACTTGTTTTTATAGGAATTATTAATTTTTTATCTAACTCAAAAAATTCAGCAATTTTTAATGTAAATTCATATCTATTTAATAGTTCATTCCCTCCAATGTGGAATAAACCATATTTTTGCATATCAGCACTTTTTAATGCTGCTAATGCCAAATCATCTAAATAAGTAGGATTATTTATTTGATCATCAACTATCCTAATCTGATTTCCATTTCTCAATTGCTCTATTACCCATTTTACAAAATCTGGCCTCCCTTTTTTCGCTGGTCCATATAAAACATTTGTCCTTAAAATTGTATACGGAATATCCGCTATGATTATTGCATTTTCCCCTGCTAATTTAGATTTTCCATAATAACCTAAAGGATTAACTCTGTCTGTTTCTTTATAAGGCCCATTTTTACCGTCAAATACATAATCTGTGGAAATATGTATAAAATGAATATTTTCAAATATTTTACAATATTTTGCTATATTTTCAACAGCTAATGCATTAACTTTCCAACATAAATCTTTCTCTTCCTCAGCTTTATCAACATTTGTATAAGCTGCTGTATTAACAATAACGTCAGGTTTATTGGTCTTAATTATATCTCTTATAAATTCTTTATTTGTTATATCGCCTTGAATATATTCAATTCCATCATTAAAATTTTCTTTTTCATATGATGTTCCAAGTATTTCATATTTACCTTGGTGTTTTGCAAGGTAAACTAATCTTTGCCCCAACATTCCATTTGAACCAAATATAAGTAAGTTTTTTTTATAACTCATATTTTAACCTCTTAAATTCTATAATTTCTTTATAATTTGTAATTATTGCTGCTCCTTTACTTGCAATCTTTGCCGCCTCTTTAATATCATTTGTTTTCAAATAATGATAGAAAAATAGCGCCCCATATGTATCTCCACAACCTACTGTATTATTAGATGTTGTTTTATACGCACTAATATTATAAACATTTCCATTATTTTCATAAATTATTGAACCTTTCTCGCCTAATGTTAACACAACTATTTTTGTTCCGCATTCAAAAACACAAGGTATTATCTTTTCAACATTATCATACTTAGATATTTGTTGTATTTCACTCTCATTAACTTGTAATATATCTATATTCCTAAGCCATTTATCAAAATTTTCAATTTTCTTAAAAGGTCTTCCTAAATTTTCGTTTAACCCCCTCGCTAGTGAATGAACATCCATATATATTATTCCATTATAATTTTCCCGAATATATTTCAAATCTTTTAAATCAATATCAAAACCTGTTATCATATTTATTAAAATTCCATCGAAATGATTGAATTTTATTTCTTTCTCAATTATATTTAGTTTATTACTCAAATTTTTATATTCTTCATCTCTTTCTTTATCTTTATATAATTTCAAGTGTATTTGTGGTATTTTTTCTTTGATTTCAATAAAATCATTTCTTACATCTGAATAAATATCATTAAATAATTGCTCAGTATCTTTTGAAATATTTGTTAATAAATACAAAATCACTTCATCTACAAAACTAACCAAGGCAGCTGTCGAATATAATATTCCTCCACCTTTGTGAATAACATTCCCATCGATATAAATATAATCTTCAACACTTGTTCCGATTAAAAGTAAATTCATTTTTCTACCTATAATTTATTTACTTTCAACTAATAATGTTACTGGTCCTTCATTTATAATTTTTACTTGCATCATTGCTCCAAAAATACCAGTTTTTACCCTATCTTCTCCTAAATTTTGCTTCATTCTATTAATAAATTTTTCATATAAATCCATCGCTTTATCTGGCTTTGCAGCAAACATAAAATTTGGCCTATTACCTTTTCTACAATCTCCATATAAAGTAAATTGAGAAATTACTAATACTTCACCACCTATATCATTCAAACTCAAATTCATTTTCCCATTATCATCATCAAAAATTCTCAAATTTGAACATTTATCAGCTACAAATTGCATATCTTCATCAGTATCATTTTCATTAACACCTAATAGTATAACCATCCCTTTGTTAATTTCAGCTGAATAATTTTCTTCTTCAACTTTTACATATCCACTTGAAACTCTTTGAACAAGTGCTCTCAATTTAATTCTCCTCCTACTACTCTAAAATAATTGTTGTAATCTTTAACCTTAAAAATGTTTTTAAATTCATTTTCTACTAAAATATTCTCTACATCAAAAGCTTGATTGTATCCTACTTCAAAAATCAATACACCATTTTTATTAAGTAAGTCCTTTGCTCTTTGGCTTATAAGTCTATAAAATTTTAAGCCATCTGAATTATCCGTTAATGCTATTTTAGGTTCATAATTTAAAACTTCTTTACTCAATTTTTCATACTCATCTTTCGAAATATAAGGCGGATTGGATACAATTAAATCGAATTTGTCATTATCTTTATAATTTTCAATACTTTCCAATACTAATTTTACATTTTTTATATTTAATTCTTTTAAATTCTCATTAGCTATATTAAATGCATCCTCCGAAATATCAATTCCTATAAATTCAACATTCGGTAAATTCTTACTTAAACTTAAAATTATACAACCACTACCAAAACCAATCTCCAAAATCCTACTAATTCTCTTTTTGTTAACAATATTTATTGTCTGTTCTACTAATATCTCTGTATCAGGCCTTGGTATTAAAACATCATTTGTAACTTTAAATTTATAACCATAAAAATATGTATAACCTAATATATATTGAATTGGAACATGATTTGCTCTCTTCTTTACATATTCTCTATATAAATCAATTTCTTTTTCCTCTAATGGCTTATCCTGATCAAGATATAATTTTAATCTATTGCATCCTAATACTTCAGCTAGTAGAATTTCAGCATCCAATCTTGAATTTTGCAATTCCTTTTTCTGGAAAAATTCTTCTGTTAACTTCAATATTTCTTTAATTGTCATTAAAATATACCCTTTCTAAAATTAAACGATTTTAACATATAGAAAAAATAACTCTGAAGTACTTTAAAATCCTCAATATCGCTTACTTGTAATTTAAATATAAAATCAAAATCATCATTAGTTCTGATATAAACCTCTTGTATAACTTTACTCCCTATTTTTTCCTCATCGTTGAAATATGCATCAAAATTCAAATAACTTATTTTATATTTGTATTTGCTTTCACTAAAAAAAGATTTATTTTTTAAATATAAAGAAATGAAAGGATTATTCCCACTATTCCCAATTTCATTCAATATGAAAATTACCCCCTCAAAAATATCATTTTTATGCTGGTCTACAAATATCCAACCTTGCGGATAATTCATTCTGATGTTCAAACTTCTCTCAGTATAAACATTTGAAAATATTGAGCTATCCCCCACACTCAAATTATCATAATACCACAAAGTGCTATCAACTTTTTCCTTTAAATTTTCATTCTTTGATATTTTATCTATATTTTCTTTGTATATTTCACTTTTCGAAATATCAGATAAATTTGAATAAGTTCTTTTGTTAGAATTTATTCTATATTGTTTTATATTATAATTATGAATTGATGTTTTTTGTGAATTTAATTTCGGATTGTATTTTTTTTTTCAAGGAAGCTATAATTTAATTGAATTGTTGAGCTATTATTTGCAGCTGAAAAAGATACAAAATCAAAGAGAAAGGATATAATAAAAATAATAAAAGCATGCAAAATTATGGATACTAAATAATATTTTAATTTTTCATGTATTTCGTTAACTTCAATTTTCATTTAAATGTTTTTATTTTCTTGTAGTTCTGTAAAATCATCATAAGCCTGAATAATATCTTTTACTAGCTTATGTCTAACAACATCATCTTTATCAAAATATACAAAATCAATACCTTCAATATTGTTAAGTATTTTTTTAGCTTGAATAACACCACTCAAACTTTTAGAAGGTAAGTCTATTTGAGTAACATCTCCCGTTATTATAACTTTTGAATTTACTCCCAATCTAGTCAAAAACATTTTCATCTGTACGGTTGTTGAATTTTGAGCTTCATCTAAAATTATAAAAGCTTTATTCAAAGTCCTACCTCGCATAAACGCAAGTGGTACAATTTCAATTATTTCTCTTTCTAAGTACAATTTAAGTTTATCAGGATTAATCATCTCAAAAAGAGCATCATAAAGTGGTTTTAAATATGGATCAATTTTATCACGAATATCACCAGGTAAGAAACCTAAACTTTCACCAGCTTCAACTGCAGGTCTGGATAACACAATTTTTTGCACCATACCTTTATTTAGTGCCTCAACAGCTAATGCCACAGCAATGTAAGTTTTGCCTGTACCTGCGGGCCCAAGAGCAAAAACAATATCATTTTTTCTAACTGCCTCAACAAATTTTTTCTGATTTTTTGTCTTCGGTTTTATAACGCCATCTTTTGTGTATAAAATTACATCTGGATTTAAATTTTGTATTTGCTTATCAGAAGTAAAATATAACAAATCAATAATATTATTCACATCATCTAGTGAAACTTCACCTTTCAATTTTAATGTATTTGACATTTCAATCAATATTTTTTCAGCAACATCGACATTATCTTGTTGCCCACGAAGCACAAATTTTGTACCTCTCTGTACAATAAAAATATTTAATTTTTGCTCTATTGGAGTTAAATTGATATTATTTATACCTAGGAATGATATATTGGCTGCGTTATCAAGGATTATATTTTTTTCAATTTGCATAATTCTATTATAAAGACCCTTTCAAAATCTGAAAGGGTCTTTGATTTTAATTATTGTGCAGATTGTTTTGGAGCTGCTTTGTAGTTAGATTTAATTTTATCATATCTTTCTTTTTCTTCAGCTGAAAGAGCAGGAATTTTGAAAACTTGTTTTGGGTAAATCAAATTAGGATTTTTAATTTGGTCTCTATTAGCTTTATAAATATTTGGCCAAGCTAAAGGATTAGCATAAATATCTTTTTTCTTTGCAATGTTCCACAAGCAATCGCCACGAACAACAGTATATTCTTTTGTTTCTTCTTTCTTTTGTTCTTGTTTTTGTCTTTCTATTTCTTCTTTCCAGCTAGCAATTGCACGTTTTAATGCTTGTAATCTTCCATAAAATTCTGGTAATGCTGCAATTTTACTTTTCAAAAGTTCATTTAATTCATTTTCTCTATCAGCAACTTCAGGAGTTTTTGTACCTACTTTTCTTTCTAATTCGTTGACTTTATTTCTGAAAGCTTCAACATCAGCTTTTGTTGCACCAACTATTTGATATAATTCAGCCATTGCTTGCTCTTCTGTTTTCATTTGAGCAAGTTGATCTTTAAGTTTTTGAACTTCAGTTTTTGTATCAGCAACTTGTTTCTGCAAGGTTGCTTTTTCTTGTGTCAACTGGTTCATATCTCTTTGCCAGTCTTCTTTAGTATATTCTTTTTCTTGTGCAAAAGCAATTGTTGCAAATAGCACGAAAGCTAATAATAATTTAGCTAATTTCATATTTATACTCCATTTAAATTATCTTTGATTTTCCATTGTTTCTAAATTTTTCTTTGTCTCTTCTTTCATTTTTTCAATTTGTTGTAATTTAGCGTTTCTTTCACCAATTTGTTTTTCAAGCTGAGCTTTTTCATTCTTTAACTGCTCTAATTCTTTTTTCAATGAATTAACTTCAGCTTTTAAATCATTTAATTGTTTCATTTGCTCTTCTGATGGTTTATTACTGCAACCAACTAACCCAAATGAAAATAATGTAACAGCTAACACACCTATTGTTAATTTTTTTCTTAGTGAAAGCATAGTATTGCTCCTTATTTTTATACAATTTGATTAGATTTTAAAGTTCAATATAATAATAAAAAAAGTTAAAAACAATATAAAAGGGCTTTTTTTGTATAAATTTTTAAAATTTTTTATTTTTTAAAAAATGTAGATATTACATCATAATATATCACAACAACCATTAACAATAGTAATATTCCCATACCAATTTGTTGTATAAACAACTTTGCCTTAACTGGTAGTTCCCTTCTTATTACAGCTTCAATAATTTCTATTACAATATGGCCACCATCAAGACCCGGTATTGGTAAAATATTTATAATTGCTAAACTTAAACTTAATAAGGCTAAGAAACTTAAAAAAGAGACTATTCCACCTTCTGCTGATTTAGTAGCAAATTGCGCAATTTTTATTGGTCCGCCAAAAGCATTTTGAAATTTTATATCACCTTTGAAAACTTTTCCTAACATTGTAAATGTCAATGCTGTGTATTCATAAATATTTGCAAATGATTTAATTGCAGCCTCACCTATTGAATATTTATATTGAGTTACTGGTCCATCATAAATTTCATTTATTGCTATCCCTATTTTACCATCTTCGTTTGTCATTGGTTGAAATAATAAAGTATCTTTATTTCTCAAAACCTTAATATCAATTTTTTTATTTATTTTATTTTTTATCATACTTACTGCTTGTTGAGAATTTAAAACCAATGTGTCATTAATCGATAACAGTATATCTCCAGCTTGTAAACCTGATTTCTGTGCACTTCCTCCCTTCATCACATCAGCTATAAAAGCTTTTGTCTTTGCAGGTACTAAAAATAACTTTTGGGATGGATCGGATGGTATTTTTTCTCTTTTTACAGTAATTTTTTCAACTTTTTCGTCTCTTTTTACAAGAAAAGTCACATCCTTGCCTTGTGTATTAACAAAAATATTTTTTATTACTTCTTCCCAATTATTAACTTTTTGATTATTTATTTCTAATATTACATCATTTTCTTGCAAACCTGTTCCATATGCTGCACTTGTTTCTGGAATTCGCCCAATTTGAGTTGTATTTATGACAACTTTACCTATAAATGCATTATTATAGAAAAATATAAAATAAGCCAACAACAAATTCATTAACACACCTGCTGAAATAACAAAAATCTTTGCTAATGGCTTTTTAGACCTATATTCCCAAGGCTGTGGCTCACTACTTAAATTCTTCTGATCTAAGCTCTCATCGATCATTCCAGATATCTTGACATATCCACCCAATGGTATTAAAGATAATCTATAATCCGTATTATCACCTAAATCCTCATCATCTTTCATATTGCCAAATGTTAATCCTTTAACTTTATTCCAACCCACTAATCTATAACCAAAACCTAAGGAAAATACCTCAACTCGCATTTTCATCCATTTGGCTGCAATAAAATGACCAAACTCGTGTATAAATACTAATACACCAATTGTTATAATAAAATAAAACAAATATGAAATCATTAAAACAACTCCTTTTTAATAATTTTTTTCAACAAAATTACGTGTTTTTCCATCGCATTCAAATATTTCTTCTAATGTAGGATTTTGTTTATTAGGTATGCGATTTAATGCATCTTCAATAATTTTAACAATATCCAAATATTTGATTTCTTCTCGCAAAAATTTATTAACTGCTACTTCATTAGCAGCATTTAGTATACAACCACTTAAACCACCTTCTTTTAATACTTGATATGCTAATTTTAAACTTCTAAATTTTTCAGCATCTGGTTCAAAAAAAGTTAAAGAATGAATTTTAGGGAAGTTTGTCTTAAAATTATATTTTAATCTATCTGGATA